>OGQD01001740.1_pt1 | contig 13293 bp, 14 predicted proteins | sample 1553091 | NCBI WGS metagenome assembly OGQD01 (sample SAMEA2580290, study PRJEB22360) | human gut metagenome | biome: human gut; feature: human-associated habitat; material: faeces | place: Denmark | collected 2008/2010
ACCGGTGTGGTTTGTTGGCGCGGGCGTTGCAATGGTCCTTCTTGCAGCCGTTTCCTGGGCGATTCCCAGCATTCGCCGGATTGAGGAGTGAGCACGGGGGCGACTGACAACTGGCGCACGCCCTTCTGCTTCGATTTGTTCTTGACGACCGCCACGTGGATGTAGGTGTTCATGATGCACGCTACAAGGCAGTCATAGCGTTGCACTTCTAATTTTTGCGCAGGATTTTAGGCATATTTCAGCGACATTATGGATAGCTCTTTAGCGCTGTAATCAGGCTTAAGGGTACCTTCTTGTTAGATAGATGACTGATATTTGACGGTTCAAATCTGAATTACTCTTTTTGACCCTTTCGATCATTTCTTTTGAGAGAAACAATCTCCCCATGCAAAGCTTCGGATTGAGGAGGGGAGATGTCGTTCAAATTTAGAATTGCTCTTTCTCTTGCCTGTGCAGTATTGGCAGCTCTCATCTTCCTTTCTTATGGCGACCATATTCGTGCAGATGCTGAACAAGTCAGATCGGAAGCCATAGCTCGTTATGGAGGAGAAATAGTTAGCATCGTTGTCTCAAATAGAACACTTGAAGCTGGAGAAACCATCTCTGCTGCAGATGTTACACAGCGTGATTGGGTTGCCGATCTGGTGCCAGAAGGCGCATTTACCAATTTGGATGAAGTGATTGGTAAAGGTGTAACAGTTCCTATCGCAAAAGGTGCGCCTGTCTGTGACTTAAATTTTCGGACCAATGATGAGCAGCTTGAAGTGCCACAGGGAATGGTTGCAGTTAGCGTACCTCTTACCGATCGTACAGGCGTCCCAGTAGAAGTAGCCGCAGGTTCAAATGTTATTGCCTACACGACAAGTGATGAGGGCACCACACTTGTCACTGAGGATGTAGTAGTGCTCAGCATGCCGGAATCTTCATCTATAGGTGCTGCTGCAACGCTTACCCTTGCCGTTTCACCAGATGCTGTGCCCGTTGTGCTTACTGCAAGTGCAGAAGGCACACTTCGGATCGTTGTCCCCGCTGATGATGTTGATAACACTGCCGGTGCAGTTCAGGCTGATCCGTCTGTCCCTGCAGTTGAGGAAGGGGAAACTAATGGCTGAAAAATGGTTCGCATGTTCTTCACAAGAAACAATGCCAGTGTTGCTTAAGGCTCTTGAGATCCTGTATCCGGTAGCAGCAGTAAGAAAAACGAATTCTCCAGATGAGGCTCGAGCGATAATGCTCGCCCAACAGCCACATCATGCTTCGCTCGCAGTGGGACCGGATTGTATAGGAGTGTCATCAATAAATTTGGCAGCGGCGGTCGTAGCGGATGGCCATGCTGATGAGGTCATCCTCGTGGAACATAATCCTTCGGGTTCATTACGGTCACGCGCTCTACGCGCTGGCATAACAAGAGTGATGAATTATGAGGATATTAATGAGTTGGTTGCTCGTGGGACGGGTGGTTCTCATATCTATTCAAAACAAACTGAGCCAGAGAGGTCATTAGAAGCTCCTGTTCCACGAACGACCACTCGGAGTGAAGTGACAGATCTTGAGGAGCCGAGCTGTGATGTCTATGTTGATTCCTCTCGTACGGATCAATCGGACAAGACTCCTGCGTCGCGCTTATCGCATGATGCAATTCTTGCGGTACCTTCAATCCCGCCTGGAAGAAAAGAACATTCAGCGCCGGTATTGGTTTTTGCATCTGGAAGAGGAGGTGTTGGCAAAACATCTCTCGCTGCTATGAGTGCAGTATGTGCAGCTTCATGGGGGCTTCATGTAGCAGCGCTTGATCTCGATTTAAGCGCGGGCGATCTGGCTCATGTATTGGGTGTTGGACATCCGTCTGACCTCTCTGCACTTTCAAGATCTTCGGTTCCAACTGCAGAACAACTCAAGACTGTTTCTGTACAAATTGATGAGCATCTATGTGTTTTAGGTCCCTGCGATCGCCCTGAGATGGCGGAACGAATTTCTCCGATCGTTTCGAGCTTAATTACCGTTTTAGCAAATGAATTTGAGTTGGTTGTTGTCGATACTTCTACTACATGGACAGATGCTGTTGCTCAAGCTGCACAGAGTTGTGACAGGCTTCTTCTTGTATCTGATGACATAAGACTTTCTCCCGCTTCGTTGGCTCGTATGGCATCGCTTGCAGTAAGGTTGGGCGTTGCTCGTACACGCATCATGCGCATTTCTAATCGTTGCGACTCGCGATCTCAGGCAAATGCCTTGTTACATAGGGCAGATATTGGATTAGAAACGGCGCGCGAGCTGCGTGTGCTTGAAGGGGGTGATGAGGTAGGTGAGTTAGCTGCATCTGGCCATTTGGCTGATTTAGTTTCGTATGAACAAGATTTCCCCGACTCTCTTTCTACGGCACTGGCAAAGATTCTTGAAGAGTTAGGAAGACTTCCCGATTGTAGCGAGGCACAAACTGCGCTTCATGCATCCGTTCCTCGAAAAGCCCGAAGTTGGTTTGCGCGAATGAGAGAGGCGGTTTGATATGACGCTTCTAGAACGTGTTCGCATGCAGCAGGGTGAAGAGACTATAGAAGTTGATGAGGATTTTCAGGACGAAATACGCAATAAACTAAAGCGGGATTTAATGGGGCGTCTTGGACTTCCTGTCGTTGCTCAAATGGCTGCAAATTCAGATAAAGCACGCGCTCGTACAGAATTGAGTGTTGCTTGTCAGACCATCCTACACTCGAATGACTACTCCGAAGTTAACGAGCGAGAGCATGCTTCTCTCATCCGAGAAGTAGTCGATGAAGTGGTTGGTCTAGGTCCTTTACAGCCATTGCTGGATGATCCGAGTATCACAGAAGTAATGATTAATGGCTGCGATTCACTGTTTTATGAGCGCGATGGCGTTATGCAACGCACGGCAAGAGTATTCAAAACCACAGAACAAATTCTTATGGTTGTAGATCGTATCCTTGCTCCTCTTGGCCGTCGTCTGGATGAAAGCAGCCCAATAGTTAATGCTCGCTTGTCTAATGGTGATCGTGTCAATGTTGTTAGCACACCGATTGCTTTAGGTGGTCCTGCAGTAACAATTAGACGTTTTTCAAACCGCATTTCTTCTCTGAGCAAACTAGTAGAACTTGGGTCTCTACCAGCATGGTATGCACAGCTTCTTGCTTGGGCAGTTAAAATGCGACAGGATATTGCGGTTGCAGGGGGTACTGGATCGGGTAAAACGACCCTTCTTAATGCGCTATCTTGTGAAATTCCACATGGAGAGCGAATTATAACCATTGAGGATTCCGCTGAGCTGAAATTTGACTCTCATCCTCATGTTATTCGTCTTGAGTCTCGCGATGCTTCAATCGAAGGTTCTGGGGAAGTTACTATTCGCGATCTTGTTAAAAATGCCCTGCGTATGCGTCCAGACAGAATTGTTGTAGGAGAAGTACGTGGCGAAGAATGCATAGATATGCTTCAAGCTATGAATACGGGGCATGACGGTTCACTTACGACTCTCCATGCAGGAGATGAACGAGAGGCTATTCTTCGCCTTGTTCTTATGGCCCGTTTTGGGATGGATTTGCCCACAGATATTATCGAAGAACAGGTGGCTACTGCACTTGATCTTATTGTTATGTCGCGTCGTATGCCAGGTGGTAGTCGAGTTATATCCACCACTTCATTTGTTATTCGCGATAAATCCGGTGGGGTTGGTTTAGAGGAAATAGTTTCCTTTGACAGTGTTCATAGAACGTGGCGTCTCATTCGTGAACCATCTTTTATTGAGCTTGGCATATCAGAGGGCCTCATTGATAAAAAGGAGGTGGGAAAATGGAGGTGCTCGCTGCCTTAGGGGTAGGAAGTCTTGCTTGGCTTGCTGTATATATCCTCCTTGGGAAGACCCATCGACGTGGAGCGCTTGGTTCAAATCAATCAACCATAATGGTGCTGCGTTATGCATGTAGACGGTTAGCAGAATGTCCTGGTATCTGCAGAATTGCACATCTTCCGAGTGTGGCACTCTTGCGTGATGAACTCAGGCGTTTTTCTTGGATACAAAGAAATTCATTTTCAGATGACGAGATTGTCGGAATGATTCTCTTTGGATTGATGAGCATCCCCGTTCTGTTCGCCCTGATTTGTTCATCGGTTATAAGAATTGGTATTGGACTCGTGGTGGCAATTGCCAGTTGCCTTGTTCTTGTCCGTATGGTTGAACGGCGAAAAGCACAAGATCTTACTCGTGAGATACCCGATGTCTTTCGTTCATTAGCAGTTGCACTTGGATCGGGACGAACACTTTCACAGGCTATTGAATATGTGGGGACTCATGAGCAGGGAAGAATTGGTTCGGAATTTGCAAAGGCAGCCCTCTCTCTACACTGCGGAGCATCTACCAGTCATGCATTACATCAGCTGGAAACCGAATTGAACGTACCAGGTATTGAACTTCTTACAACTACGCTTTCAATCTCGCAAAGGACCGGCAGTCCCTTAAGAGATCTCTTACTTTCATCAGCGGAACTTGCAGAAGGTAACGTAGAACTTGAGCGTTCATTGAGAACCAAGACTGCTCAGGCGCGTTTATCTGTACGAATTGTATGCATCATGCCAATTCTTATGGTGCTTGTCTTATCAACACTATCTCAGGAGTTCAGAGCAGGGATTTCAACAATACCAGGAATGACCTGTCTTGCTTTTTCATTATTACTCGACACCGTTGCTCTTTTTGTCGTTCGACATCTCATGAAAGGAGTAATGATATGAGTAGTGTGGATATAGGATGGACAGCACTTATAGCTATTGTAGGATTTACCTTGCCTTTCTTGCTTACTGCTCAAGAAAACAAAGAATCAACTATACGTTTTCAAACGTTGTCTCAAATTAATATCGAACAAGCACCAATTGTTGCATCTTTTATACAGAGCAGTAAGAAACGAACAAAACAAGAACGCTGCCTCAGTCAAATGCCAGCGCTTCTTGACATTATGGGTTTAGGGTTGTCCGCCGGCTTATCTTTTGATGCTTCTTTAGATTTGTACTGCTCACGCTTTAATAATGATCTTTCCCAGGCTCTTAAAAGTGCCATGCTGCGTTGGCGCTGTGGAATATCTTCAAGATCTGATGCCTTATTGGACCTTGCTGAAGACCTTGATAGCGCTCCATTAAGGCGATTCGCCGATGCGGTAATGGAGTCATTATCTTTTGGAACGCCCCTGGCTGCTGTTTTAGAGCGACAAAGCCGAGCAATTAGATCTGAACAGCGTTCTCAAATCGAGGAACGCATTGAAAAAGCACCGGTAAAAATGCTTCTCCCTTTAGGGACTCTTATTGTTCCAGCAATGCTACTAGCGATTCTTGGTCCTCTTATGAGCTCAGCAGTCGGGATGTAGGAAGAAAGGGGTTGTTCGTATGGCAAGTATTCAAGCGGCATTTTTACAAATGGCAGAACTAATGGGAGTTGTTCGTAAAGAAAAATTAGGACAGGGAACAACGGAGTATGCGATTCTTGTAGGAGTTCTAGTTGTTATCGCTATCGTTGCTGTTATTTCTTTTAGAGATCGAATATCAGAACTCTGGCAAGCCATTGCAGATGGCATTAATTCCCTCTAGTGAGCAGGCATCGTATAAAACGAACGCATACGCCTCTTGTTTGGATTATCGGAGGTATTTGTAGTTGTCTTCTTGTTCTTCTGGCGATCTATTGTCTGAGGGATACGTTCCTTATTCATGATTCTGATGAAGAGCAAGCATCTGTTGAGTTAACAGATGACAGTAATTCATTTTTAGAAACTCCTGTTGCAATTGAAAAAACTGAACAGGGGACCGTTTCAACGTATTCATCTCATAAGGGACTTCAAGATACTGCGTATGCGCTCCTACAGAGATATCGAGAATCAAAGAACTGTCTACTCATACGTTCCGGCTATTTGGATTTGTTTGGCAACACATGGAGCTGCACTGTGAGCTTTGGTAATGCAGTTGAAGTTTGTTTCGTCGTGGAAGAACAGGATAGCCAGGAGTGTGAAGTGAGAATTCTCAGGATGGAGGAATCACAATGGGAGGAGGTTTACGATGGTGGTCAAGCATTGCTTGGCACGGGATAGAAGTGGTCAAGCAACAGTTGAGTATGCTGTTTTACTGGTGGCATTCTTTACGGTTGTGGTGGGGCTGGCGGCAATATGGCGCGCATCGTCAACCGGAAAGCTCCTTGAACTTGCCCAAGAATCCTGCTCCCATGGTTTTGAAATGTCGCCAGATTTGGATGCTTGGAAAGACATTCTTTTGTTTTGAGGTATCTGGACAAGCTAGTGTTGAGGCGGCGGCGTTATTGCCAACAATCATGATCGTTATTCTCATGCTCCTACAACCTGCATGTTTACTCTATACACGATCAGTGATGAGGTCAGCCGCCGCCCAAACAGCACGTGTTGTTGCGACAGCTTCTTCTGAAAATGAACGGGAGTGCAAAGAGTATGCACTTCGACGTCTTCAAGCTATTCCTAATGTCTCCATCTTTCATGAAGGAGGACCGAGAGATTGGGATATTCAGATCAGCGGCTTAGGTGAGGCAGAAGTTTGTATAGAAATCAGTGGGTCTGTTAAGCCATTGCCAGTAATAGGAGGACTCACAGCAGCTCTTGGTGCTTCTGACCACGGGACGATTCAACTTCATGTTGAAGTAACAGAACAAGTAAGGCCCGAATGGCTGGAGGGCAACTATGAAGATTGGGTTGGCGCGTGGGATTCATAAGAATCCTTTTAAGAATAAAGCAACCTTTGGATTGAATCTTTTCATACATGAAGAAGGAGGCTATACCTCTCTGACAGTGGCCTCAGCTATTCTCGTAAGCCTCTGTCTTGTTTTTGGTATCGCTTCGATAAGTTGGCTTAATAGCCGTTCTTCGGAAGTACAACGAGTTGCAGACGCTGCTGCCCTTGCAGGTAGTAATGCGGTTACAGCATATGTGAGTGTGGCGCAGGTATTAGACGCGTGTGTATTGAGCATGGGGATAACTGGTGTTGTTGTTTCTGCTGCAGGACTCGTACTCGCTGCTGTTCCAGGACTTGGGCCAGCCGGTCTTGAAGTGGGTCAAGTTGGTACGAAAATACTTGAAGCACGACAGCGCTTTGCTCAAAAATCAGCCGAAGGGCTTTCAAAATTTGAAACAACGTTACCGCTCTTAGTTGCGACTAATTCAGCTTCTTGTATAGCTGCAAATTCTGAAGAGAGCAATATTGAATATGTAGGGTGTGCCCTGCCATTTCCCGTGAGCTCTCAGACAAACTTTGCCTTGGATGATGCTGAGATAGCTCCTGAACTGCTAAGTGAGCAAACTGAGAAAATGAGTGAAGTTTCTGATCGTGCTGACAAAGAAGCAGAAGCCGCAAATGAAGCTCGGGATGCTGGGTGGAGAGCGGACTGTGGGGATAAACCTTATTGCCTTTGGCAGCGCGCGGAAACACTTGCGGGACTCACGCCCTCGCAAAACCCTTGGTATCCTACGACTGATGGATGGAATTTTGGTATCCCTCTTATGAGGGCACGTGCATATTATGCGGCGCGTTCCGCCGCAGAAGCTCCTCAGAATTCAACGGCGGGTGAGCTGACAAATTCGTGTGCCAGAAAAGCATTCTATGATTATGCACTTTCTCAAGTGAACAACGGTCACTATATCGAACAAGCAGATGGTACTGTTGATATTTCGCTGCCAACCTTACCAAGGAACACTTCAGAAGTTCGTAAAACATCGCTTTATACTGACCGGCGCTGGCCATGCACGATGGAAGGTGGAGCGCGTGTATTGCATGCTAGTACAGACTGTCCAGGAGCAACAGGTCCATCATCAGGGACATCTTCACTAAGTGATATTGACGCTGGTAGTGCAAGTCGTTGTGCGACTTGTGACATGGATATTACGGATTTAGGCCGTGTGCCTGCTGCCTCTACGTCAATAGAAAATGGATTTGAATACCATTGGAAAGCCATCTGCGAAGCCTCTGAAAACTATGAAGCTCACAAAAATGAACTCGTTCGTTTTGAAGCGGAGATGAAAGAAATTGCAGAGGATGGGGCGGATGAGTTCGATAAAGCAATGGATGAACTTGCTGGTGAGCGACCTGAACTGTGTCCGCCTGGAGCTTGGGGTTGTGTGTCGGTAGTTTATCGAGGGGAATCAATAATCACTCCAAATGAGCTTACCGCTTCATTTCTTTCTGGATCTGAGCTTCCACAGGGAGCGGCGATTTCTGCGGCTGTTCTTGCACCTGATGAAGCTACGGCAGAAAACAATGTTATATCTCGATTCTTCGATGGTTTGTCTTCGGGCGAAGGTCTTGTTGGACTTCCAGCCATGATATGTGAGCTTTGGGGTACTGCATTACATGCCTATGGATCTGCTTACGAGAGCATAGGTTCTGCTGTAGGAGATTTTCTTGGACTTCTTGATGGAGTTTTGGGAGGTAGTGTTGCTGCTGATCTCCGAGAAATGCTTACGGACTTAGCAGGATCAACAATGTTTGCTCCCACGGATCTTCGTATGAGAAAACCAGTATTAACCAATTCACAAAACGTATTTGATAAAGCTGGACTTTCTGGTATGGGAGAAGCTCGAAGATTAATTGAACGTTTGCCATCGAGCGGAAGTCCTGCTGAGCTTGCGGCTGCCCTTGGTGTTGAAGTGAGAAATGAATTGGGTACGGGAGCCTTTGTCGTTGCAGAACTTCCTATACCTGGCACCAACATCTCAATACCACTTTCAATAGATATTGGCAGTTTGGTTGGTGCCTCATGAAAGCCCTGATATTTGAACGCAAAGCTCAGATGTCAGTGGAGCTTGCTGCCCTTCTTCCCATATTGATTGTGATGGTGTTTATGGCGTATAGCCTCATGAGATACGTGGAGCTGTGTGCTCAGTTTGATCAAGTTGCTCTTGATGCCATTGTTTCTCAAGGTGTATCACCTCCGGGCGAACAAACAATGGAACACGCGCAACGTGAGGTTAAAACATGCATTGAAAATGCAATGGGAAATGCAGATGCGTATGAAGTTGAGGTACACGCTGAGACAGTTGGCCGGTTTGGAGGATCGGGCAATATGTCTGTCATTCCTTGTCTTACTCGCTTTACCTGTATGCTCCGTGTCAAACCTTGGCCATCGCATTTTTCAATTGCAGGGATTAACTTCTCTCCTCCAGGGGTGCTTATTCATGAGCGGAGTCTTGTGGTCGACCGATATAGACCGGGAGTAGTGGTATGAGGTCAAAACGGCAATCAGCGCTGAAAGGCAAACTGATAAACCTTGTGTTCAAAGAAAAAGTTCTTTCAGCCCGGATTCTCGTCAGTTTCTTTGAACGGACGAAAGGCCTTATCGGCGCTTCGCGGAGTGCATTACCTGTTCTCTTATTGGAGTGCAGTGATATTCACACTCATCTCATGGCATTTCCAATAGATATTGCCTTTATTAATTCCGAAGGTGAGGTGATGAGTGTGTGCTTATCACTACATTGCGGGGCACGCATAAGATGCGAAGGTGCTATCGCAGTTCTCGAGCGTCCTGCGTCTAAAAGTGGATGGGTGGTTCCGGGAGAACAGATCGTTCGACAAACCCTTCAGTAATTGTCAGGAGGAAAAATGTTGACGGATGAGATGTACACTTCTCAGACCTATGCAGCTTCCTATGAGGCTGGATCTCAATCTACAAATACTAAGGTTTGTCCGCGGTGTGGAGCGATTCTCTTTAAAGACATGCAGGTATGCTATGGCTGTCTCTATGATTTTGATACGACCCAGAATAAGTCGTTTCTAGCGACAAGCGGGCAAATTGGCACACAGGATCATACATTCGAAAAGAATAAGGCCATCCAAACAGGGGATAGAGCAAGACAAGAGATTGTTGAGAAATCTATTGATTGCTCACTTTCTGAGAGCGCAGATGACACTATCGATCTGTCTGAAGTTCATAGAGTTGGAAATACCGAAGTCAGAGTTATTTCAGCTGCTATGGAGGTAAGGTGCGGGGTCCCTGATGAAGGGATCACAATTGGAAGAGAAAACGACAATGACGTGATACTGCACGATAGAACTGTATCTCGTCATCATTTACGAATCATTCCCGACAAATCGGGGATTATGGCTCTCAATCAAGGAGCGACCAATCCTGCTTCATATAAAGGTGTGCCCATATTGGATTCTATGCACGTTGCATCGGGGGATAGTATCGATATATGTGGAATACAGCTGAAAGTGATCATTAAATAAGAAAGAGAATTAACTCTTCAAAACCAAATATGGCTCATAGGAAGCTCATAGTTTTGGTGTATAGTTAACTAAAGTTAACAAATACTATTATATGTGCAGGAAACTTTAGAAATTTCAGGGGGTGCAAAATGTCTGTCCCACCTATAGACGTTGTGGTTCTTAGTATCGTTCTTGTTTTGGTGATCATTGCCATTCGTTCGATAATGCGCTCGAAAGGTTCTTGTGGCAGCTGTGCAAATGCGGGTACTTGTTCAGCCGCTCATAAGGGAGGATCTTGTCCGGTGGCATCTGCAACAATTTCTAACGCTCAAGCTCGATTAACTCATGATGATCAAAAGCCAGATGTATAAGCACAATCCCAATATACAGAGATCATGGCTTTCATCCGAATAAGGCAAAGTCTTGGCAGAGTGAAACAAGGGTGTAACACAACTATGCCATTGTGAAACATGTATAAGATTGAGTACGTCTCACATTTGTCTGGAGGCGCCTGATGCCTTACGAGCAGCAAAGTATCGACTTTGTCTTAAGAACAGTTGAAGATCGCGACATTCGTTTTATTCGGCTGTGGTTTACCGATGTTCTCGGTAACCTTAAATCGTTTGCTATTTCTCCTGAGGATCTTGAAGAGGCATTTGAAGAGGGAATCGGATTTGATGGATCTGCGGTAGATGGATTTGCTGCTCCGCTCGAAGAATCTGATATGCTCGCTTTTCCAGATCCGGAAACTTTCCAAATGCTTCCTTGGCGTCCTGCGAAGAGCGGCGCTGCGCGCGTATTTTGTGATATTAAAACGCCAGCTCGTTTGCCCTTTGCAGGGGATCCGCGCTCTTGCCTTGAGCGTATTTTCCGTGAGGCTGATCGTCTAGGATATCTTCTTAACGTTGGCCCTGAACTAGAGTTTTTCTATTTCCGTAGCGATAAGGATCCGATTCCTATAGATAATGCAGGTTATTTTGACCTCACACCTTATGATTCATCGTGCGACCTTCGCCGCAATACAACACTGATGCTTGAGAAGATGTCCATTCCTGTGGAGTACTCTCGTCATGCGATTGCGCCTTCTCAAAACAGTATTCAACTTCGTTATGCCGAGGCGCGTACTTGTGCGGACAATATTATGACTGCGCGTCATGTCATAAAACAGGTTGCTTTTGATGAAGGCATGTATGCTTCATTTATGCCTAAGCCATTTGATAGTTCACCTGGCTCTGCTCTCTTCCTCAATCAGTCTTTGCTCAGCCATGACGGTGAAAATCTTTTCTGGGCTGAAGATGCTCCAGGTGGTACGCATCTCTCAAAATTGGCGAAATCTTATATTGCCGGTATTCTTGCATACGCTCGAGAATTTACTCTCATTACTAATCCGACGGTTAACTCTTATAAGCGCTTAATTCCAACGGGCGAAGTTCCTTGTTATGCAACATGGGGCAGGCGTAACCGTTCGGCTTTGGTACGTATTCCAGCGCATAAACCTGGAAAACATCTTTCCACTCGAATTGAGCTGCGCAGTCCCGATCCTACCTGCAACCCATACCTTGTATTAGCAGTAACACTTGCTGCAGGCCTTAAAGGTATTGAGGATGGCATGGAGCTTCCAGCTGAAGCAACGCTTGAAGATGCTACTTTGTCTCCTTCGGAGCTTGCAGCAAAGGGAATCTCACCTCTTCCACGCGATCTCGGTGAAGCAATAGATGCTTTTGAGAAAAGCGAACTCATGCGTACCACTCTCGGTTCGCACATCCATAGCTACCTCGTTGAGGCGAAGCGGCGTGAATGGGAAGAGTACCGTATGCATGTCACAAACTGGGAGCGCGATCACTACTACGGAGGGTTTTAATCAGTCTGCTGCTAGGTAGAGAAAATCCTTTGAGACTTAAACCAAATCTTTCTCGCGGGCTTGCGGATAGGACCTTATCTGTAAGCCCGCGAGTTTTTTGTATTCTCTGTTTTGAGTACACAGCAAAATTGAGATGTGTCAGTTTGATTTCTTTTAAATAGCTCTTATTTTTCTGAAGCGTTTCTGCAGGCACATGGCATGACGAGAGCGTTACGTTTTGTTGCCAATGAGTAATAACGACCATCGTGAGATGCGTTTCGTTAGCCAAGATAGTTGATGATTTCCCCCATGCATTACATCGCTTTTGATGTCATGTATTTGCTTTAGCCGGGCTGTCGCATCCAATCAAATGAACTCCATTGCTTAAGGGGGAGATCATATGACTTCAACGCCTATCATGAGTCGACGCTCTGTTATGTTAGGAATGCTCGCTGTATGTGCAACAGGCTCTGCGCTTGCAGGTTGTTCCAACAATCAATCCTCTGCATCTGGTGACGAATCATACACATTGGTAGAGGAAGGTAAGCTCACACTGCTTTCCGACTATGGATATCCAGCGTTAGCAAGCATCGTAGATGGACAGCCAGAAGGATTCGAAATTGATCTGGTTGGTGCAGTCTGTGATCGTTTGGGATTAGAACCAAATTGGCTCCCTATGCAGAAGTTTGACACCATTATTCCTACTATTGAACAGGGTGGAAGGGCCGATATGGCATCTGCCTCAATAACGATTACCGACGAGCGTGCTGAAAGAGTTGATTTTTCAGATCCTTATATGGATTCCAACCAGGCGGTTGTAGTTCCAGCGAGCGATGCTGATTCTGTCACAGTTGACTCACTTAATGTAGCCGGAACGCAAGTCGCCGTACAATCTGGAACCACAGGCGATGCATGGGCTAAAGAAAATCTTCCAAATGCTACGGTAGTTCCCCTAGACGATGCTATTAGCTGTCTTACTGGCTTGCAGACGGGACTCTATCAAGCAGCAGTTGCTGACTTACCCGCAATGGTCTATCTCATCAATACCTCATATACAGACCTTGCTGTTGGCATTGAGGTTCCAACAGGCGAGCAATACGGTTGGGCTATCAATAAAGACAATACAGGCCTTACCGCAGCAGTAAATACTGCCTTAGCTGCCTTAATTGAAGAGGGAACGGTAGATGAACTCATGGAGAAGTGGCTCGGCGGAACCATCCAATTCAGCAACTGTCCTTCTG
>OGQD01001746.1_pt1 | contig 13272 bp, 9 predicted proteins | sample 1553091 | NCBI WGS metagenome assembly OGQD01 (sample SAMEA2580290, study PRJEB22360) | human gut metagenome | biome: human gut; feature: human-associated habitat; material: faeces | place: Denmark | collected 2008/2010
GCGCTCGTCGGCGCAGGCGAAGTGGCTGATCAGGTTCAACTCGGCGACCTGGGCGGCGCCGCGCAACCGGGGGAACAGCTCGCGAATCGCCTCGGCGGAGAAGCCCAGGCGATGCATGCCGGAGTCCAGCTTGAGCCAGACGTTCAGCGGCCGCGGCAGATCGGTGGCGAGCAGCGCCTCGACCTGCTCCGGCCCCTGCAGCGCCAGGTCCAGCCCGAGGTGCGCCGCCATCGGCAGCTCGTCGGCCGAGAAGCAGCCCTCCAGCAGCAGGATGCGCGCCTCAGCGTGCATGGCGCGCACCTCGGCGGCCTCCTCCAGGCTGGCCACGGCGAAGCCGTCGGCCTCGTCGTGGAGCACGCTGACCACCTCACGCGCGCCATGCCCATAGGCATTGGCCTTGACCACGGCGAACGCCTGGCGCCCGGGCGCACAGCTCCGGGCGAGTCGGTAGTTGTGGACGATGGCGGCCAGATCGATAGTGGCGACGAGAGGGCGCATGGCGGGCTTCCGGAAACGAAACAGGCGCCCATCTTAACCGCTGGGCGCCCGCTTTCATTGATCCGGCAGGGGTATGACGATCATTCGTCCTCGAACTGGTAGGTCCCCGGCGCCAGATTGTCGAAGCGCGTGTACTTGCCGATGAAGGCCAGGCGGCAAGTGCCGATGGGACCGTTACGCTGCTTGCCGATGATGATCTCGGCCACGCCCTTGAACTCGGTCTCCGGGTGGTACACCTCGTCGCGGTAGACGAACATGATGATGTCGGCGTCCTGCTCGATCGCACCGGATTCGCGCAGGTCGGAGTTGACCGGGCGCTTGTTGGGGCGCTGCTCCAGGGAGCGGTTGAGCTGCGACAGGGCGATCACCGGGCAGTTGAATTCCTTGGCCAGGGCCTTGAGCGAGCGCGAGATCTCGGAAATCTCGTTGGTGCGGTTGTCGCCGCTGGAGCCCGGGATGCGCATCAGCTGCAGGTAGTCGACCATGATCATGCCGATATCGCCGTGCTCACGCGCCAGGCGACGGGCGCGGGCGCGCATCTCGGTCGGCGAGATGCCGGCGGTGTCGTCGATGAACAGCTTGCGCTCGTTGAGCAGGTTGACCGCCGAGGTCAGTCGCGGCCAGTCGTCGTCGTCCAGCTTGCCGGAGCGCACCTTGGTCTGGTCGATGCGGCCGAGCGACGAGAGCATACGCATCACGATCGAGTCGCTGGGCATCTCCAGAGAGAACACCAGGATCACCTTGTCGGAGCGCAGCACCGCGTTCTCCACCAGGTTCATGGCGAAGGTGGTCTTGCCCATGGACGGACGGCCGGCGACGATCACCAGGTCGGCCGGTTGCAAGCCGCTGGTCATGCCGTCCAGGTCGGTGAAGCCGGTGGAGATGCCGGTCAGGCCCTCGTTGGTATTGAACAGCTCGTCGATGCGGTCGATGGTCCTGACCAGGATATCGTTGATCCCCACCGGCCCGCCGGCCTTGGGCCGCGCCTCGGCGATCTGGAAGATCTGCCGCTCGGCCTCGTCGAGCACCTCCACCGCGCTCTTGCCCTGGGGCGCGTAGGCCATGTCGGCGATGTCGTTGCTGATGCCGATCAGCTGCCGCAGGGTGGCGCGCTCGCGAATGATCTGCGCATAGGCCTTGATATTGGCCACCGAGGGCGTGTTCTTGGCCAGTTCGCCGAGGTAGCCCAGGCCGCCGACCTGGCTCAGGTGGCCTTCCTTGTCCAGCTGCTCGGACAGGGTCACCACGTCGAACGGCGAGTTGCGCTCGGCCAGGGTGAAGATGGCGCGGAAGATCAGGCGGTGGTCATGCCGGTAGAAATCGCCATCGGACACCGCGTCGGAGACCCGCTCCCAGGCATTGTTGTCGAGCATCAGGCCGCCCAGCACGGCCTGTTCGGCCTCGATGGAATGCGGCGGCACCTTGAGGGCGGCGGTTTCCAGGTCGTACTGCTGGGGGACGCTGATATCGTTCATGGCAACTCGGATTCCACTGCGCAGAGCCCTTGGGCAAGCCGCACGGCTTGGCCAAGGGTTCTAAAAACAACGGGCACGCACCGCAAAGCGATGAGTGCCCGATTGTCTGCAGGCCCGCACCTTCGTGCAAGGCCCGCGGGTCGCTCGCCTTAGGCGGCTACCACGATCACCTTGACGGTGGCTTCCACGTCGGAGTGCAGGTGCACAGCAACGTCGAATTCGCCGACCTGGCGGATGGTGCCGTTCGGCAGACGCACTTCGGCCTTGGACACTTCCACGCCAGAGGCGGTCAGGGCTTCGGCGATGTCGTGGGTACCGATGGAACCGAACAGCTTGCCTTCGTCACCGGCCACGGCAGTGATGGTGACTTCCAGCTCGGCCAGTTGGGCAGCGCGAGATTCGGCGGAAGCCTTCTTCTCGGCAGCAGCTTTTTCCAGCTCGGCGCGGCGAGCTTCGAACGCAGCAACGTTCTCGGCGGTAGCGGCGGTAGCCTTGCCCTGCGGCAGCAGGTAGTTGCGGCCGTAACCGGATTTGACGTTGACCTTGTCGCCCAGGTTGCCCAGGTTGGCGATTTTTTCCAGCAGGATAACTTCCATTTGGGTCTTACCTCTTAACTTTTAACCTTCACCGTCCGCGGGGCCTGCGCCATCGTTGCGCGCTCGGCGACCGCGAAAATCCATCAGACTGTCGACGATGGCCAGGGCCACCAGTAACGGATAAACCAGCTGCATGAACAGCAGCAGCGACACATAAAGCCCCACCAGCCAGAACCGCGCCAGACGCCCTTCGGCGGCCAGGCCATGCAGCAGGGCCACCCCGGCAAACGCCAGCGGCACGCTGCACAGCGGCGTCAGCATGGCCATCTCCAGGCCCAGATTCGGCGCCAGGAACATGACCGCCAACAGCCCGAAGGCCAGTGCCGGCGGCAGCCGCAAGGCGCGAAAATCACGCCCGAAGCCGCCGGGGTTGTACAGTGCCGCCTGCCAGTACCGCCCAAGCATCAGGCAGAGCAGGCTGACAGCCTGCAGCAACGCCGCCATCAATCCGGTGAGCACGGGGACGATCAGTGCCTCCAGGCGGGTCCGCTCCTCTACCGACATCTGCTGGTAGACCCCATCGAGCATCTGCGGCATGAGCTTGTACAGCTCACCCGCCAGAGCGGCGATGGGTTCACGGAACACCGCACCCAGAACCACGCCATACACCAGGCCGACGGGAATGCTCAGCAGCACCACCCGACTCCAGGCGTGGCCGGCGCGCAACAACAGCGCCAGCCCCAGCGAACCGAGCAGCACCAGCAAGGTGCGCGGCTCGCCGAAATGCCACCAGCCCAGGGCCGGCAGCAACGCCCAGGCGAGGATGCCAACGGCATCTCTCGGCCCCCGCCGCAGCAGCACCAGGCAGCTGGCGGCGGCACTCAACCAGAACAACAGCGGCACTGCCGCCGAACCGACCACCACGAGGGTGGCCTGCATGCGGCCGCGCATGATGAATTCAGCCATGGCGCGCATGCGGTTTATCCCTTACTACGAAATCGACGGTCCGCTATCAACGGCCGTGGCTGTCGGTGTAGGGCAGCAGGGCCAGGTAGCGGGCGCGCTTGATAGCGACGGCCAGCTGACGCTGGTACTTGGCCTTGGTACCGGTGATACGGCTGGGAACGATCTTGCCGGTTTCGGAGATGTAGGCCTTCAGGGTGTTGAGATCCTTGAAGTCGATCTCTTTCACGCCTTCGGCGGTGAAACGGCAGAATTTACGACGACGGAAGAAACGTGCCATGAATGTGGCTCCTCAATAGATCCGTGGATTACTCGTCAGCGTTGTCGCTGTTGTCACCGTCTTCGCCTTCGGCGGATTCGGTTTCAACGCGCTCACGGCGCTCGCGGCGCTCGCTGCGGTTTTCTTCGGCCTTGAGCATCTCGGACTGGCCGGTAACGGCTTCGTCGCGACGGATGATCAGGTTACGGATCACGGCATCGTTGTAGCGGAAGTTGTCTTCCAGCTCGGCCAGGGCCTTGCCGCTGCACTCGACGTTCAGCATCACGTAGTGAGCCTTGTGAACGTTGTTGATGGCGTAGGCCAGCTGGCGACGACCCCAGTCTTCCAGACGGTGGATTTTGCCGCCGTCTTCTTCGATCAGCTTGGTGTAACGCTCGACCATGCCGCCGACTTGCTCGCTCTGGTCCGGGTGAACCAGGAAGATGATTTCGTAATGACGCATGAATGCTCCTTACGGGTTGCAGCCTGCCAACGGAACGTGGTCAGGCAAGGAGTGAATGACTCGTTGATCTTGCCGAAGCGAAGGCGCGCAAGCGCCTGCCGTCGCGGCAAGGGGCGACATTCTAGAGAAGCCCCCTGTCGCGCGCAAGGCGAACTGGCGATTATTTGAACAACTCAGGCCTTGGGTTTGGCCGCCTGGCGCTGGCGCACCGCCTCGAACAGGCAGACTCCCGTGGCGACCGACACATTGAGGCTGCTGACGCTGCCGCCCATGGGCAGCTTCACCAAGTAGTCGCAGTGTTCGCGGGTCAGGCGGCGCATGCCCTTGCCCTCGGCGCCCATGACCAGCACGGTGGGGCCGGTCATGTCCAGCTGGTACAGCTCCTGCTCGACCTCGCCGGCGGTGCCGACGATCCACAGGCCCTTCTTCTGCAGCTTTTCCAGCGTGCGCGCCAGGTTGGTCACCGCCACCAGCGGGATCACCTCGGCGGCGCCGCAGGCCACCTTGCGCACGGTAGCGTTGAGGGTCGCGGACTTGTCCTTGGGCACGATCACCGCCTGGGCGCCGGCGGCGTCGGCGGTGCGCAGGCAGGCGCCGAGATTGTGCGGGTCGGTCACCCCGTCCAGCACCAGCAGCAGGGCGGGACCCTCGCCACGTTCGAGCAGCTCGTCGAGCATGTTCTCGCCCCACACCTGGCTCGGACTGACCTCGGCCACCACGCCCTGGTGCACGCCCTCGGCCCACTCGTCCAGCTCCTGGCGATCCTTGTGCCCGACCGCCACGCGATGCTGGCCGGCCAGTGCCAGCAGGGCCTGCACCCGCGGATCATGCCGGCTCTCGGCCAGCCACAGCTGCTTGACCCGCTTGGGGTGGTGACGCAGCAACGCCTCGACGGCATGAACGCCGTAGACCTTTTCCAGCTGGCTCATTGCTTCGCCTTGCGCTTGCTCGGCCGACTTGCCGACGGAGCACCGCCCGCCTTGGGCGCGCCCTTGCGATGGCCGGAAGCCTTGCCGGAGCCGCCCTTGGCCGCGGGAGCCTTGCCGCCGCCCTTCTTGGCGCCGTCGAGCAGAGCCTTCTTCACATCACGGCTCTTCTGCACATCGGTGTTACCGGGCCCCGGGGTCTTGGCCACCGGCTTGCGACGCGACTCGCCGGCACGGCCACGGCCCGCCGGCGCCTTGTCGGCCCGCCCTTCGCTCAGCTCGAACTCGATCTTGCGCTCGTCCAGATCGACGCGCATGACCTTCACTTCCACGCTGTCGCCCAGGCGGAAGCTGCGCCCGCTGCGCTCGCCGGCCAGGCGATGATGCACGGGGTCGAAGTGGTAGTAGTCGCCCGGCAGCGCCGTGACGTGGACCAGGCCCTCGACATAGATGTCACGCAGCTCGACAAAGATGCCGAAGCCGGTCACCGCGGTGATCACGCCCTCGAAGGTCTCGCCGACGCGGTCCTGCATGAACTCGCACTTGAGCCAGTTGACCACGTCGCGGGTAGCCTCGTCGGCGCGCCGCTCGGTCATCGAGCACTGCTCGCCAAGCTTCTCCAGCGCCGCCTCGTCGTACGGGTAGATACGCGCCTTGGGCATGCTCGCCGCGCCGGCGCGCTGTACGTGCTTGGTCTCGCGCTTGGAGCGGATCACGCTGCGGATGGCACGGTGCACCAGCAGGTCCGGGTAACGCCGGATCGGCGAGGTGAAGTGGGTGTAGGCCTCGTAGTTCAGACCGAAGTGGCCGTTGTTGTCGGCGCTGTACACAGCCTGGCTCAAGGAGCGCAGCATCACGGTCTGGATCAGGTGGAAGTCCGGACGATCCTGGATGCTGGCCAGCAGCTTCTGGTAGTCCTTCGGCGTCGGCCCCTGCTTGCCCTTGTGCAGGGCCAGCCCCAGCTCACCGAGGAAGGCCTTGAGCTTCTCGACCCGCTCGGCCGGAGGACCGTCGTGCACCCGGTACAGCGAGGGCATCGAGTGATCGAGCATGAAGCGCGCGGTGGCCACGTTGGCCGCCAGCATGCATTCCTCGATCAGCTTGTGCGCGTCGTTGCGCTGGGTCGGACGGATCTCGGCGATCTTGCGGCCGGCACCGAAGACGATGCGGGTTTCCTGGGTCTCGAAGTCGATGGCGCCGCGCTCGTGACGAGCGGCCAGCAGCACCTTGTACAACGAATAGAGTTCCTTGAGGTGCGGCAGGACCGCCCTGTACTCGTCGCGCAGGGCCTTGCCCTCGCTGCTCTTGGGCTGCTCCAGCATGTAGCTGACCTTGTTGTAGGTCAGGCGCGCATGGGAGTGGATCACCGCCTCGTAGAACTGGTAGTCGACCAGCTCACCGGACTTGGACATGCTCATCTCGCAGACCATGGCCAGGCGATCGACCTGCGGGTTCAGCGAGCACAGGCCGTTGGACAGCTCTTCCGGCAGCATCGGCACCACGCGCTCAGGGAAGTACACCGAGTTGCCGCGCTTCTCCGCCTCGGCATCCAGCGCGGAGCCGACCTTGACGTAGTGCGATACGTCGGCGATCGCCACGTAGAGCTTCCAGCCGCCGGAGAACAGCTTCCAGCGGCCGCTGTTCTTCTCGCAATAGACGGCGTCGTCGAAATCGCGGGCGTCCTCGCCGTCGATGGTGACGAACGGCAGGTGACGCAGGTCGACGCGGTTCTCCTTGTCCTTCTCCTCGACTTCGGACTTGAGCTTGCGCGCTTCCTTGACCACCGCCTCGGGCCAGACATGGGGAATGTCGTAGCTGCGCAGAGCCACGTCGATCTCCATGCCCGGCGCCATGTAGTTGCCGATCACTTCGATGATGTCGCCCTGGGGCTGGAAGCGCGACGTGGGCCAGTGGGTGATCTTGATCTCGACGAACTGACCGACCCTGGCACCGCTCGTACGGCCCGGGGTGACCAGCACTTCCTGCTGGATCTTCGGATTGTCGGCCTCGACGAAGCCGATGCCGGCCTCCTCGAAATAGCGGCCCACGATGGTCTCGTGGGCGCGCGCGATGACCTCGACGATGGCGCCTTCGCGGCGACCACGGCGATCGAGACCGGAGACGCGGGCAAGCACGCGGTCGCCGTCGAACACCAGGCGCATCTGCGCCGGGCTGAGGAACAGGTCGTCGCTGCCGTCGTCCGGCACCATGAAGCCGAAGCCGTCGCGGTGGCCGCTGATGCGGCCGCGGATCAGGTCGAGCTTGTCCACCGGCGCGTAGGTGCCGCGACGGGTATAGATAAGCTGGCCGTCGCGCTCCATGGCACGCAGGCGGCGACGCAGCGCTTCGAGCTGCTCGTCGGTGGTCAAGCCGAACTCGGCCACCAGCTCTTCACGGGCGGCGGGAGAGCCGCGCTCGGACAGGTGCTGGAGGATCAGCTCGCGGCTGGGGATGGGGTTTTCGTATTTTTCCGCCTCACGGGCGGCCTCGGGATCGAGGGATTGCCAATCGGCCATTAAGTGAAATCACCTTTACGCATATATAGATGGTGTGCCATGCCCCTATTGAAGCGCGAAACGGCATCGGGGGTCAGCACAATAATTTTTTCGCCGTCAGGGGTTTACAAGCAAAAACGGGCTCCGTATAGTTCGCGCCCACAACGTTGCTGAGACGTTGTAACACGGAAGCGACTGAGTAATCATAGTTTCTCGTGCCCAGGTGGCGGAATTGGTAGACGCACTAGGTTCAGGTCCTAGCGGTGGCAACACCGTGGAAGTTCGAGTCTTCTCCTGGGCACCACTCTTCAGAAACCGAGCCAAAAGCTCGGTTTCGCTTTTAACGGAGCAGCCTCCGTACCGCCGCAAGCGGTGAAGCTGCAAAAAGTCGGCGAGCGATCGTCGCAATGTGCCCAGGTGGCGGAATTGGTAGACGCACTAGGTTCAGGTCCTAGCGGTGGCAACACCGTGGAAGTTCGAGTCTTCTCCTGGGCACCACTCTTCAAGAAAAAACCGAGCCAAGGCTCGGTTTTTTCGTTTCTGATTGCTGAAAATCTCGCTGTGGGAGCGGCCTTGGCCGCGATGAAGCGCATCACGGCCAAGGCCGCTCCCACTAGCGAATAGCGTCAGACCTTGAACTGGGCGAAGCTCGCTCGCAGCTGAGCCACCAGCCCATCCACCACCCTGCCGCTGGCCGCCGTCTCGCCGACCGCCTGGGCCGCGCGCTGGGCCTCGCTGTGAATCACCTCGACCCGACCGCGCACCGCCGAGGCTCCGTCGGCCTGGTGGGCGGCCGAACGGGTGGCGGTATCGATGGCACCATGCACCTCGTCCACCGACGCCTGCACCGATTGCTGCAGGCGCGCACTGTCGCGCAGCGCCTGCAGCCCCTCGGCCGCCTGGCCGCCGGCCTGGCCGATCACCGCCACCGCCTCGCGCGCGCCCTGCTGCAGGGCCGTGATATGCGCCTGGATATCGCCGGTGGACTGCTGGGTCTTGCTGGCCAGCGCGCGCACCTCATCGGCCACGACCGCGAAGCCGCGACCGCTCTCTCCGGCTCGCGCCGCCTCGATGGCCGCGTTCAGGGCCAGCAGGTTGGTCTGCTCGGCGATGGACTGGATCACCGTCAGCACCACCTCGATCTGTTCGCTCTGCTTGGCCAGCTTCTCGATCACCGCCGAGCCGCTGTCGACCCGCGCCACCAGCGCCTCGATCAGGCCGCCCACCCTGGCGGCGATGGCCGCGTTCTCATGGGCCGCCTGGCGGATCGCCGCGACCCTCTGCTGGGCATCGTGCATGGCCCGGCTCTCGGCCTGGGCCGCCGCCGCCATCTCCTCCAGCGCCTGCAGGCTGCCAGCCACCTCGTCGCGCTGACGCCCGGCCGCGGCTTCCGCCGCCGCGCTGCGCTGGGCCAGGCTGCGGATTTCCTCGCCGGTACGCTGGGCCACCTCGCCGGCCTCGCGAATGATGGGCTGCAGCTTGGCGATAAACTGGTTGACCGCATCGGCCATCTCGCCGACCTCGTCGTCGCTGTCCAGCTGCACCCGGCGGGTCAGGTCACCCTCGCCGGCGGCCAGGTCCTTGAGCGCTGCGATCAGCAACTGCAGGCGACTGACCACGCGCCAACCCAGCACCAGAGCCACCACTGCCAGGGTCAGCAGGCCAACCACCAGCAACCCCGAGGCGATGCGCCAGCGCAGGCTCTCGGCAGCCTGCTGCACGGTCTCGCTGCCGTTGCGCGCCATGTCGGCGGTGGCCTGTTCGGCCAGCTGCAGGCGCTGCTGCAGGGCCTGGGTACTGTCCTGGGCGGCGCCGGTCAGGCTCTTGTCGACCAGCTCGCCCGCACTGCCGACCAGGGTGGCGAAGCGGGTGTCCAGCGCGGTCAGCTCCTGTTCCACGCCGTCCAGCGACATGCCCAGCTGGACCTTGCCGATGGACGCCCCCATCGGATTGATGTCCGCCTCGATCATGTGCACCTTGGCATCGCGCGAAGCGGCATCGATCAGCTTGGCCAGCGCGGTGTCCCCCTGCCCCGCCTCTACCAGCTCGCGCACCCGCGGGCTGCTGCGGTTGAAGTTGCGGGTCAGGCGCTGGCCCTGGGCGTCGTAAAACACGGCGAAGAGCACGGCCGGGTCGCGCTGGACGATACGGGTCAGCGCGGTCAGGGCCGGCGTGTCGTTGTCCCAGATGGACTTGGGTGCCACGCCGGCGAGCAACTGGGCCATGGAGTTGCCGGACTGTTTGAGGTTTTCCTCCAGCACCTGGCGCAACTGCGCCTGTTCGTCCTTGAGCTGGCCGGAGAGGCCACCCGAGAGGCGCTCGCGGGTATTGGTGGAGAGCGCCGCCAGACCGGCGCGCATCTCTTCCTCAGCGCTGCCCAGCTCGTCGGCCAGGCGCTGGCTCTCCCCGCCCAGGCGCTGGGTCAGGTCGTTGACCAGGCCGTCGACCGTGGCGCGCGTCAGCCATACCGCGAGGCCGACCTGCGCCAGCATGGCCAGCACCAGGGCAATGAAGACAGGGCGCAGCAACCGGCTGCGCAACAACGAGAACAGAACGGACACAGCGAAACTCCTTCCGGTCGTGGACGACCTATGCCAGCGCATCGGCCGTATTCGGCAAAGCTGTAGCTAAGCAAGGTATAGGCCAAATGCCAGCATAAAAAAAAGCCCCGCACGAGCGGGGCTTTCTTCGATGGGCGACTCAGTAGTCCGAGTTGCCCCTGAGCTGGGCTTCCGCGGCCTTGGCCAGGTCCGGCGGCAGGAAGTCCTTGTCCGGGTCGTAGTCCGGCTTGAGGAAGCCGGACAGGGCCTCCAGATCGGACGGCGCCAGAGTACCGGCAGCCTGCTTCAGGCGCAGGTTGTTGAGGATGTAGTCGTAGCGGGCGTTGTTGTAGTTGCGTACCGCAGCGTACAGCTGGCGCTGGGCGTCAAGCACGTCGACGATGTTGCGGGTGCCGACCTGGTAGCCGATCTCGGTAGCCTCCAGGGCACTCTGGTTGGAGATGATCGACTGCCGGCGCGCCTGCACGGTTTCCACGTCGGTGTTCACCGCGCGGTGCAGGTTGCGGGTGTTCTCTACCACCTGGCGGCGCAGGCTCTCGCGCTCCTGCTCGCCCTGGTTCAGGCGATGGTAGGCCTCGCGCACCTGGGAGCTGGTCAGGCCACCGCTGTAGATCGGGATGTTCAGTTGCAGGCCGATGCTGGTCTGCTCCGCATCGCCGTCGTAGATCGACGTCGCGCCGTTGTTGGTGAAGCCGAGGGAGTCGTTGTCGCCCTTCTGGTACTGCGCAACGGCGTCCAGGGTCGGCGCATGGCCGGCCTTGCGCTGGCGCAGGGTTTCCTCGGCGGCATCCACCGCGTAGTTGCTGGCCTGCAGGTTGAGGTTCTGCTGGGCGGCGGTATCCACCCAGGCCTTGGCGTCGTTCGGCGTCGGCACCAGCACCGGCAGGGTGTGCAGGATGCCTTCGATGGAGCCGTAATCGCGGTTGGTCAGGGTGACCAGCGCCTGGAAGGCGTCATCCACGGAGCGCTGGGCGAGAATCCGGTTGGCCCTGGCGGTGTCGTGACCGGCCTGAGCCTCGAGCACGTCGGTCTTGTCCGACAGCCCCACGTCGAAGCGCTCGTTGGCCTGGTCCAGCTGGCGCTTGAATGCCGCTTCTTCGGCCTTGGTCGAAGCCAGGGTGTCCTGGGCACGCAGCACTGCGAAGTAGGTTTCGGCGCTCTGCAGGATCAGGTTCTGCTCGGTGGCCGAGAGCTGCAAGGCATATTGCTGATCGGTGGCCTTGGCCGCCTGGAACTGGTACCAGCGATCGGCCCGGAACAAAGGCTGGCTGAGGCTGGCGCGGTAGGACAGGCCGCTGCGCGAAGCGCTGACGTTGCCCGCCCGGGTATCGACGTCGGTGTCGGTGTTCATCGCATCGGCGCCCGCCGACAGGTTCGGCAACAGGCCGGCGCGGGCCTGGGGCACCACTTCGCTGATCGCCGCGTAGTTGGCGCGGGCGGCAGCGAGGTCGGCGTTGTTCTTCACCGCCTCGGTATAGACGGTGACCAGATCGGTCTTGCTTGCCAGGGGAGCGTCTTCCGCCCAGGCCATTCCGGTGGCAGCAGCTACTGCGAGCGCCAGAGAGAGTCTGCGTAGCATGATCAGTCCTAGGATGCGTTGGGTAACCGGGCAAGGCTAAAGTGGGCACGGACAACGGTCAAGGAGCCGGCAGATCGGTTGGCGACATGCTTTGTTTCCCGCTCGCAACAATCAGAATCGAAACATCTGGATAGTTGCGCCCCATAACGAAATCCCCCCCTCGAATTGTTGTCTCCATCGACCTTGATTAGACTGCTGGCAGTTCTTGTCGGGGTGCCCAGAGTCGTGGGCTGAGATCGGACAGTTCCGGATCCCGTTGAACCTGATCAGGTTAAGGCCTGCGTAGGGAACAAGATGTCCTCGCCGCATCCGCGCGAGTCCTCTCGGCACCACCCGTGGTGCACCTTCCGCCATCAGGTTCGCTCCGACATCCAGCCGAGGAGCCGAGCCGATGAGCATCAAACAACAAGTACACCTGAGTGAAAGCGCCAAGGTCGACCAGCAGTCGATCCAGCCCTTCCCGCGCTCGCAGAAGGTCTATGTGCAGGGTTCGCGCCCGGACATCCGCGTACCCATGCGCGAGATCAGCCTGGATGTCACACCCACCGCCTTCGGTGGCGAGATCAACCCACCGGTCACCGTCTACGACACCTCCGGCCCCTATACCGACCCGAGTGTGCAGATCGACGTGCGCCAGGGCCTGGCCGACGTGCGCAGCGCCTGGATCGAGGATCGCGGCGATACCGAGAAGCTGCCGGGCCTGTCCTCGGAATTCGGCCAACGCCGCCTGGCCGACGCCGAGCTGACCGCCATGCGCTTCGCCCACGTGCGCAACCCGCGCCGAGCCAAGGCCGGCAAGAACGTCAGCCAGATGCACTACGCCAGGCAGGGCATCATCACTCCCGAGATGGAATACGTCGCCATCCGCGAGAACATGAAGCTGACCGAAGCGCGCGAGGCCGGCCTGCTCAAGGAGCAGCATGCCGGTCACAGCTTCGGCGCCAGCATTCCCAAGGAGATCACGCCCGAGTTCGTGCGCAGCGAGGTCGCCCGCGGCCGCGCCATCATCCCGGCCAACATCAACCACGTGGAGCTGGAGCCGATGATCATCGGCCGCAACTTCCTGGTGAAGATCAACGGCAACATCGGCAACTCGGCGCTCGGTTCTTCCATCGAGGAAGAAGTGGCCAAGCTGACCTGGGGCATCCGCTGGGGCTCGGACACGGTGATGGACCTGTCCACCGGCAAGCACATCCATGAGACCCGCGAGTGGATCATCCGCAACTCGCCGGTGCCGATCGGCACCGTGCCGATCTACCAGGCCCTGGAAAAGGTCAACGGCATCGCCGAGGACCTGACCTGGGAGCTGTTCCGCGACACCCTGATCGAACAGGCCGAGCAGGGCGTGGACTACTTCACCATCCACGCCGGCGTGCTGCTGCGCTACGTGCCGCTGACCGCCAAGCGGGTCACCGGCATCGTCTCGCGCGGTGGCTCGATCATGGCCAAGTGGTGCCTGGCGCATCACCAGGAGAATTTCCTCTACACCCACTTCGAGGAAATCTGCGAAATCATGA
>OGQD01001751.1_pt1 | contig 13204 bp, 10 predicted proteins | sample 1553091 | NCBI WGS metagenome assembly OGQD01 (sample SAMEA2580290, study PRJEB22360) | human gut metagenome | biome: human gut; feature: human-associated habitat; material: faeces | place: Denmark | collected 2008/2010
AGTACATCGGCGGATCGAGCAGCAGGGTGTATTCGCGCAACAGGCGGCCATTGGGCCACAGCACTTCGACCAGGAAGTTGACGTAGGGCTCGCGCACCGGCTTGGTCGAGGTGATGCGAATCACGCTCCTGCCGTTGGGCTTGATGATCGGCGTGAACTTGAGGTCGGTCAGGAAATACTGACGCTCGACGCCCGCCTTGTTGAATTCATCCGGCGATGCGAGGCTGGGTTTCACCTCCGCCTGAGACAGATCACGCACCTCCAGCAGCTCGATCTCCGCCACCAGTGGCTGGCTCAGCGAGGACTGCAGGTCGATCTCCCCTAGCCCCAGCGCATGTGCCGTACCCGAGGTCAGCGCGGAAGCAGCTGCGATTGCCAGCACCAGTTTGCGAACCCGAACCATAGCGTAATCCCTTGTTTTATCTTTTTTTCTCGTCAAACGAGACGATTCTGAAGCCCGCTGCCTGCACCCGCCTGAGCCGGTTCCCCGCCAGCGAAACTACCAAAACAGTATTGCCAAGCTAGAATAATTCTTCAAATTTGGGGCTAAGTATCTTTTACAGATAGTGTTTTATCAACAACTCGCCAATTTGCACAGCATTGAGCGCCGAGCCTTTTCGCACATTATCTGACGCAATCCACAAATTGAGCTCCGCGGGATCGTCGAGGCCGGCGCGCAAGCGACCAACATACAGTTCATCCTGCCCCACCGCATCTCCCACGACGGTCGGATAGTCGCCACTCTCCACCAATTCGATGCCCGGCTGTCGCTCCAGCCGCTGCGCCACCGCCGCCAGGTCCACCGGTTCGTCCGTCTGCACGGACACCGCCAGGCTGTCGCCGAAGAAGACCGGAGCGACGCAGCAGGTGACGGCCACCTTCAGGCCATCGACGGCCAGCACCTGTTTCAGCTCCGCCGCAATCCGCCGCTCCAGATGCGCATGACCGCCCTCCTCCTCACCGATCCGGGCCAGCAGGTTGAAGGCGACCTGGCGATCGAACAGCTGCGGCTCCAGCGGGCGCATGTTGAGCAGCTCGGTGGTCTGCCGGGCCAGTTCGCTGACACCAGCGCGCCCCAGGCTGGAAACCGCCAGGGCCGCCGTCAGGGTGATCCTGCGCAGGCCGAGCACGGAGCGCAATGGCGCCAGCACCGCGGCCAGGGCGGTCGCGGCCGGCGCCGGGCTGACCAACAGATAAGGAGCGTTCGCGCCGGCCAGCGCCTCGGCATTGGCTTCCGGCACCACGGGCAGCGCCTGCTCCAGGCCACCGCTCAGGTCGATCACGGAACAGCCGGCGGCATGCGCCTTGGTACCGTATTGCCGGGAGACGTCCTCGCCCGCCGCGAAGAACGCCAGCTGTACCTGGGCGAAATCGAAGTCGGTCAGTTCCCGCACCCGCAGGTTCTTGCCGCGGAACGCCATGGCCTGTCCGGCCGAGGCGTTGCCGGCCAGCAGATGCAGGGTGGCGACCGGAAACCCGCGCTCCTCCAGCAGTTGCACCAGGGTTTCGCCGACGGCGCCGGTGGCGCCGATGACGGCGATATCGAAGGTCTTGGACATCGGAAAGCCTTGAACAGAAAAGCGGACCGGCACTCTACCCGGCCCGCCGGACAAACGAAAAGGGCCGGTCTATGACCGGCCCTTTGCGCCACGGCGACTATCAGCGCTCCAGCAGGATGCGCAGCATGCGGCGCAGCGGCTCGGCCGCACCCCACAACAGTTGGTCGCCGACGGTGAAGGCGCCGAGGTACTGGGAACCCATGTTGAGCTTGCGCAGACGACCGACCGGAACGCTCAGGGTGCCGGTGACGGCGGTCGGGCCGAGGTCGCGGATGCTGGCCTCGCGGGTGTTCGGCACCAGCTTGACCCAGGGGTTGTGCTGGCTGATCAGGCCTTCGATGTCGCCCATCGGCACATCCTTGTTCAGCTTGATGGTCAGCGCCTGGCTGTGGCAGCGCATGGCGCCGATGCGCACGCACAGGCCGTCCACCGGGATCGGGTTCTTGAAGCGACCGAGGATCTTGTTGGTCTCCGCCTGGCCCTTCCACTCTTCGCGGCTCTGGCCGTTGGGCAGCTCCTTGTCGATGTAGGGGATCAGGCTGCCGGCCAGCGGCACGCCGAAGTTGTCCACCGGGAAAGCCTCGCCGCGCATGGTCTCGGCGACCTTGCGGTCGATGTCGAGGATGGCGCTGGCCGGGTCGGCCAGGTCATCGGCCACGGAGGCGTTGATCGCGCCCATCTGCCTGATCAGCTCGCGCATGTTCTGCGCGCCGGCGCCGGATGCCGCCTGGTAGGTCATGGCGCTCATCCACTCGACCAGGCCGGCTTCGTACAGGCCGCCCAGGGCCATCAGCATCAGGCTGACGGTGCAATTGCCGCCGATGTAGTTCTTGGTGCCGGCGTCCAGCGACTGGTCAATCACCCGGCGGTTGACCGGGTCGAGCACGATCACCGAGTCGTCGGCCATGCGCAGGCTGGAGGCCGCGTCGATCCAGTAGCCGTTCCAGCCGGCTTCGCGCAGTTTTGGGAAGACTTCGCTGGTGTAGTCGCCGCCCTGGCAGGTCAGGATCACGTCGAGGGTCTTCAGCTCGTCGATGCTGTAGGCATCCTTCAACGGGGCGACGTCCTTGCCAATCGCCGGCCCCTGACCGCCGACATTGGAGGTGGTGAAGAACACCGGCTCGATCAGGTCGAAGTCGCGCTCTTCCAGCATGCGCTGCATGAGCACGGAACCAACCATACCGCGCCAACCGATCAGACCTACGCGTTTCATAACGACTACACCCTATGGAGAAGTGGGGCCGCTGCTCGCAGCGGGCCCGACAGATTACAGATTACGCAGCGCTTCGACTACCGCGTCGCCCATGGCGGCGGTGCCGATCCGGGTCTTGCCCTCGGACCAGATGTCGCCGGTGCGCAGGCCCTGGTCCAGCACCTTGCTCACGGCCAGTTCGATGGCGTCGGCCGCCGCGGCCTGGCCGAAGCTGTAGCGCAGCATCATCGAGACCGAGAGGATGGTCGCCAGCGGATTGGCGATGCCCTGGCCGGCGATGTCCGGCGCGGAGCCGTGGCACGGCTCGTACATGCCCTTGTTGTTGGCGTCCAGCGAAGCGGACGGCAGCATGCCGATGGAGCCGGTGAGCATGGAAGCCTCGTCCGACAGGATGTCGCCGAACATGTTGTCGGTGACGATCACGTCGAACTGCTTGGGCGCGCGGACCAGTTGCATGGCGGCGTTGTCGACGTACATATGCGACAGCTCGACGTCCGGGTAGTCCTTGGCCACTTCCTCGACCACCGCGCGCCACAGCTGGCTGGAGGCCAGCACGTTGGCCTTGTCCACCGAGCACAGCTTCTTGCCGCGCACGCGGGCCATGTCGAAGCCGACCTTGGCGATGCGGCGGATCTCGCTCTCGCTGTACGGCAGGGTGTCGTAGGCCATGCGCTCGCCGTTCTCCAGCACCTTGCTCTCGCGTGGCTGGCCGAAGTAGATGCCGCCGGTCAGCTCGCGGACGATGAGGATGTCCAGGCCGGCGACCACTTCCGGCTTGAGGCTGGAGGCCTCGGCCAGTTGCGGGTAGAGGATGGCCGGACGCAGGTTGCCAAACAGGCCGAGCTGCGAGCGGATCTTCAGCAGGCCGCGCTCGGGGCGGATGGCCGGGTCGATCTTGTCCCACTTCGGTCCGCCGACGGCGCCGAGCAGCACCGCATCGGCGGCGCGGGCGCGATCCAGGGTCTCATCGGCCAACGGCACGCCGTACTTGTCCACGGCGGCGCCGCCCAGATCGTCGAAGGACAGCTCGAAGCCCAGGCTGTACTTGTCATTGGCCAGGTTCAGGACCTTGACCGCCTCGGCCATGATTTCCGGGCCGATGCCGTCGCCGGGGAGAACCAGAATCTGTTTCATAAGATTTCCTTCGGAAATAGCTACAAGCTTCAAGCTGCAAGCCACAAGTAAAAGCCGCTCCTATTTGCGGCTTGAAGCTTGCGGCTTACAGCTGCGTTTATTTGATCGCGCCGAACAGCCACGGGCTGTTCTGCTGGTGTTTGCCTTCGAACGCCTTGATCGCCTCCTGGTCCTGCAGGGTCAGGCCGATGTCGTCCAGGCCATTGAGCAGGCAGTGCTTGCGGAAGGCGTCGACCTCGAAGCCGTACTGTTTGCCGTCCGGACGGGTCACGGTCTGCGCCGCCAGGTCGACGGTCAGCTGGTAGCCCTCGGTGGCCTCGGCCTGCTGGAACAGCTCGTCGACTTCCGCATCGGTCAGGATGATCGGCAGCAGGCCATTCTTGAAGCTGTTGTTGAAGAAGATGTCGGCGTAGCTCGGCGCGATGATGGTACGGAAGCCGTACTCTTCCAGCGCCCAGGGCGCGTGCTCACGGGAGGAGCCGCAGCCGAAGTTCTCGCGGGCCAGCAGTACGCTGGCGCCCTGGTAACGCGGGAAGTTCAGGACAAAGTCCTGGTTCACCGGGCGCTTGGAGTTGTCCTGGTTGGGCTGGCCCACGTCCAGGTAGCGCCACTCGTCGAACAGGTTGGGGCCGAAGCCGCTGCGCTTGATCGACTTGAGGAACTGCTTGGGAATGATCTGATCGGTGTCGACGTTGGCACGATCGAGCGGGCAGACCAGGCCGGTGTGTTGGGTGAAGGCTTTCATCTCTCTAACTCCTCAGGCCTGGATCAGTTCGCGCACGTCGACGAAGCGACCGGTCACCGCCGCAGCCGCGGCCATGGCTGGGCTGACCAGGTGGGTACGGCCACCGGCGCCCTGGCGACCCTCGAAGTTGCGGTTGGAGGTCGAGGCGCAGTGCTCGCCGCTGCCCAGCTTGTCCGGGTTCATCGCCAGGCACATGGAGCAGCCCGGTTCACGCCATTCGAAGCCGGCCTCGATGAAGATCTTGTCCAGGCCTTCCTGTTCGGCCTGCGCCTTGACCAGGCCGGAGCCCGGCACGACCATCGCCTGCTTGACAGTGGCGGCAACCTTGCGGCCCCTGGCCACCTCGGCGGCGGCGCGCAGGTCCTCGATCCGCGAGTTGGTGCAGGAACCGATGAACACGCGGTCCAGCTGGATATCGGTGATCGGCTGGTTGGCCTGCAGGCCCATGTACTTGAGGGCACGGACGATGGAGTCGCGCTTGACCGGGTCGGCCTCGACGGCCGGGTCCGGCACGTTCTGGTCGACAGCCAGGACCATCTCCGGCGAGGTGCCCCAGCTGACCTGCGGCTTGATGTCCTCGGCCCGCAGCTCGACCACGGTATCGAAATGCGCATCGGCATCCGACACCAGTTCGCGCCACTGCGCCACGGCCTGTTCCCACTGCTCGCCCTGCGGCGAGAACGGACGGCCCTTGACGTACTCGATGGTCTTCTCGTCCACCGCCACCATGCCCACGCGGGCACCGGCCTCGATCGACATGTTGCAGATGGTCATGCGGCCTTCCAGCGACAGGTCGCGGATCGCGCTGCCGGCGAACTCCAGGGCGTGGCCGTTGCCGCCGGCGGTGCCGATCTTGCCGATCACGGCGAGCACGATGTCCTTGGCGGTGACGCCGAACGGCAGCTTGCCCTCGACGCGCACCTGCATGTTCTTCATCTTCTTGGCTACCAGGCACTGGGTAGCGAGCACGTGCTCGACCTCGGAAGTACCGATGCCGTGGGCCAGCGCACCGAAGGCGCCATGGGTGGAGGTGTGCGAGTCGCCGCAGACCACGGTCATGCCCGGCAGGGTGGCGCCCTGCTCCGGGCCGACCACGTGGACGATGCCCTGGCGCACGTCGTTCATCTTGAATTCGAGGATGCCGAAGTCGTCGCAGTTCTCGTCGAGGGTCTGCACCTGGATGCGCGACACCTCGTCGACGATGGCTTCCAGACCGCCCTGGCGCTCGGCGCGGGTGGTCGGCACGTTGTGGTCCGGAGTGGCGATGTTGGCGTCGATGCGCCACGGCTGGCGCCCGGCCAGGCGCAGGCCCTCGAAGGCCTGGGGCGAGGTCACTTCGTGGAGAATGTGACGATCGATGTAGATCAGCGACGAGCCATCGTCGCGGCGCTTCACCTCGTGCATGTCCCAGAGCTTGTCGTAGAGCGTCTTGCCGGCCATCGAAAGGGTCCTCATCAGCGGTGCGGGAGGTGAAGGATCTATAGCCCTTCTACCGATGTGGAGATGCTAAGGACTTGCTTTGAATAACTCAAATTCATATTTTTCATCCATTGCATAACCGATTGGAATTCGATATGGACCTGGCCAACCTGAGCGCCTTCATCGCCATCGCCGAGGCCGGCAGCTTTTCCGAGGCCGCCGAACGCCTGCACCTGACCCAGCCGGCCGTGAGCAAGCGCATCGCCGGCCTGGAGCAGCAGCTCGGCGTACGCCTGTTCGACCGCCTGGGCCGCGAGGTGAGCCTGACCGAGGCCGGCCGTGCCCTGCTGCCACGGGCCTACCAGATCCTCAACGTACTGGACGACACCCGCCGCGCCTTGACCAACCTCAACGGTGAGATCAGCGGCCGCCTGACCCTGGCCACCAGCCACCACATCGGCCTGCACCGCCTGCCGCCCCTGCTGCGCACCTTCACCCGCGCCTATCCGCAGGTGGCGCTGGACATCCAGTTCCTCGATTCCGAGGTGGCCTACGAGGAAATCCTCCACGGCCGCGCCGAGCTGGCCGTGATTACCCTGGCCCCGGAGACCCGCGAGCCGGTGCACGCAGTGCCGGTATGGGACGACCCGCTGGATTTCGTCGCCGCCCCCGAACACCCGCTGGCGCGCAACGGCGCCGTGACCCTGGCCGACGTGGCGCCGCACCCGGCGGTGTTCCCCGGCGGCAACACCTTCACCCACCACATCGTCAACAACCTGTTCGCCGCCCAAGGCCTGACGCCGAACATCGGCATGAGCACCAACTACCTGGAGACGATCAAGATGATGGTCTCCATCGGCCTGGCCTGGAGCGTGCTGCCGCGCACCATGCTCGACGACCAGGTGGTACGCCTGCCCCTGCCGGGCATCCAGCTGCAGCGGCGGCTCGGCTACATCCTGCACAAGGAACGTACCCTGTCCAACGCGGCCAAAGCCTTCATGGCCCTGCTCGACGAAAGCCGTCGCTTGCCTTGAGGCGTGATCAGCGGCTAACGTGGGGGCATAACGATAAGAAAAAGCCGCTTGCACGCCTCTATCACGCCTCTTCCCACCAGGCGGCCGTGTCGTGCCGAGCGCCGGACGAGAAACGCGATGTCCAGACCCCCCAAGCAGCCGCCCTTCCCCTACATCCCGGCCATGGACCCCGCCGAGTTCGAAAAGACCTGGCAGGATGCCCCACGCCTGCTCGCCGCGCTCACCGGCGCGCACCTGGGCGCCTGGTACTGGGACATCGGCAGCGGCAAGGTCAGTTGGTCGCGCGGCGCCCAGGCCCTGTTCGGCCTTGACCCCAGGCAACCGCTGGAGCAGCGGGTCGACTACATCGAACTGATTCCCGAGGAAGACCGGGTCATGGTCCAGCGCCTGTTCCAGCGGGTGCTGGAGGGCAAGCCGATTCCGGAAGCCATGCGCCACCGCATCCGCTGGCCGGACGGCAGCCTGCGCTGGCTGGAGATAAGCGGCCGGCCGCAGCTCGACGAACACGGCCATCCCCAGGTGTTCGGGGTGATCCGCGACATCACCCAGCAGCAGGAGCAGGAACAGGCCCTGCGCGACAGCCAGGAGCGCCTGACCCTCGCACTCGAATCGGCCAACTTGGGCACCTGGGACTGGCACATCCCCAGCAACATGCTCTACGGCTCGGAGCGTGCCGCCAGCCTCCATGGCCTGCCGCCCGAGCCCTACCACGGCGAGTTCGCCTACTTCTTCCAGCACGTACCCGAGGCCGACCGCAGCATCATGCGAAAGGCCTACCGCGACGCGGTGGAAGGCGTCCAGCGGCAGTACCAGGTGACCTACCGCACCCGCCTGGGCAACAGCGAGATGCGCTACCTGGAGAGCACCGCCAAGCTGTACCGCGACAACCGGGGCGAACCGCTGCGCATGACCGGCATCCTCATGGACATCACCGAGCGGGTCCAACGCGAGCAGCGCCTGGCCTCCTCCGAGGAGAAGTTCGTCACCCTGTTCCAGGCCAGCCCGGAACCCATCTGCGTGTCACGGGTGCGCGACGGCATGTTCATCGAGGTCAATCCGAGCTTCTGCCAGACCTTCGGCTGGCAGCCCCAGGAAATCGTCGGCCACAGCGCGCCGGACCTCGGCTTCTGGGTCGACGAGAGCCAGCGCCTCCAGCTGTTCGCCAAGCTCGCCGAGGACCAGAGCCTGAGCAACGAAATCGCACGCTTTCGCACCAGGGAAGGCCGCGAGCTGAGCTGCGTCGTCTCCAGCCGCTTCATCCGCGTCGACCGCCAGCTGTGCATCACCACCACCTTCCGCGACATCACCGAGCGCCAGGCCGCCGAGGCGGCGCTCAAGGCCAGCCAGGAGAAGTTCGCCAAGGCGTTCCACTCCAGCCCCGACGCCATCACCATCAGCGAGCTCGACAGCGGCCGCTACATCGAGGTCAACGAAGGCTTCTGCCGGCTCACCGGCTACCGCCCGGAAGAGGTCATAGGCCGCAACTCCCTCGAACTGAACGTCTGGGCCTACCCGGAAGAGCGCGAGCGCATGGTCGAACTGGTCCGCAGCGAGGGCCGCGCCTACCACCTGGAAATGCACGGCCAGCACCGCGACGGCAGCATCCGCCTGGTGGAGGTGTCGGTGGAGCCCATCGAGCTCAACGACACCCCCTGCCTGCTGCTCAACGCCCGCGACATCAGCGAGCTCAAGGAGGCCCAGGCCCAGGTGCGCCACCTGGCCTACCACGACCCGCTGACCAACCTGCCCAACCGCGCCCTGCTGATGGATCGCCTGACCCAGCAGATCGCCCTGCTCAAGCGCCACAACCTGCACGGCGCCCTGCTGTTCCTCGACCTGGACCACTTCAAGCACATCAACGACTCGCTCGGCCACCCGGTAGGCGATGCGGTACTGAAGATGGTCACCGCGCGCCTGGAAGCCAGCGTGCGCCTGGAGGACACGGTGGCACGCCTGGGCGGCGACGAATTCGTGGTGCTGATCTCCGGCCTGGAAGGCAGCCGCACCGAGGTCAACCGCCAGGTCCGCCAGGTGGCGGAGAAACTGCGCGGCCTGCTGGCCGAGCCGATGCTGCTGGACGGCCATCGCCTGCAGGTCACGCCCAGCATCGGCATCGCCCTGGTACCGGCCCACGGCGACAACCCCACCGACCTGCTCAAGCGCGCGGACATCGCCCTGTACCGGGCCAAGGACTCCGGGCGCAACACCATCCAGGTCTTCCGTCGCTCCATGCAGGAAGCCGCCAGCGAGCGCCTGCGCCTGGAAAGCGACCTGCGCCTGGCCCTGGCCCGCGGCGAGTTCGAGCTGTACTTCCAGCCCCAGGTGGACGCCCGCGACGGCAGCGTGATCGGCAGCGAGGCGCTGCTGCGCTGGAGCCACCCGACCCTCGGCCCGCAGTCGCCAGCACAGTTCATCCAGGTGCTGGAAGAGAGCGGCCTGATCCTCGAAGTCGGCGCCTGGGTGCTGAGCGAGGCCTGCCACGCCAGTGCCCGCATGATGCGCGACGGCCTGGTCGGCCGCGACGCCTTCCAGCTGTGCGTCAACATCAGCCCGCGACAGTTCCGCCAGAACGATTTCGTCGAACGGGTGGAACGCTGCCTGGCGCAGAGCCAGCTGCCGGCCAACATGCTCAAGCTGGAAATCACCGAAGGCATCGTCATCCACAACCTGGACGACACCATCGCCAAGATGCGCCGCCTGAAGAAGCTCGGCCTGAGTTTCGCCATGGACGACTTCGGCACGGGATACAGCTCGCTGACCTACCTCAAGCGGCTGCCGGTGGACGTGCTGAAGATCGACCAGTCGTTCGTCCGCGACGCCACCAGCGACCCCAACGACGCGGAGATCGTGCGCGCCATCGTCGCCATGGCCAGGAGCCTCAACCTCGAGGTGATCGCCGAGGGCGTGGAACAGCAGGAGCAGCTGGATTTCCTCCTGCAACAGGGCTGCCACCAGTACCAGGGCTACCTGTTCAGCCGGCCGGTGCCCCTGCAGGAATTCCACCAGCTGCTGATGACCAGCCGCCGCGCCTGAAACGAAGAAGGGCACCCGCAGGTGCCCTTCTCTTCCTCCACTACCGCGCCATCAGCCTTCCAGTGCCGGCTTCTCGCCGCCGATGGGGATGCGCTTGGGCTTGGCCTCTTCCGGCACGATGCGCACCAGGTCGATGTTCAGCAGACCGTGGGCCAGTGCGGCGGCCCTGACCTCGATATGGTCGGCCAGGCGGAAGGACAGCTTGAAGCCGCGCTGGGCGATGCCCTGGTGCAGGAAGGTGACTTCGCCCGCGCCCGGCTCGCGCTCGCGACGGCCGCCGGTGACGGTGAGCACGCCACGCTCGACCTGCAGCTCGAGGTCTTCCTCACGAAAGCCGGCGGCCGCGACCACGATGCGGTACTGGTCGTCGCCATGCTTCTCGACATTGTAAGGAGGGTAGGAACTGCCGCTCTCGCTGCTGCGCAGCGCCGATTCGAACAGGTCATTGAAACGGTCGAAACCGACGGACTGGCGGAACAGGGGGGCCAGGGAAAGTACGTTGCTCATGTTGCATCTCCTGAATAATCAGCAAGTGTTTCACCGCGGGACCCGACTTCGGCATCCCGCAACCCATAGATGGGAGCCCCGGTTTCGATTTCAAGGGGAGACATTCGCGATGAACCGGATCATGCCGATCACTGGCGTCCGGTGAAGCCCGGCGCCGAGACTGAATATCCGGCCCGGCCAGGCTAAGTAAACTCTGAAAACCCCCACTGTCACTCCCGCGCAGGCGGGAGCCCAGGTGCTGCGGAGTGTCTGGGTTCCCGCCTACACGGGAATGACGATTATTTCCAGCTCCCAGCCAACAGGCCGCCAGGCAGTGCGCCGCACGCACCGAAAACGACTCTCCGCCGGCCGCTAGACGCTTTCCGCCAGCGCTGCCCGTGGCGCACCGATCAGGCGGTCGATGCATTCGCAGTCGCTCTCCCGGCGCACCTCGGCGAACAGCGCCACCGCCTCCGGGTAGCTGCGGGTGAGCATGGCCAACCACTGCTTGAGGCGCCCGGGCGCATAGCGCGGCGCCAGCTTGCGCCGGGCCTGTCGCCAGAAGTCGCGGAGCAGTGGCAGCAGCTCGTCCCAGGTCATGGGCGGTACCTCGACGCCAGCGCGGGCAGTGGCGATCTGCCGGGCCAGGTCGGGCCGCGAGACCAGGCCACGTCCGAGCATGATGTTCTCGGCGCCGCTGACCTCGCGGCAGCGCCGCCAGTCGTCGACCGTCCATATCTCACCGTTGGCGTACACCGGCACGGCGACCGCCTCCTGCACCCGCGCTACCCACTCCCAATGAGCCGGAGGTTTGTAGCCGTCGGCCTTGGTCCGCGCATGCACCACCAGTTGCGCGGCACCGCCCTCGGCCAGGGCGCGGGCGCAATCCAGGGCACCGTCCGGGCTGTCGAAGCCCAGGCGCATCTTGGCGGTCACCGGGACCTCCGCCGGCACGGCGCGGCGCACCTCGCGGAGGATGGCATGCAGCAGTTCCGGCTCCTTGAGCAGCACCGCGCCGCCACGCGACTTGTTCACCGTCTTGGCCGGGCAGCCGAAGTTGAGGTCGATCACCGGCGCCCCCAGGGTGCAGGCGAAGGCCGCGTTGTCCGCCAGGCAGGCCGGGTCGGAACCGAGCAGTTGCACGCGCATCGGCGTGCCGGCGCGGGTCCGCGCACCGTCCGCCAACTCGGGGGCGAGCTTGTGGTAGGCAGACTCAGGCAGCAGCCGGTCGCTGACGCGGATGAATTCGGTGACGCACCAGTCAATGCCGCCGACACGGGTCAGCACATCGCGCAGGATCTCGTCGACCAGTCCCTCCATGGGGGCCAGGGCGATTTGCATGGAACGGTCCGGGAAAACGGGGCGCACAGTTTAAGGGGACACTCCCGCGGCGCAAGATGGTCAACACTCCTGAAGACGAAAGGGAGAACCATCATGCTGCGCAGCTCGCTACTCGCCATCTGCCTGATCGGCGGCCTCGCCCAGGCCGCCGACACCCTGCCGTCCGGCGTACAGCACCAGCCACCTGCCCCGGCGCCGGACGCGCCGGGACGCCTGATCGTCAGCCGCGACAAGGACGCGCCGAACGCCTGCGACGTGGAGCTCTACGTGAACCGGGAGATCGTGGCGACATTGGGGCCGGGCGACCGCACCAGCGTCGACCTGCCCAGCGGCCAGCTCAGCCTGGCGGTGGCCATATCTTCCGCCGGCTATTGCGGCGGACAGGGGCCGGAGACGGAGCAATCGGTGGTGCTGCTTCCGGGGGAGGCCAGGCAGTTCGCGGTGAAGGTGGAACCGGACCAAGTGTTCCTCGCCCCGCTACTCGATGAGGATCAGGACTCCAGCAAGGCCTGGCCGTAGCCCTCGATGAATTCCGGCGGCATGCGCCGGGGCTTGCCCGTGGACAGCTCGATGCAGACGAAGGTGGTGCGCGCCCGCAGCAGGGTGCAGGCATCGGCCGGACGCCACAGCTGGAAGTGGCGGCTCATCTTCAGCTTGTGGTCCGATTCGACGATCCAGGTGGCCATCTGCAACTCCTCGCCTTCATAGGCGCTGGCCAGGTAGTCAACCTCGTGGCGCACCACCGCCATGGCTCGGTCCAGGCGGCGGTACTCGGTCAGGTCCAGCCCCAGGCTCTGGGAGTGCCGCCAGGCGCAGCGCTCCAGCCAGCTGACGTAGACCGCATTGTTGGCGTGGCCCAGGCCGTCGATGTCCTCGGCGACCACTTGCAGATCGATGACGAAGGGTTGCGGCAGGTCCCAGCTCACTGCTTGACCTCCAGGCTGGCGGCGAGCGCGCGGGCCTCGCTGGCCAACTGGGTGATCTGGTCCCAGGCGCGGGCGCGGATCAGGTTGTCCGGCGCGATCCAGGTACCGCCGACGCAGGCGACGTTGGGCAGACGCAGGAAGCTCAGCAGGTTGTCCGCGGTGATGCCGCCGGTCGGGCAGAAGCGGATGCCGGTGAAAGGCCCCTTGAAGCTCTTGAGCATCTTCACGCTGGTGGCGCCGTTGGCCGGGAACAGCTTGAGCGAACGATAGCCGTACTCCAGCGCCAGCAGCACCTCGGACCGCGTCATCACCGC
>OGQD01001752.1_pt1 | contig 13199 bp, 13 predicted proteins | sample 1553091 | NCBI WGS metagenome assembly OGQD01 (sample SAMEA2580290, study PRJEB22360) | human gut metagenome | biome: human gut; feature: human-associated habitat; material: faeces | place: Denmark | collected 2008/2010
GAATCTTATTGTCTCTTATTTCCAAAATTCCTTTTTTGGGATGTTGGAAATATAATTTGAGATGGTTATCTGCTTTTTTAACAATAATGGGTTCTGAATAAAAAATCTTTTCGGGAAGTTCAGAAACTGTTTCAAACCGGTTGTTTTTTAATTCTGAAATGGTTGTTTTTTTTCCGTCAATACCTGAAATTATTGAATACAGCTTTTTATTATAAACGAAACTTGATATAATGAGAACTCTGGTTGAATCAAGAATTTTTTTTGTTCCTAACGTTGATTCTGATTCATATTCCCGAGTTATAATATCAGGATGATAAATCGGAATTTTCTTTGTGGTTTCCATTTTTTCAGGATCTGCAATTTCAAGAATCTTTGAAAATCCCTGCATATGTGCTAAAGAATTCGAAACGTAATATTTTCCGTTTATTTTATTTACAGAAACAGGACAGGTTGCTACTGCATAATGAACGATTTCATTTTGCAGGTTTTTAAAATAAACAGTTCCTCCCCATTCACCAGAGCAGCTTTTCCACACTTCGTATTTTTCATCCTTATAAAGTAATCCGGAAAAGTTGGTTTCCTCTTCTTTTAAATGCTTCAATTCATCAATAATATTTTTTGAAACATGATTTATTTTTACTTCAAATACGGAAGATTTATTCTTGCAGTTGATTAATGATAGTAACAATAAAACATAAGATAGTTTTCTCATTGACCTGAGTAATTAAGGATTTTCTTTCGCAATTTCCTCATGGTGCTGCAGGTACAATGGCAAAGCTGCCGATCCGTACCATGGGAAGATTTCATATCCGAAGACTCCTGCTTTTACAGCGGGATCTGTTTTTACCCATGATTCTGCTTCTTCTTTGGATTTTGTATTGAAGATGAACATTCCTTCAAAATTTTGTTTGTTATCTGAGGTGAACGGACCTGCCACTACAACTTTTCCTTCTTTAGCAAGTTTTCCGATATTGGCTAAATGTTCTTTCATTAACTCAGCCATTTTTGTCTTGTCTTCAATTTTTGTAGTTCCTGTTGTCAGCATTACGATTACGTACGGCTTCATTCCGTATTTATCGGCTCCCAGTTCTGTAGCCAATTTTTCGTTGAACTTCGGTTTTTCTGTCGTCTTCTGAGCAAATGAAAATGCTGTTGCAAAAATAGAAGCTGATAAGATAATTTTTTTCATCATTTCTGTTTTACTCTTTTATTCTTAAAAATTCTTTAGCCAGTTCAATCATTTTAGGATCTCCGGTATATTTTCCGTGTTCATCGGATAATTTTACAGTTGGAATCCATTCTTTGTTCGGAGCCTGAACGCCGATAAGTTTCATGACGATATTCATCGGTTTTAAGCCGACATCATTGGTAAGATTGGTTCCTATTCCGAAAGAAACTCCGATTTTTTCTTTGCAGTAATTGGTGATTTCTTCTACTTTTTCAAGATTTAAACCGTCTGAAAAAATGATATATTTGAATAACGGATTAATGCCATGTCTTTCATAATGAGCAATGGTTTTATCTGCGAATTCCAGAGGATCACCGCTGTCGTGACGAACACCGTCGAAAAGTTTCGCAAACTTTTTATCAAACTGCTGGAAGAAAACATCTGTTGTATAGGTATCTGAAAGGGCAACTCCCAAATCTCCGCGGTAAACATCCACCCAATGTTCCAGAGCCAGTTCGTTTGCCATTTTGAAACCATATTCCGCAGCGTGGAACATAAACCATTCGTGAGCGTGGGTTCCGATAGGTTTTACACCATACTTCATCGCGAAATGCACATTAGAAGAACCGATGAATGTAGAGTCTTTCTTTTGTGTTAAAGCTTCCATAACCAGATTCTGAACTTTATGAGAGTGTCTTCTTCGGGTTCCGAATTCCGCGAAATTAACGCCCAGTTTTGCCAGTGTTTCAGCTTTTTCCAGTGTTTTGTTCATCACCACTTCATTGGAATCTCTTTCCAAGTGGTTCATTTCGTAGTGAAGCTCGCTGATAAGAGCCAATAAAGGGACTTCCCAAAGTATCGTTCTGTACCATAGTCCTTCAACGGTTACGGAAAGATCGTTTCCTTCCTGATGAATTTTAACTTCGGAAGGATCATAATGATAACCTTCAAGGAAATCAAGATAGGGAAGATCAATATAAGGGCAGGTTCTTGCCATGAACTTTTTTTCGTCTTTCGTCAGCTTCAGTTCTGCCATTTTATTAACCGCTTCTCTTAAAGCAACGTCAAAGCCTTCCGGAAACTGATGTTTTCCACGGTTAATGAATTCATATTTTACCACAGAACTTGGGAATAATTTTACTACCGCATTCTGCATCGTTATTTTATAAAAGTCGTTATCTAAAATGGAGTTTAATCGTACGTTGTGCATAATTGTGTAATTTATACGCAAATATAGTTATTAAAAATAAAATCACCTAAATGTAAGGTGATTTTTTTAAATTTTCCGGATATTTTTTCTTTCTTTACTTTCCAAGATAAGAGTTGTACATCCATACTTCTTTTTCCTGTTCTGTAATGTAGTCGCTCATTTGGGAGTTTGTTCCTTCGTCTCCGGCTGCATCTGTAATGTCTAAAAGTTCTCTCTGAAGATCAATTACCACTTTGAATGAATTTAAAATGTTTTCAACACTTTTGGTAGCATCGCTTACTTCCACGCTTTCCTTTATGGTTGATACTTTCAGGTAATCTGAATAATTGTGAGCAGGTGTAGCACCCAATGTTAAAATTCTTTCTGCAATTTCATCAATCTTTAGAACAAGACTGTTGTATAGTTCCTCGAATTTAGGGTGAAGCGTAAAAAACTGATCTCCTTTAATGTTCCAGTGAGAACCTCTTGTATTCTGATAAAATACAGAATAGTTAGCTAAAAGAATATTTAATTTTTCTGAAATCTTTTTGCAGTCGGTTTCTTTAAGACCGATAATGTTGGCGTTTTTCATATCTATATTGTAGTTTATTTTTCTGAAACAAAATTAAGTAAATATTGTGCCGAAAATGCCGTTTCGTGATTGATGATACTTATCTTTGATATTTTTAGAATGAATTTAAATATCCAAGCTTCATCAAAAGTTAATTTGAAAAGTTTTATCCTCTCTCTTCTGTTTTTTGCTGCTGTCTGTATAGGTTATTTTTTGATATCCTTATCGAAGACTGACGGACATTATATATATATGATAGACGACGCATATATCCATTTGGCAATGGCTAAAAATTTGGCATTATATGATGTCTGGGGTGTTACGAAATATAAATTTTCCTCTACGTCTTCTTCTCCTTTATTTACCTATGTTTTAAGTATTCTAATAAAAGTTTCCGGAAACAACGATCTCCTTTCGCTTTGGGTAAATGTTTTTTTTGGAGTCGGAACGGTTTATTTTCTGAATAAATATTTTTCGGGCGTTTTCAATACGGCAAAAAATATTGTGCTTTCGGTACTTTTTACCCTTTTCTTTTCTGTATTGCATGTACAGATTTTATCTGGAATGGAGCATGTTTTTCATGTTTTTTTATTTGTGGTAAATATTTTATGTCTTTCAAATCTTAAAAGCAGATATTCTGTTTTTGGATTTTACCTCACCTTATTACTGATGGGGTTGGTGCGTTTTGAAAGCATGTTTTATTTTGTGATTCTTGCTTTTCTGTTTCTTTTAATTAAAAAATGGAAGGATGCTTTTGGGATTTTACTAATAGGTTTTATCCCGATTGTAGTGTTTTGTTATTTTAATTATCAGCATGATGGCTATTTATTCCCGAATTCAGTAATTGTGAAAGGAACGAGGTTTACTTTTGACTCCCATTTTCCACATCAGCTGAAAACTGTTTTTTTGGATAATTTTTTACTGAATATCAGCTTTTATAAAATCGGATTCTTTCCGATTATGATCTGTTTGATTTTCATTATCAGAGATTTTAGAACAAAGAATTTTCAGCTGATAATTAAAGATCATTTTTTACTGATTGTTATTTCTTTACTGATGGTCTGTCATTCCATGTTTGCGGATCTTAAAGGGATGTTCAGGTATGAAGCTTATATTCTTACGGGTTTTTCTATGGCTTTGATTCCTAAACTGAAAGGCTTGTTTGAGCATTTCAGAACCTACATTAAAAAGGAATTGATAATTTCAGGATTGGTCTTTGCAAATATTTTTTTATTGGTCTATAAATTTTCTTTCGCTCACAAAATGCTGATTGACGGCGGGAAAAATATTTATGAACAGCAAATTCAGTCTGCAAGATTTCTTCACTCTTATTATAATGAGTCAAAAATTGTCGCTAATGATATTGGAGCGATTACTTATTTTACAAATATTCATTTGTTGGATATGGCAGGTTTAGGATCAAAAGAAACAATCGTTTTTAATGAAAATAAAAGACAGGCAGATAAACAGTTTCAGGGCTTTCTTACTCAATATACAATTACTAACGATTACGATATTGCCATAATTTATGAAGCCTGGCTGCAGAATCATATCCCTGAAAACTGGAGAAAAGTAGCGGAACTGAAAATAAATAATCCCATTACGGTAGCAAGAGATAAAGTATCGATCTATTCCATTAATAAAAATAATATTGATAAACTTAAACAGCATGTAAGGAATTTTAAGTGGAACCGAAACGTACAAGTCACAATCGTGGATTAAACCGTAAGTATCTGTTAATTAATTTTTAAATAAAAATATTATTTCTGTATAACTGCTTGTTAATTAAAAAAATATTATTATTTTTGCACCCTAAAATAAAAAGCAATTAAATGCCTACTATTCAACAATTAGTAAGAAAAGGAAGAGCCACGCTTGCCAAGAAGAGCAAATCGGCTGCCCTTGATTCTTGTCCACAAAGACGTGGTGTATGTACGAGAGTATATACTACTACACCGAAGAAACCGAACTCTGCACTAAGAAAAGTTGCAAGGGTAAGACTTTCTAACGGTAAAGAAGTTAACGCCTACATCCCGGGCGAAGGACATAATCTTCAAGAGCACTCGATAGTATTGGTAAGAGGCGGAAGGGTGAAAGACCTACCGGGAGTACGTTACCACATCGTAAGAGGTGCATTAGACACTGCAGGTGTAAATGGAAGAACACAGAGAAGATCGAAGTATGGAGCTAAGAGACCTAAACCAGGACAAGCACCAGCTGCACCAGCAAAAGGAAAGAAAAAGTAATCATTAAATAAGGTACAGAAACAATGAGAAAGACAAAAGCGAAAAAAAGACCGTTGTTACCAGATCCGAAGTTTAATGATCAATTGGTAACGAGATTCGTTAATAACTTAATGCTTGACGGTAAAAAGTCAATCGCATTCAAAATTTTCTATGATGCGTTGGATATCGTAGAAACTAAAAAAGGAGATTCTGAAAAAACAGCTCTTGAAATATGGAAAGATGCATTAACGAACGTTATGCCTCACGTAGAAGTACGTTCCAGAAGAGTAGGTGGAGCTAACTTCCAGATCCCAATGCCAATCAGAGCGGATAGAAAAATTTCTATGGCAATGAAATGGTTAATCAAATATTCTAAAGCTAGAAATGATAAGTCTATGGCTTTGAAATTAGCTAACGAAGTTGTAGCTGCTTCAAGAGAAGAAGGTGCAGCTTTCAAAAAGAAAACTGATACTCACAAAATGGCGGAAGCAAACAAAGCTTTCTCACACTTCAAATTCTAATCTGAAATGGGAAGAGATCTTAAATTTACAAGAAATATTGGTATTGCTGCTCACATTGATGCAGGTAAGACTACCACTACAGAAAGGATTTTATTCTATACAGGTGTAAACCACAAAATTGGAGAAGTTCACGATGGTGCTTCTACAATGGACTGGATGGAACAGGAAGCAGAAAGAGGTATTACCATTACTTCTGCTGCAACTACTTGTAACTGGAATTTCCCAACAGATCAAGGTAAGAAATTACCTGAAACAAAACCTTACCACTTCAACATTATCGATACACCGGGACACGTTGACTTCACCGTAGAAGTAAACAGATCTTTGAGAGTATTGGACGGTTTGGTATTCTTATTCTCTGCAGTAGATGGAGTAGAGCCTCAGTCTGAAACAAACTGGAGACTTGCAGACAACTACAAAGTTGCGAGAATGGGATTCGTAAACAAAATGGACAGACAGGGTGCTGACTTCTTGAACGTTGTAAAACAAGTAAAAGAAATGTTAGGATCTAATGCAGTTCCAATCGTTTTACCAATCGGTGCTGAAGAAGATTTCAAAGGGGTTGTAGACTTAATTAAGAACAGAGCGATCATCTGGGATGAAGCAGGACAAGGTGCTACTTATGAAGTAGTTCCAATTCCTGAAGACATGAAGGATGAAGTTCTTGAATATAGAGAGAAATTAGTAGAAGCTGTAGCGGATTATGATGAGACTTTGATGGAGAAATTCTTCGAAGATCCGGATTCAATTTCTGAAGAGGAAATCAACGAAGCATTAAGAAAAGCTACTATCGATCTTTCTATCATTCCAATGACTTGTGGATCTTCTTTCAAAAACAAAGGAGTACAGTTCATGCTTGATGCTGTTTGTAAATATCTTCCTTCTCCATTGGATAAGGACAATATCAAAGGAACAGATCCAAGAACTGACGCTGATATCGAAAGAAAGCCATCTGTTGAGGAGCCTTTCGCTGCATTAGCTTTCAAAATTGCTACTGACCCGTTCGTAGGTAGATTAGCATTCTTCAGAGCTTATTCAGGAAGATTGGATGCTGGTTCTTATGTTTTGAACACAAGATCTGGTAACAAAGAAAGAATCTCAAGAATCTATCAGATGCACGCGAACAAACAAAATCCGGTTGAGTATATCGAGGCTGGAGATATCGGTGCAGCTGTAGGATTTAAAGATATTAAAACAGGAGATACATTATCTGATGAAAAGAACCCAATCGTTCTTGAATCGATGATCTTCCCAGATCCGGTAATCGGTATCGCTGTTGAGCCTAAAACAAAAGCTGACCAGGATAAAATGGGTAACGCTTTAGCTAAATTAGCTGAAGAAGATCCAACGTTCCAGGTTAAGACAGACGAGGCTTCAGGACAAACAATCATCTCCGGTATGGGTGAGCTTCACTTGGATATCATCGTAGACCGTATGAGAAGAGAGTTCAAAGTAGAGGTTAACCAAGGTCAGCCGCAAGTAGAATACAAAGAAGCTCTTACACAAAAAGCCAGCCACAGAGAGGTTTACAAAAAGCAGTCTGGAGGTAGAGGTAAGTTCGCGGATATCGTATTCGAAATCGGTCCTGCAGACGAAGGAAAAACAGGTCTTGAATTCATCAACGAAATTAAGGGGGGTAACATTCCTAAGGAATTTGTTCCTTCAGTTGAAAAAGGATTCAGAGAAGCGATGAAGAATGGTCCTTTAGCTGGATTTGAGGTAGAATCTATGAAGATTACATTGAAAGATGGATCTTACCACCAGGTTGACTCGGATCAGTTATCTTTCGAACTTGCTGCAAAGTTAGGTTTCAAAGAATCTGGTAGAGCTGCTAAAGCGGTTATCATGGAACCAATCATGAAGCTTGAAGTAGTAACTCCTGAAGAGTACATGGGTGATATCGTAGGTGACCTTAACAGAAGAAGAGGTACTGTAAACGGTATGGACGATAGAAACAACGCTAAAGTTATCAAGGCTTTCGTTCCACTATCTGAAATGTTTGGTTATGTAACTTCTCTTAGAACGTTATCTTCAGGTAGAGCAACATCTTCTATGGAATTCGAGAAATACGAAGCTGCTCCTACAAACGTTGCTGAAGAAGTAATCGCTAAGGCTAAAGGTTAATATTAAATTAGATTAAAATGTCACAAAGAATCAGAATAAAACTTAAATCTTACGATTACAACTTGGTAGATAAATCTGCAGAGAAAATCGTAAAAACGGTAAAGGCTACTGGTGCTGTTGTAAACGGACCAATTCCATTGCCAACCAACAAGAGAATCTTCACAGTGTTGAGATCTCCACACGTAAACAAGAAAGCAAGAGAGCAGTTCCAGTTATCAGCTCACAAGAGATTGATGGATATCTACTCTTCTTCTTCTAAAACTGTGGATGCTCTAATGAAGTTAGAACTTCCTTCAGGTGTAGATGTTGAAATTAAAGTGTGATAATTGCATACTTTGCAATGATTATATAAAATCCGTTCCTTCAGGGGAGCGGATTTTTTTATGTATTGTCATATTTTGTTTTTGGAAACAAGCCGTACAATATAAATAAACTCATACCCTTTTAACTTATCTTTAAACGCTGCTTTTTCGGCGGAGTTTTTGATGTTTAAAAAGTATTAATACCAAGAAAAATGGCAACTTCAGATAAAAGTTTTTTCGAAAAATTTTCAGATTGGGCAACAAAATTTACAGGAAGTTCTTATGCTTTCATCGGAGCTACGTTAATCGTTATTATCTGGGCGGTTTTAGGTCCTGTTTTTAAATATTCCGAAACATGGCAGCTCGTAATTAATACCGGAACAACCATCATCACTTTCCTGATGGTATTTTTAATTCAGAAGGCACAGAATAAAGATTCAAAAGCCATTCAGATCAAATTAAATGAATTGATCGCAGCTAACGAAAAAGCCAGCAACAGGATTGTCGATATTGAAGATTTAACGGAGAAAGAACTCGATCAGCTTCATTGTTACTATGAAAAACTGGCAGATTTTGCGGAGGAAGATGAAGATATCCATTCTTCACATTCTATTGATGCTGCCAAAAGAAATCAGGATTACAAGCACGATTTTTTCAGAAAAAAACATGAAGAATGGCTGCAGAAACAGAAACAAAAAAAGGAATCGATCTGATTCCTTTTTTTATTAAACATTCTATTTCATAAAATACCCGAAATAAGAACAGCTTCCCATCAGATTTTTTGCAGTCTCCGTATCGGCATACTGTGTTTTCAGCATGGCAAAATACGTTCTGTATTTCTGATTTTTAATCTGATCTAACTGCTTTTGGAAAGCATCCGTTTTCTCGCTCCATTTTGGATCCGAGTAATCTACGTTCGAAGGATTTTTAGTTTCATACTGATAATATTTCCCCTGTTCCGCACTTGCCATCTGAAACAGAATTCTTGCTTTTTGTTCTTTATCCGTTGATGTATTCAATGCTTTTTTATAATAATTAATTGCCAGATCAAAATTATCAGGTTCAATAAAAGTAGTACTCGTAAAGTTTTTATAATAGTACTGATAAGGCGTTTCATTGTCGGTGCTCCAGAAATTATATTTTCCGCCATTCGTATTGTCAACATCCATCACAAATAACTGTCTGTAATATCCCAAAGAAGAAGTATTGTAAAGAAGATTTCCAATGAGCTGATTAGCTTTTGTTGATTTTTCGTCCTTATCGCTTCCTATTTTTTTAAGCTGAATTAAAGCATCTGCCAATTCAAGTTTATTCATCATAGGTTTAATGAAAGAAAACTGGGAAAAATCTTCCTTCATCATACTTTCTTCAGGCGCACTCTGATAACTTTCCCAAACATTATGTCCGAAAACAAGATCCGAAATACTTCTGAAACCATTGTATTCTGAAGCTCCGTATTGATGAGGCGTTTTTTTCTGAGAATTCCCGTCCCAGTCATAATTGATTCTCGGAATTCCTGTGAAATTCTGAGCTTTTGCATAGTATGATTTAGCTTTCTCAAAATCTGCCTGTCTCATGGCTCTGTCGCCATAAATTACTGCAAAAAAGGCATCGATATTTCCTACATCATCAATATTTTTAGCAATAATCTGTTCCTCGAATTTCGTTTTGTTCGGCTTTCTGTAAAAATCTTCCACACTTTTTACCAGACTGGAGTTGGGGTTGTACTGAAGATCAGAAAGCGTATTGCTCATAAGGAAAGATTTTCCGTCTTCACCCTGCAGGAAATAACGGTTGGCAAGAACATCTTTCAGGAAATCTTTTGTAGAAGGAACCTCACCATAATAATCATATTCTGTTTCCATACTGTCTTTTTTAGGCTCTTCCGGTTTATCCACAAAATATTCAGCATAATCTTTCATTAAATGATCTTCAAAATCTGCATCAATTTTAGGCTGAGAAACGATATCATTCAGAACCTTCATTCTTTTAATCTGTTCCTGATATTCGGGATTGCTGGTTTGAATGTCTGATAAAATTTCCGTACTGGCTTTATAATCTTTTTTAAGGAACTTCAGATAAGCATCTGCAATTTGCCAGTATTCATCCTTAGATTTTTCTTTCGTTTTGCTTGTGAATTTTTCCAGATCATCTAAGAAATCTTTCGTCTGATCGTCATAGTAATAATTATTCTTGTTGAAAACCGGAATTCTGTTCGGGTTGTCCAGCAATTCATCATTGCTTTGATCTGCTTTCATTTCAGCACTCGTTTTATCTTTAACTCCGAATAACTTCTTAAAAAAGCGCACAATTTTCTGCCAGAACGATATTTTTTCCTCTTTAGGAGCTTCCGCAACTTCCGTTTTTGGCTGATCCGCTGTAGTGTTTGCAGAAACTTTTACCGCAGATTTTTCATTATTGTTGGTGTAATAATAAATCGGGAGATAGTTTCTTTCCAGTTCATTGATGCTTCTCACCGCCATCACTTTCAGAATTTCAGAATCAGGATCTATTTCAAACATTTTTTCCATGATCGGAATCGGATTGTTGAAATCTTCATAGCCTAAAAGAAAATAAGCCATGTTTTTTTCTTCATTCGTTCCCGCTCTTTTCATAATATTATTAAAAGAAGCAGTGTCCGAAAGTTTCATAGACACGAAGGCAGACTCTTTGCGGCTTTTACTATTCATAAAAACCTGAAAGAAATTCCAGTTGGCATCACTTTTCAGATCCAGTCCGCGTTGTGCACCCGCCAATTGATCAAGAGCCATAAAATAGATTGCTCCTCTTAACTTTACAGATTCAACATAAGTTTTGAAAGCCTCTACCGCTGCTTCGTAATTTCGTGTGTAATGGTTGAAACGTACCAACTGATATCCGTAACGCTGCTTAATTTCAGGATTTTTTGCCGCATTGTAAAGAGAGGTTAATGCAGTGATGGTTTTATTGTAATCAAGATTTGTTGCATTTTGGGAACTTTCGCTTTCACGGTAATAAAATGAATCTGGACTTTCAACATAGTTGATTTTCATGTACGGTTCAAGATATTTTGCCTCAATCAGATAATCAATTGCTTCCTTGTATTTAGAATAGAAACCAGATCCGAGTTTTGTAAGAAGCTGATTGTTCGTGTTGCCATTCTTCAGAGCATTCAGATCATTGAGGCTCATTTTATTCACCAGATAATCTGTTTCCGCGAAAGTCAGTTGATTATTAAAGAATTTTTTCCATGCATCCACATTTTCATTAGGAATCTGGGATTGTTTAAATTCGGTGTAAAATCTGGTAGAATAGCTGTGAAGAAAAGGCAGGTACGATTTATCCTTGATGATACTCTGCGTAAACAGATTGAAATATTCATAATCCGGATCAGACCATGCGCACGCTTCAGTTTTACTGTAAAAAAGCGATAGAACCGCGAGCGAAAGAAAGTACTTTTTCATTTTGTTAATGGTGTTTTTTTAAGTTTATAATTTTAATGAATGTATGTTTATTTTAAATAAATCTTACGCTGATCCGTTTAAGAAATCTGTAAGAATTATCTTTTTAAGCATAATGCAATTTACGCAGAATTTTGATTGAGTTTACAAGCTAAAGTTCTGTCCTGTAACAAATTTACTGTCTAACTGATAATATATAATATCGAAGTTGCTTATTTTTTTCTCCAGAAAACGGATAACTTCCTGAAGCTGCTGATCCGAAATCTCTTCAATTTTAATTCTGAAACCTTTGTTCAGATAACTTCCGAAATAAAATCCGTCCTTCTGTATTTCAATTTCTGTGTCAGATATCCGCTTGAAATCGGGGTTTTCAAGATCCTTTTCGGACAAAGCATTAATCAGTTTATGTTTTCCCAAATGGTTGGTTACAATTCCCCACGAATAAATTGGTAAGGCAACCTCAATTTTTTTAACAGGATAATCTTCCAGCTTAGAAAGGTAATTTTTGAGTGTACTCACATCCAAAATAGAATTTTTATCTGAGTTTTCCAGCGGTGAAGAAGTGGAGTAGCACATTAGAAATACCTGCTCAACCGGTGGAATTCCCATGATATTTTTATCTTTTACCTGATGAAGACGAAGTGTACAGGTTACCGATTTTTTTGAAACCTCCTTTAATTTTTTCAGAAATTTAAAATAATCATCGCGGGTTCCTGCAGTCCAGTCGCAGTCAATTTGTATTTGACTGCCGGTCTTCAACTGATATTCTGAACTCTTTTTTGTAATTAAATCATTAATGCTTGCTGCAAGAAACTGTATTTCCTCATTGGTGATGTTGAGAAACGCACGGTTTGTAATAAAAACCGTCGGAACAATATTTTTGTCGGTGCTGAAACTCTGATCTTTTGTCATAACTCCGACAGGCTGAAATTTCCCGTCCAATTTATCAACATCAAAAAAACGCGTATATAAATAAGGATCGGTTGCTTTTTGTAAAACGTTTTTCTCTGTTTTGTCTAAAGCCAAACGGGTTTTCCAGTAATAAAAAGTGTACGGATGAGACTGTTTTTTACCACAGGAAACGACGAGAAATAAAATTAACAGAAGTTGAGAGACTTTCATCATTGATATAATATTCCTGAGCATTCGCAATTCGTTTTTTCTATTTCAGAAACTGGACAGCAATCGTCTGACTTTTTTACTTTTCCGTTTTCATCGGTCAGATAAATTTTTTCTTTATCAAATTTCACGTAAAATGTTTCATTATAGGTTTTAAAATAAACTTTCATCACTTTCGGATCATATTTTCCGGCATTGATTTCTTCTTTGGTTTCTGTTCCGTCTGCCTGATTGATTTGTATAAAACCGAAATAGACATCGCCGTTATCTTTTATGTTGATATAATAACTGGGCGTTCCAGATCCGTTAGCTCCATTTTCTATATTGAAATCTCTTTTCCCGAAAAACGGCACTTTCGACTGCGCCAATGAAAGTAAGGATAAAAGAAAGAAAAATAGAAATAAAAGTTTTTTCACAAGTAATTTTTTCTCAAAATTAAAAATATCCTATCAAAAATTACACCGTAAAATCACGGTGATTTCTGTTTGTTAAGCCATTTTATATGTTATCTTCTGAATAATAGATTTGTTTAAACTTTTT
>OGQD01001763.1_pt1 | contig 13141 bp, 2 predicted proteins | sample 1553091 | NCBI WGS metagenome assembly OGQD01 (sample SAMEA2580290, study PRJEB22360) | human gut metagenome | biome: human gut; feature: human-associated habitat; material: faeces | place: Denmark | collected 2008/2010
ATCCGGCTTTACGGTGCTTTTACGCACAAAAAGCCCACGCACCGAAATGCGTGGGTTTCTTGCACATATCAAACGTTTACCTTAACAAAAATCACTTTCTCCTTTTTTTCGTGATTATTAAAGTACCCGTAGCAAGAATTGCAACGTCCACAACTATTGCAATGCCTTCAGCACCGGTATTTGCGTTGTCCTTAGAAGGATCGTCCGTTATCGTCGAAGACGTTGTAGATACATTGAGATAAATATAATCGCTGTAATTATCGCCGCTGTACGCTCTTATCCTGACTTTGTACACACTGTCTGCATTAAGACCGTCCAGTGTCAGAGATACATTTTCATTTCCCTCAATCCTCTTTGACTTCCACTCATTGTCGATATACCATTCTACAATATAACCGTCTGCATCGGCATATCTGTCCCATTTAAGAGTTACTGTAGTATCTGTTGCAGAGTCTTTTTTAAAGCCCTCCGCCGCAGGCATCTCAAGTATATCGGTAAAGTTGCTCTTATATGAGCTTCCGCATAAACGGCACTTATAAAGCGTATATCCCTTTTCGGAATATGTCGGATCTACCGTGCTTGTATCGTACTTATGTCCTGTTGCCGCAATAACCTTTGTTTCCTTATGATTGCATACTGTACACACTGCAGTCTGTTCTCCGTCAGTCAGACAACCGGCTTTCTTTGTTACCTTCCATTCACCGAATTGGTGACCCTTGGCTTTGATAGTCTGCGTTTGTTTATAGTCACATTCGGTGCAGTGTCTTTCCTTATAACCGTTTTCGGTGCAATTTGCATCTGTGCCTTTCCACTGTGTAAACTTGTGTCCGAAATTGCCATACTCAAAAACAGCCTCATCGTCTGTACCCTTGCTTGACAGTCCGCATTCTGCGCAGGAAGTATAGTATACCGCCTTTGCAGTGCAGGTTGCCGCAGATTTAAGATACTTGTCACTTGCCGTTTTAGCCGTAAATGCGTGGGCTGTCATTTCGCCGTATTCAGCACCGCAGTCCTCGCATATTGCCTTTGCCGTGCAAGTAGCCTTGCCGCCGTGGCAAGCCTTTGTTTCGATGTGTGTGCTGTCGTTAGCGCAAACTCTTGTATGAGTTCCGTCACCGTTAGATACCCACTCACCGTACTTGTGTCCGAGTGCATCTCCGTACTCGAACGTTGCCTCATCAGCTGTACCCTTGCTTGACTGTCCGCATTCTGTGCAGGAAGTATAGTATACAGCCTTTGCAGTGCAGGTTGCCGCAGATTTAAGGTACTCAGGCGATTTTATTTGCGCATAGCTGTGCGGCTTCGTTTCGCCATACTCCGCACCGCATATTTCACACTTTGCCTTTTTGGTGCAGGTAGCCTCTCCTCCGGAATGCTCACATTCGGTTATCGTAGCCGTTACAACGTCCGACTTCATCGAAACTCCCGCCGTTGTAGCATTGCTGTAGGTAAGACGGCAGTAGTACCTGCCCGTTGTGAGATTTTCGAGCGACAGCTTTCTGTCTGTAGCGCCCTCTATCTCTGTTTCGTTGCCGTTTTCATCAATGCCGATCCACTGATAAGCAACATCTGCGTCAACCTCGTTTGAATACCACGGCTCTGCATTTATTTGAAGTGACGGTATGTCGCCTGGATAATAGCCGTTGGTGTAATATACAGTATCTATCGGCTTGATTATCTGCATCGGACACAACCGTACCGTAAGTCCGTTTGTCGATGATGCCGTTGCCTTATTAAGACTGTATATATCTATCCACTCTTTTGTTCCTCTGTCCTGTACCCAGAAGCCGGGATCGATATAATCGGCTATCACCTTATTCGGGGCATTAGTTATGATTTCGGCAAACCCACCTGACGAAATGGATACATTACCGCCGTTTATAGTAAGGCAATTTATATTGTTGGCGGCCATTGTAACATTTCCGCCGTTTATGGTCACATTGCTGCCTGTAGCAAGCCCCTCAAATGTGACATCACCGCCCTGCACTATAAATGCGTCTTGATTCTCAAACGCTGTCACCGCACAACGTCCCGTAACCGTCAGCTTTGCCTTGCCGTTTATGATGATCGGACGTGAGAACGCTGTACGAACTGCGTACTTGAGCGTGAAGTTACCTTCGGTTATGACTAACTGACCGCCGTATCCGTTCTTGTTATAAAGCGGATATAAGATACAGCCCTCGTTTTCGCTCTTCTGAGCGTCTTTCGCAGCCTCGTCAAGATCGTTATAATACCTGACATCGTCGCCCTTTGTTATCTTTGCATTGAACTTGCTCTCGCATATCTCGCAATATGTCGGCTCGGTAATATTACCTGCGGTTTCCTTGTCCGCTGTAGGATCGACCACCTGAGAATGATCACAATCAACAAGGTCTATACTTACAGTGTTCGACTTTATTTCATAGCCGTCACCGGTAGTAACTACGAAGTATATCTCGGCAACATCGCTGTCGCCTGCCTTATCAATTATTTCGTCTGCCGACAATTTAGCGTCAGTTACAAGTGCGCTTAAGCTGCTATAAATTATATCTCCGCTTACATAGGAGTTTATACTGTATCTCTTACTTACATACGAGTCGTTCAGGTTCGAGCCGTGAGCAAGAGCAAGGTTGAACTTCAGCGTGGGGTTTGCGTTGCTGTTGCGATACAGCTTGTTTATTTCTGTGCTAAGCGTTGCTTGTACTATCGGTGCCTTAGCAACGGTAACACCGCTTGCTTCCGACACCTCACGTTCTTTAAGCGTCAGCCATGCACCGCCCTCTGTTTTCTTATACGCATAGCCGTTGCCGAGAATATCTGTTATCTTGCCATCTTTTACCGTAATGTTATCATATTGTCCGCCGCTGAGCTTAACATCTCCGCCGTTTACGGTGAGATATGCGATTCTTGTGGCTTCTTCGGCAGTCAACCTGGAGCCCGGCTCGGCAATTACAGCGAAAATATTGGCGTTGCCTCTAAGTGTCAGCTTACCGCCATCGGCGACCTTTACTGTATTATACAAGATGGCGTTATCGCCATTTGCAATAAGTGTAACATCACCTGTAACAGGGAGGTAGTCTGTATCATAAGCGGAAGACATCAGCATTGTTATTGTTGCAATTGCAACGCTGTTTGCCTTGGCAAACGCCTTTCCCAGATCTTCCTTAACAAAATATTCTGTCTTTTCCGCTCCGTTCTCGGTATAGCTTACGCTTGCAGCGATCAATGAATTGCAGTATATGCAACGGTTATCTCTGCCCACACCGTCCGGGTGGTCGCATCTTATTATTCTTACGTTATCGAAGTTTGACGAAGCGTTTGCTTTCAGATCGCTGTACAGCTGAGAATCGACACGGCTGCCGCTCGCTAAAATTTGATAAAGATAAATTTCACTTGAGCAGTCTATATTAGCGATATTAGCATTCGTGATACTTGCCAGCTGTTTAAGCAGAACACCGTCTTCTAAAATCAGCGTGTCAATTTTCAGCGTTTCAACATAGGAGGAGAAGTATGTGGCATTTAATTTCACATTCTGGCAAACTACGCTGACCTCTCCCGAGAAAGTAACAGTGCCGCCGTCCATGCTAAATCCATTTTCAACCCCAAAAGTACACTTACTGTCACTGCGTATAGTGATTTGGGTTCCGGATCCGTTAAAGCTATTGAAATAGACACCAAAGCCGTTCATATCGACAGTAAGTTCTCCGCCGTTTACGTTAATGTCAGTATTTCTATCGAAGAAATCTCTGAGCATTTTCAGCGTACAGCCCTTGTTTTCGTTCTTTGCCGCAAACTCAAACGCTTCCGTAAGTTTTGTAAAGTATTTTACCGTTGTTCCGGTCTCACTCTTTACAGTGACTGCAACATACATCTTTGCATTGCACTCGTTGCATACACCTTCCGCATTGATCTCACTGTGTGCACACTGATAACCGCAGCCGCACCTTCCTGTTTCGTCATACTCATGCTTGCTGTGGTCGATTACCGTAAGTGACATATCGCTTTCCGAAACCTTGCTTGCGTCAAACAGCTTTCCGTCGCTTGTCGTAAACGCCTTGTTCTCGCCGAGCAGATCTTTCAGTGCCTTGCCCTCTGCGCTTACATCTATGCTGCTGAATGTACCGCTGTTTATAGTGACCGTACCTCCGCTGACGCTCAGCTTATTATAAGTACCGCCGTTTATAACAGTCTTGCCGCCGCTTACGCTGATACTGTCATCATTGATAGTTATGTCATCAAACGTTACCATGCCGCCCGTTACAGCTATGAGATATCCCACCGAGCTTCCCGGATACTTCGATAATGTACAGCCGTCATCTCCCGTGATCTTGACATTTCCGCCGCTTACTTTGATCACAGCAGATGCACTTCCCGTTTTCTTGAATAAAACGGTAAAGCTGCCCTGTGTGATCTTACAGTCTCTGTTCACACCTCTGTATAATTCTAATGTACAGCCGTTGTTCTCCTCAAGCTGTGCCGCTTCAAATGCTTCGGGCACATTGTCGGTATAGCATGCCTTGTCGCCGTTTGTTTTAACAAGTATCGCATTTATGCTGGCATCACATAACGAACAACGATAGTAATCATACTCGTCTGTCGTTAATGCGTCATACGGATGCGTACAGGTCGCCATTTCAAATTCGACATCATCGGTCACATATTCGTATCCGTTTAACTTGATAACAAGATGTGCCTTTACAGTGCCGTCAGTATCGGAAATTTCATCTGCATTTGCAAACGTATATGAATTTCCGACGAAGTCGAGCTCTCTTATTAAGGTATCGCCTACATATAAACCGACTGTGACCTTATTGGCATCGCTTATCGTGTATCCGTCGCTTGTATTAACATTGAAGTTAAATAAGATCTGCCGTGCACCTCCGCCGTTGCGGTACAGCACAGTCTTATTTGCTGTCGCCGTTGCGCTCTTTATCGGCGCTTCCTTTACTTCTACATTAGTTATATCCTGCTTTTCACGCTCTGCAATAGTAGACCAGATGCCGGAATCGATAATACTCCTATAGGCATAGCCGTCCGCAAGAAGCTGTCCTACGTTTCTGCCTTCGCCTGAAACCTGTAAGCTGTAGAATTGACCGCCTTTAATTACAGCGTTACCGCCGTCTTTAATTATGAAGTCAGAGAAAGTACCACCGTTGATTTCCGCATTGCTGCCGTTGCGAACGGCAACACGTTTTATTAAGCCACTGCCGTTAACGGTCAGCTTACCGCTCGTTACTTCTATGGAATACCATACATCAGTACCGGGTTGTGAGAGCCTTTTACCGTTAAGTTCAAGCGTAACATTGCCTGTAACAGCTATCGTATCTGTAATATCGTCCGTGATGTTCTTCTGCAGCGTTACAGTAGCCGTACCTATCTCATTAGCCTTGTCAAAAGCGTCATAAATATCGCTGAACAGATCCGTCTCTTCGCCGCCGTTTGCCGTATAGCTTACAGTTGCAACGATTTCCTCATTGCAGTAAGGACAGGGATTACCATCAAGCACATAACTGCCGCTTCCGTCCTTATGGACGCACTTTTCAACATAAATTCTATCGGTTTTGGTCATGGTCTGAATAGCTTCGTATGTGTAAATAGTAAAGCTATTTATACAAACTATGCTTCCACTCGCAATTGCCATACCTAAAGTATAACCGCTGTCTCTTTCGAAAGTGGTGCTACCGAACTCGCCGGTTACGATAGAGATGCTACCGGACCCGTTGATATTCACGCTTAAAGAATCGGCTTCAACATTATTGATGACCGTGTCTCCGCCGTTAGCTTTCAGTGCACCGATTATTGCATCATCTATAACAGCCTTTCCGCCATTTATTGACAGTTCTTTAATATAACCATCGGTACTGTTTACTGCAAGCGCACCGCTTGTTAATGTTACACTTCCCAGCTTGATTTTACCGTCAATTGTAACCTTAGCGTTAGCTCCGTTTACTTTGATTGTGCTTTGCAGATTTTCTGCATCGGCTTGTTTTACCGAAGAAGTGAAAGTCACGTCACCGCCGTTGACAGCGAACTGATAATATGCCTCTTTACCGTTAAAGTCAACATTAAACTTGCCGCCCGTCACGGTAATGAACGCAGGTACTCTTTCCGAAATCAGCTTTACAGTGTTGCCCTCGTTCTTCTGTGCCAACTTTATAGCTTGATACACACTCGCATATCCCAGCAACTCACCGTCAGCCTTTATTACCTGAGCTTCTATTCTGAGATTGCATATACTGCATCTTACCCAACCGTTGCTGTCTTTCTCGGTAAAGCTATCCTCCGGGTGCGAGCAAGTCGCAAGTGTGAATTTAAGTGTATTGGTCTTGTATTCGTATCCGTTGCGAGTGAATATGCAGTAATATTCAACCTCACCGTCGGGTACCCCGACGTTACCTACACTCGCACCGCTAAAATCTATAACACCTCTAAACGCTACAGTACCACCGGTTGAAATCATATTACCGTTTGCAAAAACCGAATATTCCAGAGGTTTCGCCACACCGGTCATAACATTGACGCGTAAATATTTATCTCCGTTACGGTATACAACAGGCGTTTCTCCGTCTGCCCACGCAATACTTGCGCTCTTTATCGGCGCTTCTTCTACGGATAACGCTCCTATAGAACCGCCCAAATAGCTATCTTTTTCACGCTCATCAATCGAAAGCCAAGTGCCGTCAGCATTTTTATACGCATAACCGTCTGCCAGTACAGATTCGATTGCCTTGCCGTTGTACATAAACAAATACTTGAATTTACCGCCGCTGACCTCTGCTTTACCCGTACCATAAACGGATAAGCAGTCTATTATACCATCCAGGATTACCACTTCACTGTCTGAAAGGGCATACACATCGTTGTATTCGCCGTTTGTAATGGTTAATTTCGAGTCCGGCTTAGCTTCAATTGTGCTCCATACTTTACCGTTTCCATTCACGGTAAGCGTGCTGCCACAAATATATATTTTATTTGCTTTATCCGTAGCACCCAATGTTTTGCCGTTCAGTGCAAGCGTTACATTGCCCGTAACATTTATTTCATGTGCAATTTCACTGTCTGCAATATCCCTGCACAGCGTTATAGTAGCCGTACCTATCTCATTAGCCTTGTCAAAAGCGTCGCATATATCACCGAACAGCTCTGTCTTTGCACTTCCGTCAACCGTATAGCTTACGCTTGCGGCAAACTCAGAGTTACAGTATTTGCATATACCGCTGTCATTAAAGGCATAACTGCCGTCCTCATTCTTATGCTCGCACTTGGTAAACAGATAATAGCTTACAGTTTGGTTTTCGGAGTCAAAATTATTTTTTTCGGCTATATCGCTGTATAATAAAGCCTTTGCTGTTTTCTCAGCAGTCGGATCTGTCGGATTGTCGTAGCTTATCACACGCACACCGCTTGCGATTACGTCCTTTAATTTAAACTGTCCGAGATTGATATTGCTGTAAGTACCTCCGCCTATAGTAAGCTTTGCGTCAGTTGCGTCTTCGCTTACAAATAAATTATCAGCACCCGCATAATTGTCAACATTGACGCCTTCGCTGACAGTTACGGTACCGCCTGATATAGCAATACTATCAAATCCGGTGCTTGAGCCCTCAGGTAATGTAAGAGATCCGCTCTTCACATTAACCTTGCACCTGATGAACATATAACCTTCAGCAATAACATCTGCACCGTCAATAGTTATTGTCTGGTTGTAATCATAGATAGTACCATAATTACTTGTGGTAATAGTAAACTGACCGTTTGACAGCGTAACCCCACTATTGATCTTACCGCTTGTTACAAGAGTGAAAACACAGCCCTTGTTTTCAGCCTTATCGGCATATAATAAGCCTTCTTCAATGCTGTCAAAATACTCGTAAGTACCGTCGGCTGATGTCACCTTTGCATAAAGCACAGCACCGCACGCACACTTTGTATTTGTTTCGGTGTATGTATGAGTATGCTTTACAACCGTGACATTTGTAAGTCTTCCGCCGATTGTCTTCGCACTGCCGTCAACTATACTTTCGGGGAGAGTTGTGAATTCTTGTACGGTCGCAAATGCATAACCCTTTGCAAGCAGATCGTTTACAGGTGTGCGGTTGCTTTCCTCGCCGCAGATGGTGTTGTACCTTCCGCCGTATAAAACTACACCGCTTGCGTGTGCAATATAAACATTCTCAAATATGCCGCCGTATATTTCGACACACTTAGCACTGTTAATGACTAAATTGAGTACATCTGCGGCTGAACTGCCGCCGTCTGCAGTACCGTTTATAAGCGTACCGCCGTTTACACTAAAAGGTGCGTCTATGCATCCGTTGTAGGTGCTTTTCCTGCTGTCCTTAAGGTACAGCACACCACCGTTATTTACACTTATATCCGCCTCTCCGCCGAGTGAATATCCGTTCACATCGACAGTAACCGTTGCCTGACCGATTTCTACGCTCTGTGTGATCTCGCAGTTCTTATACAATGTCAGCGTACAGCCGTTGTTTTCCGCCGATAATGCCGCAGTAAAAGCGTCGTCTATATTATTGAAATACTTCGCTGTTCCCACGCCCGAAACACCCGCAGTAAGCTGATACTCGCAGGTAAGGCATACACCTGTTTTGCTGTCAACATCCGTATGACCGCACCGCTTACCGCAAATCGTACACTTACCCGTTGTGCTGTCGTAACTGTGACCTTCATGTGATGTTACAAAAACAGTTGCAAGACCGTCTTTCAACAGTGTTTTTGAGCCGTCTATCGGCTCAGCATTGGGATACTTCATAAACATACGGTTCTCAGCCAACAAAGTCAGTATTTCTGCGTTTGCTCTGTCCCCGCCGCCGTTATAGCATATTTTTCTGAAAATTCCGCCGTGAAGAATTACGTCACTGCTTGCATCGTTTATATTGAGTGTTATGTCGAGTGAATAATAGCAGTCAAATGTACCTGCACCTACCGACACAGTTCCCATAGCGCCGCAGTTTTCGTCAAATGTCAGCTTACCGCCGTCCGCTACATTGAAATCGCCATAAATACTATTATTTTTTCCCGATCCCGTAACGGTTATATCTCCCGAAACAGTTAACGTACCTACATTGGCTTTCTCAGCGATCCACAGCGTGAACTTACCGCTGAGTGTTGTATAGCTGCCTGTATAATTCTTGTATACTCTTAATGTACAGCCGGTGTTTGCGTCACTGTCAGCCGCTTCAAAAGCCGCTCCCATCTCATTTTCTTCATAAACAGAAGCTACAGCCCCGTCCTTTACGATAACAGCCGCATACTGATATTCACACTCGTTACACTTGCCCGTTTTGCTGTCAACATCGCTGTGGGGGCATACATATCCGCAGTCGCACTTGCCGTCAACATAGGTATGGCTGTGGTCTTTGATTGTCAGCGTTTCACTGCTTGATATTTCCTTAACATTTGCATTGAAAAGAGTTCCGTCAGTCTTGAAGAAAGCCTTACCCTCTCCGAGCATATCGTATAATGTCTTGCTGTCCCTTGCGTAAAGTCCGGCAGTATATGCACCGGCTTTCAATATAACCGTACTCGAATCATATACATAGATCGAAGTGTCTAAAACTACATCGCCGTCTATTATAAGCGTACCGCCGGCGTATGAAGCGTCGTTTGTCGGATATACATTACAACCGAGCATAACCGGATTGCCGCTGTTTTTGATCGTAAGCTTTCCGTTTTTGCAAGGAGTAATACTCCGGATATTTAATCTGCGTCCGTTTAAGTCAATTGTAAGTTCTCCGTATAAGTCATACTGAGCGCTTGGTTTAGAATAATCCTTAAACAGCTTTATCGTGCCGCTTCCGTTGTATTCATTCAGTAAAGAGTCAAGCTCATCGGTATCTACATACTTTAAGCTTCCGTTCTTGTCTGTATAGAGTGCGACAGACACAACCGCACCGCAGATTGAGCAGATGCCGGTGTCCGTGTTTATATCACCGCCATGCTCGCAGGGCTTTCCGCACTCCTCGCACTTGCCTGTTCCATCGCTGTATTTGTGGTCAGCGTCAGTATGCTCAACAACAGTAAGCGCAACGGAATAACCCATACTTCCATATTCTTTATAAAGATCAAGATAATTGCCGTTATCTTCACGTCGCAGTGCCTGCCGGGTAACATCAAGAAGATCACCTAATTTCAGAGCGCCGGAATTGTTTTGGCGATGATATGTCAGCTCACCTAACTTCATTCCCGTAGCAAGCTTTACAGATGTCGTTGTAGTTCCGTCATCATTCACGGATGCTATCACAGTCAACTGCTCTGTAGTTACTTTTGCGCCATCGTTTACAGCAAGCCGTGCACTGTCCTCAACAAAAATTGTATTAAATTCTACATTTGCTTCGCTGTCAATTATGAATGATCCGCCGCCTTTGCGAACATACACCTGCGTAACATAACTGCCCGCTGTGCCGGTTAATGTAAGCGTGACGTCTTTGTTGACCCCAAGTTTGTTGACCCCAAGCTTGATATTGTTCAGCTTGTGACCGTTAAGGTCGATCATAACATTGTGTTTTACATCTATAGTATCTAAAATTGCAGTTGCCGATGTATCGCCGATATCCTGATAGATCTTAACATAGTTTCCGGTATCGGCAGTAACACTGTCAAGGCAGTCTGCGAGCGTGTCATAGCCTGTCGGCGCATTGCCGTCTGTGCTGATCGTAGCAACAAACTGATGCGCACACTCGTTACACTTACCCGTGTCAATATCAATATTGCTGTGATCACATAACGCTCCGCAGTTTGTGCATTTACCGTCGGAATAACCGTTTTCATGTGCACATTCTTTATATGTAAATGTAAATTTTTCTGTAACAGTTTCTGTGCTGTCACCGTCTGAATAGGTTATATCGCAATACAGAACATAATTTCCGGCAGGAATATTATCCGCAAGCTTGAATTCGCCGTTGCTTCCGGATACTGCCGCACCGAGCTCATCTGCACTGTATGCACTGTTCGTACTGTACCAGTTATAGCTTATGCTTTCACTGTCAACCGTATAGGTGCTTACAAGCTTGTAATTGTCCTTCTCTTCCTGCGAAGTGTTTGTATAGAAAACCGTTCTGTTTGTGTTGTCACCCTGTGTAACCTTGTTGAAACGGTTTGCATTCGACTTTACCTGAACGGTATTGGATACAATATCTCCGCACTTTATTGTAAGAGTATTATCAGTGTCGTATGTAACCGAAAACTCGGTATCGCAGACCATGCACCCCCAGCCGTAATCGGTCTTGATTATGCTTGCTGATAAATCGGGTTCATCGCCGCCGAAACAGCCTCTTGCGTCTGCAAACTCTTCATCGCTCATATTCTTCAGAGTAATATCAAAGTAAACCGTACCCTTGAGCTTGATATCAGTCATGCCTTCAATTATTTCATACTCTTCCGTCTTGAATATTCCTGTCTGCTTTCCGAGTATTATACGGGGAGAAGTATCAGGCTTTATAACTACCGTCTTAGCGTCCGCTCCGTCAATATAATAATAGCCGTCGGGGAGCTCGACCTCGCCTGTCACAGCACTTTCCTCAGCCTTGAACTCGGTCGAGCCCTTTATTACAAATTCATTCTCGTCTATTGTCGGTACAGTTTGACCGATAGCGTATGAACCGCCCGTAGTATATACCGAGCCTGTACCGCTCATTATAAGGTTTACTTTGTAAATGCCATACTTAGCACCATAAGCAGTGACCTTACCGCCGCTTATTTCGGCATCCATTCCGTCGCCGTTGTTTCCGCTGTAGTATATTCCGACTCTTGCTGCATTGCCTTCAGGCACAGTAATACTGCCGTTTTCGCTGACGGAAATTTTGTCACCGAAATTACTGGTAAGCAATATTGCACTGTTTAACGTAGATTCATTAGCACAACCTACTGCAGTAAGACTGCCGTTGCCGTCAACAGTAATGCCGCCGCTGACATTGACAGCCACACCCTCAAAAGATGCAGTTGTCGCATTTGCGTTCAGCACACTGTCATTATGTATTTCAAGCGAATTTGTCTTTACAGTACCTGTTGCGTTTACTGTACCGCCGTTCAGGATTATTGATCCGCCGAGAGAGCGTGCCATACTGTCTGTAGAGCGGTTCTCTGCATTCAGCACACCGTCGCCGCTGATCGTCATTGTGCCGTCACAATTGACCTCTTTATTATTTACGGCACTGAGAACGTATGTATCGCTTTCGAGGGTATCGGTCTGTACGATAGTGTTTTCACCGTTCAGCACTATTTTCGTACCGTCGGGGACTGTTACGACGCTCATCATATTCTCTTCTGTTGTCGCCTGAATGTTCACTCCGTCAAGCGTCAGCGTCTTTGTGTCATAATCCCAGCTCCAGCCGACACCGTTTTCGTCCGCCGTCTTTTCTCTGAAATCAAGCGGTGTCGTGATGACATTGCTCTCGCCGTCATGCGTATGTGCCTCGCCCTCAGCAAATGCCGATAACGGTACAGCCGTCAGCGTCATTGCCGCAGACAGCACCGCACTTATGAGCCGTACAAATTTTTTCTTCATGTTTTTCCTCCTGTAGATTTACCCGTGCTTATGCCATGCACCTGCACTTATGCAGTGCCTCCTTCAGCTTTTCAAGCGGTATCGGCTTCTTGTGGAAATAGGTACAGCCAAGCCTGTATGACTGCGCCCCGAATCCCTCATCGTCCGACAGCCATATTACAGGCGTATCCCTGTCGGCATTCTTTGCCGCAATAACGCCATCCATACCGTCCGCTCCGTCGGCAAGCACGATTATAAGGTCAGCCGTCTTACACTCATTCACAAAGCTCTCATACCTCTGACATACCCTGTAGGCAATTCTTCGATATGCCGCCGTTGCGATCTGTGTTATTTTCGCTTTCAGTATCTCCGCCTCGTTTGCTGTATCGTAAACGCAGATGAGCATACTTCTCCCCCTTATAATTTTATAATTATATCATAACTCATTTGCTTTGTGATTTCAACTTTTTGGCACGAACGGTTGTTATAACGGCACGAACGGTCATAAATGCGGCACATAATACAAAAAACCTGCGCCCTACAGCCACCGGTCAAGTGAAATATATCGCCAAGCACTATCCCTTCGCCCTGCACCACATTCTTGGCTCCCTTGTCAAAGGTGAGGTGCTGTCGCCCGAAAAAATTCGGGCGACTACCGGA
>OGQD01001765.1_pt1 | contig 13133 bp, 10 predicted proteins | sample 1553091 | NCBI WGS metagenome assembly OGQD01 (sample SAMEA2580290, study PRJEB22360) | human gut metagenome | biome: human gut; feature: human-associated habitat; material: faeces | place: Denmark | collected 2008/2010
CGGCCGCGCCGGACGCGACGGCCAGGCCCGCGGTGCCGCCTTCGAGGGCCGCGATGCGGTCTTCGAACACGCCCTGGGTGGAGTTGGTCAGACGGCCGTAGATGTTGCCCGGGTCCGCCAGTCCGAAGCGGGCCTCGGCGTGGTCGAAGTTGTGGAAGACGTAGCTGGTGGTCTGGTAGATCGGCACCGCGCGGGAGTCGGTGGCCGGGTCGGCCTGCTCCTGGCCGACGTGCAGCTGCAGGGTTTCGAAACGATAGTTCTTGTTTGCCATGATGCGCTCTCCTTGGATAAGGGTTCGTTGTTCTCGTCTTGGTTGGCCACCCGCCCTGCCGTGTAGGGCGCTTGGCCAGGTGTTGGTAGCGACAATAAACCGGCCGGCGAGCGCAACGCAAGCCGAACGTTATCGCACTTGCCTATATCCCCTTATAAACCGTTGGAATCATCGGCTTTCCCCACTCCCCCAACCGTTGAAAAACCATTCGGAACCATTCGACACGCCGAAGTCCCACATGCCGGTGACCCACCGTGAGGAACGGATGCGCGTCAGGTCAGGGGAACGGCTAAAGTCATGGGCAGGCAAATCGCAAGAGAGGTTCCGATATGAGCGATGAGATTCTGTACGACCGTGATCCGCGGTATATTCCGCGCGTCGCCGCGGTGCATGACATGTGCGGTTATGGCAAGTGTTCGCTGACGGCGGCCATTCCGATTCTGTCGGCGGCCGGCTGCGACGTTTGTCCGGTGCCGACGGCGCTGTTTTCCGCGCACACGCGCTACGAGGTATTCACGTTCCACGATACGACCGAGATTCTGGACGGCTATCTGGACGCATGGCGTCAGGAGAACGTCGATTTGGATGGCGTCTATTCCGGTTTTCTTGGTTCCGCGGACCAGGTCGCAATCATCAAACGCCTATACGCGGAGTATCCGCATGCCTTGCGGTTGGTGGATCCGGTGATGGGCGACGGCGGAGAAATCTACGCCACGTACACTCCTGAGCTATGTCGGGCGATGGGCACGCTGGTGGATGGCGCGGATGCGCTGATGCCGAATCTTACCGAGGCATCCATTTTGACGGGCCGTGACTATCCAGGCCAGGATATCGACGACGCGCAGGTGGATGAGATTCTTGGGGCGTTGCTTGCCGCCGGCGCGAAGAACGTGGTGCTTAAGGGCATCGATCGAGGGGATGGCATGATTCGCAACTATGTGGCGTCAGCTTCGACGGGCGTCGCCGGAAAACAGGAGCTGGCGCATGCCAAGCTGCCGTTCATGACCCACGGCACCGGCGACGCGTTCGCGTCGGCGCTGTGCGGCGCGGTGATGGCTGGCCGTCCTCTGGCCGAGGCCGCGAACATCGCCGGCGAGTTCGTCCGCCATGCGATGGAAAGCACCCAGTATCAGCCGAATCATGAGGAACGAGGCGTGAGCTTCGAACTCAATCTCGACGAATTGACCGCTTTGACCCGTCGTTGACGGTTCATCGGTCACTCTTTTCGCACAGAGGCCTTGGATCGTGTTGTGGATAGGTGTGGATAGCGTCGACTCATCCACCGACTATCCACGACACGCCCGAGATACGTAAGTTATCCACATTAGCCTATCGGCCTTGTCATGCGTGGCTTCTGTCTGTTGGACTAGGGCCATGAACCATTCATCATCACATGATGTTCCGGCCCCAACGCAGCCGCCGGAGCAGATTCTCGATTCCCTAGCGCGGCGTCTGCATGACGGCACGCTGCGTTCCCGACAGATCGGCGAGCTGGGAGAACAGTACGCCGCCGCATGGTTGGAAAGCCAAGGGTGGCGGACGCTCGACCGCAACTGGCATTGCCGATACGGCGAACTCGACGTCGTGTCGCGCAATCCGATGGGCCAGATCGTTTTCGTCGAGGTCAAAACCAGACGTACGATGCGCTACGGCACCCCTCAGGAGGCGGTGACCGCTTCCAAGCAAATCAATCTGCGCCATGCAGCCGTGCAATGGCTGACGGCGCCGGAGCACCGCATGCCGAACAGTGGCGTGCGTTTTGACGTCGTCACCGTCGTGGTGCAGGGAGACAGACCTTTGCTGCATCATATCGAGGGAGCGTTCTGATGGCCATCGGCAGCGCCCTTTCCGTAGGACTGATCGGTTTGAAAGCCTTCATCGTCCAGATTCAAGCGTTCGTATCCCCTGGACTTCCCTATTTCTCCATCATCGGCCTGCCCGACACCTCATTGTCCGAGGCGCGCGAACGGGTCAAGTCGGCATGCCAGGCAAGTGGTTTCAAATGGCCGGAAACCCGTGTCACGGTCAATCTCTCCCCAGCGTCCATGCCGAAGAAAGGCTCTTCGCATGATCTGGCCATCGCGGCCAGCGTGCTCAGCGCGGCCGGCGCAATCGCCCATGACTGTCTGGCCGGCACCATCGTGCTTGGCGAGGTGAATCTTGACGGCACCGTATTGCCCATCAACGGACTGCTGCCCATCATGCTGCATGCGCGGGAGCAGGGAATCGCAACAATCATCGTGCCTTACGCCAACCTTGATGAGGCCCGTCTCGTTCCGGATGTCAAGGCGATCGGCGTGAGGCATGTCGGAGAGCTCATCGAACTGATGGGAGGCGATGCGGACTACCGGATTCCCGAAGCCACGCATGCCGTGAACGACGATGTCGGCGCCACGGGCATGTGTCCTCCGCCCGGCGACATGAGCGAAGTGATGGGCCAGCATGCGGCCAAATGGGCGTTGGAGGTGGCTGCCGCCGGAGGCCATCATCTGATGATGACCGGTCCGCCCGGCACAGGCAAGACCATGCTCGCTTCGCGCATTCCCGGCATCATGAGTCCTTTGAACGAGACGGAACAGCTTGAAGTGGCCTCGATTCGTTCGTTATGCGGCACGCTTCCCGGATACGGAATCAGCGACGTTCCACCGTTCGAGGCGCCCCACCATACCGCGTCGACCGCCGCGCTGGTGGGTGGAGGCGCGGGATTGGCCCAGCCCGGAGCCATCACCCGCGCGCATCGCGGCATCCTGTTCATGGACGAGGCTCCGGAATTCTCGGCGCGTACGCTGCAGACGCTGCGCGAACCTTTGGAATCCGGATATGTCGCGATTTCCAGAGCGAAAGGCACCACATACTATCCGGCTCGCTTCCAACTGATTATGGCGGCGAATCCCTGCCCGTGCGGCTACGCGTACGGCAACGGCGAGCGCTGCACCTGCCGAGAAAAGGACCGCGTCAAGTATTTCAGCCGGCTTTCCGGACCGATCCTCGACCGTATCGACATCCAGATCGAGGTGCCTCCGGTGGAGCGGATAAGTCCGGGGAACGCTCCCTCCGGCGATTCGAGCCATGCCATACGTCTGCGTGTCATCGTTGCCCGGCAGATGGCGCAGGAACGGTTCCGCGAATTCGGCTGGTGCTGCAACGCGCAGGCTACCGGCACCTGGCTGAGAGCCAACACCTCCCCCAAGGCCATCGAATTGGTCAACCGCGCCTTGGCGAGCGAGCGGCTGAGCCTGCGTGGCGCCGACCGTGCCATGCGGCTTGCGTGGACATTATCCGATCTGGCGGGAAAGACTTCCCCAGGACCTGAGGAAATGATGCAGGGAATATCCATGAGAACGAGGCTGGCATGATGGTGACGATCGACGACGAGACCCTGGCCCGCGCGGTGCTCACCTTCTGCCTGGACAGCGCCGACGCGATGATGTACGCGCTGGTCAAAGGCACCGGCTCCGCGGCAAGCGCGCTACAGCTGATCGCTGACAGCGGCCCTGGCAATCACGAAAACGTGACGGCCGCGGCCTGCACGTCATTGGATGCGGCGTTCATCAACGGCGTCACTCGTTGGGGACGCACCATCAACGCCCGCGGAATGGCTTCGTTCCATGGCTCGCTGGTGTCATGGCAGCAACGTCTGGCATCGTTGCCCAGCAAGGATCCGGACGCATTGCGAGACTGGTTCACAGCAGACGGCACGCAGTGGATCATCGCCCCGCATCACCCCTGTTGGCCCAGCCAACTGAACGACCTTTCACTGCGCACCGACTGGGCCTCCCCGCTCTGCCTATGGGGCAAAGGCGATCCGAAGGCGCTGGTGTCATGCCCCGAGCCGGTGGGTATCGTCGGCTCACGGGGCGTAAGCGACTACGGTAGGCAAAGCGCCCACGAATTGGCCCTTCGGATGGCGCGTGCCGGACATCTGGTGGTATCCGGCGGCGCGCTGGGCACCGACGCCGCGGCACATTGGGGCGCGGTCAAAGCCATGGACGAAATGAGCGCCGCGCTGGCAGGACGCACCGTCGCCGTATTCGCTGGCGGACTGAACCATATCGGTCCGAAAAGCAACCAGAACCTGTTCGAGCAGATCGAAAGCCATTCGGGCGCTTTGATTTCCGAACTGTGCCCCGGAACCGTGCCGGAGGCAAGACGGTTCCTGCTGCGCAACCGTCTGATCGCGGCATTGTCATCCACTCTGATCGTGGCGCAGGCACGTGCGCGTTCCGGCGCGCTCAACACCGCAGGCTGGGCGAACGAACTCAACCGCAATCTGTTCGCCGTGCCGGGAGACATCACCATGCCGCATAACACCGGCTGCAATCGCCTTATCCAAGACGGCAAAGCCACCATCATCTGCTCACTGGCGGAGATCGACGAACTATGCCATAGCGCGCATCGCCCGCAACATGTCGACCTGCCGGATGACACCGAACATCCGCAGGAATCGACAGACGAATCCGACGATGCCATACTCGCCGCCATTAAAACTTGCGCCGAAGCAAACGGCCACGTCTCCGCCGACGATCTGCTCGATCTAATGGACAAGACGTATCCGGGAGAATATCCCATCTCGCGAATCATGCGCGAACTGGGCTCCTTGGAGCTTGAAGGCCGCATCAGCATGCGGTCCGGATGGATCATCGCCGAGCAGCGATAGCAGGCCCGGCACCTCCACCTCAGCCGCGTCGAACGTGCGAGGTCACACCTTGTGCGAGAATCGGTGGTATGAGTCCGAAGCATGTTGAAGATATGTATGATGCAGTGATCGTCGGCGCAGGCGCGGCCGGCCTGTCCGCAGCGTTGGGAATGCTCCGTAGCGAGCGGATGCGCCAGATGAGGGCGGACGGCATCGAACCGAACGTCCTGGTGATATCCAAACTGCAGCCGCTGCGTTCGCACACCGGCTCCGCGGAAGGCGGCATTGCGGCCAGCCTTGGCAACGTGGAGAAAGACGATTGGCATTGGCATTACTATGACACAGTCAAAGGCGGCGACTGGCTTGTCGACCAGGATGCGGCGAAGCTGCTTGCCGAACAGGCTCCTGCCACTGTGATCGCGCTGGAGCATGCCGGCGTCGCGTTCTCGCGTACCGATGACGGCCATATCGCGCAGCGCCGTTTCGGAGGCCATACCAAGGATTTCGGCAAGGAACCGGTCCGCCGCGCCGCTTATGCGGCCGACCGCATCGGGCATCAGATTCTGTTCTCGCTGTGGCAGCAGTGCGTGGCCGAGGGCGTTGAGTTCGCCGAGGAATGGTATGTGACCGATCTGGTGGTTTCCGAAGACCACGGCAAGGTCGAGGGCGTGGTGGCGTTCGACACGCACAAGGGCGAGACGCATGCCATCCACGCACGCAATGTGCTGATGGCCACTGGCGGTGCCGGCCGTCTGTTCCATACCACGTCGAATTCGTGGGATCTGACCGGTGACGGCATGGCGTTGACATTGTCCGCCGGCCTTCAGCTTGAGGATAGCGAGTTCGTGCAGTTCCATCCGACCGGTCTCGCCCATACCGGCATTCTGCTGTCTGAGGCGGCACGTGCGGAAGGCGGCGTGCTGCGCGACTCCGATGGCGAGGCGTTCATGGAACATTACGCGCCGGGGCATGCCGACCTTGCCGCGCGTGATGTGGTGAGCCGTTCCATCATGGCTGAAATCGACGCCGGACGAGGAATCGCCGATCCGAAGGATCCGGATGGGCCGAAGGATTGTGTCTGGCTGGATATGACCGGCATCGATGCGGATCATATGCATGAGGTGCTGCCGCAGGTGGTGGAGACCATCGAACAGTATGCCGATCTCGATCCGACCCGCGACTATGTGCCGGTCAAACCCACCGCGCATTACACCATGGGCGGCATCCCCATCACCACCGACGGCGAAGTCTACCGTTGGGTCGATGGCGAACGCGCCGTCGTGGACGGTCTGTTCGCCGCTGGCGAATGCTCCTGCGTGTCGGTGCATGGCGCGAATCGTCTGGGCGGCAACTCGCTGTTGGACGCCTGCCTCTTCGGCACCCGTTCGGGCAAGGCGATGGCTGAACGTGTCGTCGATAATCCAGTGAACGATCCGATGGCCGAGCCTGCCGACGAAGCATCTATCGACGCGGTGTCGCAGGCTGCCGACAAGCGTTCCGCGCAGGTCAAGGAACTGTTGACGCGGCCGTCCGATGACGACGATGCGTCGTCGGACAATCCGTACCAGCTGATGGCCGATTTGGGATCCGTCATGGAGCAGGCGGTCGCGGTGCGTTGTGACCGGAACAGCATCGAACAGGCGTTGGCTACGCTGGACGATACGCTCACGCCGCGTGCCGAGGCGCTGCATGCGCATTCCGACTCCCCCACGTTCAATCAGGAAATCACCGCCATCTGGGAGGTGCGCCATCTGTTGGAGCTCGGCAAGGCCGTGCTCGCCGCCTCCGATGCGCGTCACGAATCCCGTGGATCGTTGAAGCGTCTTGATTTCCCGGAGCGTGACGACGAGCATTTCCTGGCCCATTCCATGACGGATGTTTCCTGCCAGGTCTCCTGGCAGCCGGTGCACATCGTGGACATGCCGCCAAAGGCCCGTGAATACTGACACCCTGGGCACGGCGTATGGCAGACTGGTTGACGGTTTTTTATCGAAAGGCAGGTATATGAGCGGCATGGAGAACGGCATGGAAACGGTGACGTTGCGGGTGAACAGGTTCACGCCGCGTCCCGAACGCGGCCGTGAACGAGGCGGCTCGCCGTTCGCTAGGAAGAGCTCTCCCTTCGGCGATTCCGGATCCACGCGCAGGCGTCCGCGAGGCAAGCAGTGGGTGCAGGATTACGTGGTGCCGGCGCGTCCGGAGGACACCGTGCTTGACTGCCTGCTCAAAGTCAAGCGCACCATCGATCCGACGCTTGCCTTCCGTTATTCGTGCGGTCATGGCATGTGCGGTTCCGATGCCATGTCCATCAACGGCACGCCTACGCTTCTGTGCACCGCCACGGTGAAGGCTTGGGCAAAGCAGCCGTCCGACGCACAGGTGGATGAGGACGGCTTCCGTCATACGGGCGAAGACGTTCAACCCGCGCAAACGCAGGATGCCGACGATTTGGGTGTCATCGAGCTCGCACCGCTGCCCGGTTTCCCCGTGCAGCGTGATCTGATCGCCGATATCGACCAGATGCTTGACCAAATCAGGAAACTCAAGCCGTATCTGCAGGCCAGTAGCGAACTCGCCACCACCGCGGACGGCAAGATCAACGCATTCGAATATCTGCAGAATCCCCAGCAGCTCGCCAAGTATGAGCTGCTGAGCAACTGCATAGCCTGCGGCACCTGTGAGGGAAGCTGTCCGGTATATGCAGGCGGCGAGGCGTTCATCGGCCCTGCGGCTCTTATCGCCGCCTCCCGTTTCATCAATGATTCACGCGACGGCCAGACGGATGCACGTATGGATGCCATCGATTCCGCCGATGGCATCGCCGCGTGTCAGTCGGTGCGCGCCTGCACGCGTGAATGCCCGCGTGGCATCGATGTCGGTGAGGAGATCTGGCAGCTGATCGCCCAAATCAAGGAGCGCTGAAATGGATAGGACGTCATATACCAATCTCGCGAAATCGTGGGAGTACGTCGAGGATCATGCGTTCTCACGCCAGTCTGCCGAACTCAATGCGATCAGGACCGCGGCCGAGGAAGCCGGCATTCCCCAAGGATCCGCGGCGCAGGCCGAATTGCTGCGCATGCTGGTGCGAATGTTGGACGCCTCGTCGGTGATCGCCATCGGCACCGGTTCCGTGGTGGAGACGATGCAGCTGATCAACGGTCTTGACAATGCAGGCCAGCTTACGGCCGTCGATTCGTCCACGCAGGGCATCGCGCTGATTCGCAAACTGTTCAATCGTCTGTCCGATGACACCGAAACCACATTGCGTGCCGTGAACGCGTCCGCAGGTGTGTTTCTGCCCCGTCTGAACGCCGAGAATTACGATTTGATCGTCGTGGCCGGCGATCCGGAGAATTATGCGGCGGCTTTCGCGCAGGCTCCACGCCTGCTGAAACCGCATGCCGCGATTGTCTTCACCGATGTACTTGCCTTTGATTCGGCCACATCGGCCGGCGGCGTGCTGAATCCCGCCAATCGTGATGCCAAATCCATCGCGATGCGCGAATTGCTGGAAACAGTGGAGTCGGATGAACGGTTCGTCACTGCGTTGACGCCGACCGGCACTGGTCTGCTGGTTGCCGTCAAGAAATAGACCAATCAGATTAATCAGCCGTGCCGCAATGGCACGATATGTTGAAAGGGCCACGCATGGGAATGCGTGGCCCTTTCAACATATGGAAATCCCTTTTACTGTTCCTGGTGGGTGCCGATTATCTGGCTGACCACCACGGTACCGTCTTCCAGCACCGTCTCAACTTCGTTCATGGCATCTTCGTCGCCGGTATGGTGCTTATGCTTCGTACCGTCCTCCAGTTCGAATCGTTTGGATTGATGGCTCAGCAGAATACCTGAGATCACGGCTGCGACCATGGACCCCACCAGGACGCCGAAACGGGCTTCAGCCGATAGTTCGGCATCCTGATATGCCAGCGACGCGATGAGAAACGACACCGTGAAACCAATGCCGCAGGCGCAGGCGGCGGGGAACATGTCGCGCACGCGCAGCCCCTTGGCCATCTTCAGACCGCCCACGTGCGTGGACAGCCATGCGGTGGTCATGATGCCCAGAGGTTTGCCGACCACGAGCGCCACCATCACGGCAACGACCACCGGCGAGACGAACAGCGCCAAGGTCAACGACTCGAAGTGCACACCAGTGGCGAACAGTGCGAAGATCGGCAACGCCAGCAGTGCGGAGAACGGCTGCAGCTTGTCGGCGTAACGTTCCGCACGCGGCGTCTTCTCACCGAAACGCTCATGCGCCGGCGTGAGCAGTCCCACGAGCACGCCGGCCAAAGTGGGGTGCACGCCGGCTTCGAACATCATGACCCATGCCAGCACGCCCACGATGGCCACGGCCAACCACGGTACCTTGCGCATGCGGACCAGAAAGTACCAGACGACCGCGCATACGGCTATGCCAAGGAACCAGTACCATGCGTTCACCGATGAGAAGAACACCGCGATCAGGATGATGGCCAGCAGGTCGTCCACTGTGGCCAATGTCATCAGAAAAGCGCGGATGGATCCCGGCAACGCTTTGGCGAACAGGGCCAATACGGCCAATGAGAACGCGATATCCGTGGCTGTGGGCACCGCCCAGCCATTGGACATCTGTGCGAAGGAGAACGACGTTCCTGAAGCGATGACGAGTTGCCCTGATCCTGCCGCCGCAAACAATGAGATCACGCCGATGAACAGTACCGGCGGAGCAAGCATACCGCCAACCGCGCACAGCATCGGCACGGCCGCGGCTTTGGGATTGGACAGTGATCCCGTGGTGAGTTCCTGCTTCAATTCCAGGCCTACGGTCAGGAAGAACACCGTCAGCAGGCCATCCTGCACCCAATGGCCCAATCCCATGTCGATATTGGTGTGTGGAATGGCTATACGGAAGTTCTCAAGCTGTTCGAACGCATGCGCGGTGAACGGCAGATTGGCGAGCAATAGGCCGGCAAGAGCGAAACCGAGCATAATCAGACCGGATATGCGGTCGGACGCGGCTATACGTCGGATTGTTGCCCAGGTTCCCCTCTTCGATGTGGCCATCATGCTCCTTGTCTTGCGGTCCCCGTTCGACCGCAGTATCCGTAAACGTAGTATCAAGTGTATCGGAGGGTCTTGGCGTTCATCCCTGCCGCATATTGCGCTCCGCTGTGCGCGCAATCAATTGCAGGCTTCACAAAAATCCACGGAAAATAAAGAAAGCCTCCTCCGCATTCGCGAAGGAGGTTCATGTGCGCGAGACAGGATTCGAACCTGCGACCTGCTGATCCGTAGTCAGCTGCTCTAATCCGCTGGGCTACTCGCGCAACGTCATCTCATTTCTTTGCGCCACCTGATGACTGGTGGCTGGTGCGCGAGACAGGATTCGAACCTGCGACCTGCTGATCCGTAGTCAGCTGCTCTAATCCGCTGGGCTACTCGCGCAACGTTGTCTTGTTTTCGGCAACTCGAATAAGATACACCCAAATGAACTCCAGGCAAAATCTCGGCGTGTCGCAGGAGTTTTCGGCCTTACGCCTCACGTAGACGAGGAATTTTCTGCGTCGACACCTTGAATAGTTTCGGAGTGCCCGATCCGGTGACTGCGGCTTCGTCGACGACCACCTCTTCGACGCCTTCCATGCTGGGAAGACGGAACATGGTGTCCTCCAGCGTCTTCTCAATAATCGAACGCAATCCACGTGCGCCCGTACCCCGCCGAATCGACGTCGCCGCAATCTGCCGTATCGCCCCTTCGGTAAAGGTCAACGTCACCCCATCGACGGCGAATAGCTTCTGGTACTGCTTGACCAGCGCGTTTTCCGGTTCGACGAGGATTCGGGCCAAATCGTCTTCGGTAAGTTCCTCAAGCACGCTGACTACCGGCAGACGTCCGATGAACTCCGGCAATAATCCGAAATCAGCCAGATCATCGGCGGAGACCTGCGCAAGCAGCTCACGCTTGGGAACCTCATGGTCATGCCAGGCCGCACCGAAACCGCTTTCCCTGGCGCCCAACCGTTGCGCCACGATGTCGGCGAGTCCCACGAACGCGCCACCGCAGATGAACAGTATGTCGCGGGTGTCGATCTGCACGGTTTCCATTTCACGATGCTTGCGGGTCCCTTCCACCGGCACGGAGGCGACGGTGCCTTCAAGGATCTTGAGCAGCGCCTGCTGCACGCCCTCGCCGGACACGTCACGCGTGATGGAGGTGTTTTCGCCGCTTTTACGGGCGATCTTGTCGATTTCGTCGATATATACGATGCCCTGCTGCGCACGCGCCACATCCCCGTCAGCAGCCTGGATGAGGCGCTGCAGCACGGTTTCGACGTCATCGCCCACATATCCTGCCTCGGTGAGCGTGGTGGCGTCCGCTATGACGAACGGCACGTTCATCACATGGGCCAGCGTCTGCGCAAGATATGTTTTGCCCACGCCGGTCGGCCCGAGTAGCAGGATGTTCGATTTCGCCACTTGCACACCCTCGAACGAATCGTCATGTCCATGCATCCGTTCCTTACCGATTCGCGACGACTCGCGCATTTCCATGTTGACGCGCTTGTAATGGTTGTACACCGCCACTGAAAGTGTCTTTTTGGCGGACTCCTGGCCTATGACGTGATTGTCGAGGTAGGCGCTGATCTGTGCCGGCTTGGGCAGTTGCAGGATATTGAGCTGGGCGTCCTTGTCCCGTTCCTCGGAAATGATGTCAACACACAATTCAATGCATTCATCGCAGATGGCCGCGCCCGAACCGGTGACCAGTTTACGCACCTGGCTCTCGGACTTGCCGCAGAACGTGCATCTCGGCACCGCATCGTTGTAGCTGACCACGCGTCCCATTCGCAACCTCTTCGTTTCACATATCTGCCGTTTAGAAAACACAATACCCCTGCCGCGACCCGGCAGGGGTATTGCATTTGTGAAGATATCATTCCACCGCAGGCTCAGCTGCGATGTTCCAGCACCTCGTCAACGATGCCGTATTCCTTGGCCTCCTGGGCCGTCAGGAACGTGTCCACTTCGATGTCCTTGCGGATCTTCTCGATGTCACGACCGGTATGCTTGGCCAGCGTGTTCTCCAGCCATTCACGCATACGCAGCATCTCCTTGGCCTGGATTTCAATCTCCGTGGCCTTGCCGAAGCCCTGGTCGATGGCCGGCTGGTGGATGAGCACGCGGGCGTTCGGCAGCATCAGACGTTTGCCTTTGGCGCCGGCGGCCAGCAGGATGGCCGCGGCCGAGGCGGCCTGGCCGAGGCATACGGTCTGCACGTCCGGCTTGATGTACTGCATGGTGTCGTAGATGGCGGTCATGGCCGTCATGGAACCGCCCGGCGAATTGATGTACATCATCACGTCACGGTTCGGATCCTGGCTTTCCAAAACCAGCAGCTGGGCCATGATGTCATCGGCGGAGGTGTCGTCCACCTGCACGCCCATGAAGATGATGCGATCCTCGAACAGGCGGGTGTACGGATCCTGCCTCTTGTATCCGTACGGGGTCTTTTCCTCGAACTGCGGCAGAACGTAACGGTTCTGCGGTGCGAACGCGGCCTCACGCGCCGCAGCCCTCTGGAAGCCGACCACACCGGTCGGTCCGGCCAGACGTTCGGCGCGGGCTACAAACTGTGCTTCTTCGCTTGCCATGGTCACTCTCCCTTGGTGGCGCTCATCGTGTCATGGGTGGAAACGAGCTTGTCCACAAAGCCGTACTCCAACGCCTCCTGGGCGGTGAACCAGTGGTCATACTCGTTGTCGCGGTAGATCTCCTCGACGGTGTGTCCGGTCTGCTCGGCGGTCAGCTCGCTCATGGTCTTCTTCATGTCCATGATCAGTTCGGCGTTGATGCGAACATCGGTGGCGGTGCCGCCGATGCCGCCGGACGGCTGGTGCATCAGCACACGCGCATGCGAGGTCAGGAAACGCTTGCCCTTGGTGCCGGAGCTCAGCAGGAACTGGCCCATGGAGGCGCACATGCCCAAGCCCACGGTGGCCACGTCCGGCTCGATGAGCTGCATGGTATCGTAGATGGCCATGCCCGCGGTGATGGAGCCGCCCGGGGAATTGATGTACAGCCAGATATCCTTTTTCGGATCCTCGGCGGCCAGCATCAGCATCTGCGCGCAAATGCGGTTGGCCATCTCGTCCTTGACTTCCTCACCCATCCAGATGATGCGGTCCTTGAGCAGGCGGTTGAAAATCGGATCGGTGGGTCCCACCCGCGGACGTTCAC
>OGQD01001768.1_pt1 | contig 13095 bp, 9 predicted proteins | sample 1553091 | NCBI WGS metagenome assembly OGQD01 (sample SAMEA2580290, study PRJEB22360) | human gut metagenome | biome: human gut; feature: human-associated habitat; material: faeces | place: Denmark | collected 2008/2010
CGGCCCCTTGGGCTGGGCCGTCGGCAGAGCCTCGACCGGCCCCTGCGGAGCCGGCCGGGCGATTGTGGGGAGCGGGGCAGGCAGTGTGGCCACCGGGCGCGGCGGCAGTGTGTAGGTGGTACCGGGGCCATCCCAGGAGCTCAAGGCTTCCGTGGGAACCGATCGAGCCGGCTCGCTGGGAAATGTTTCGCCCTCGTCGATTGCATACGAGCCCCCCATTGCTGCCTCGCCGGAGGGGGCTTCGGGAAGCGAGCCATTCGGGTCGTTCCATGTATCTGGCGGGCAGGGAGTTTGGGCGTTCGGTTCCATCGGCTACATCTTCAAGGGGTGACGCGAGGTGAGGCTTGCTGGCTTCAGGCCGCAGGCAGATCGCCATACAGCAGGAGCAGAAATACAAAGCTGGAAAATGGCCGCGGATCATAGGAAGCGGGGGCCTTTCGGCTCAAATGCGCCGAGCTTTTTCCTGGGCTGGGACGGGGAAATGAGCATCAGGTCGCGCTTTACGAGCGGAATACGCGGCTGAAGGAAAGAGGTGACTCAATGGTCAGGAAAAGAAATGAAATGTGATATCTGTCGCAAGATGGCGATCTGATGTTACTCTTTGGGCGCTCGCGCAAGGATCGCGCCACTACCCACCAGAGCATCACTGGAGCACGCATGGACGCTTCTGCAACGCCTGCTGTCATCCCGCAATCGGAAATCGCCCTGCTGGCGAACATCCTCGCCCTCGCCACCCGCAACATGTCGAACCTCAGCACCCTGATCACCCAGTTGTCGGTGGAGCTTGGGCATAGCCCCGATCCGCACCTGCAGCGCGTGGGGCAGCGAGTACTCGCGGATGTGGATGTGCTGTCGAAATCACTGGATACCCAGTGGGAGCTGATCGGCGCGCTCTCGCGCTTCTGTCCGTTGCTGTCGCGCACGCCACTGGCGAAGCCGGCGCTGGTGACGGAAATCCATATCACCGAGTTACCGGACAGGACCTAGGCATACGCCCAGGCTCGCGAGCAAGCTCGATCCTACCGATGCCTCCAACGCTGGAGCCGACCTGGCAGGAGCGATCTTGCTGGCGAACAGTGCGGTGCTTACTCGCCGGCCTTGGCCAGTTCGAAGCTCATCAGCAGCGCCCATGGCGCATCGCTGTCGCCGACGCGGATCGGTTGCAGCAATTCCACGCGCTGGCCTTTCACCTGTTCCCAGGCCTTGCCCTGGGCGATGGCGTTGCGCGCCTCCTGCGGCAGTTCGCTGGCCTTGTCGCCCAGGCGCTTAGGGTCGGCGTGGGTGACGTAGACGCCCGCGTTGGAGAGCAGGGCGTAGCGACCATTGCCCATCGGCGCCAGCTTGCCGAGGCTTTCCTGCAACTGGTGCAGCGTGTAATCGGCGCCGAGGATGCCGAGGAAGCGGCCGTTGGAATACATGGGCGACATGAACGAGGTCATCAGCACGGTGTTGCCGCCGACGCTGTACTCGTAGGGCTCCATAAACACGTCGCGGCCCTTGTCGCGGGGGATCTGGTACCAGTCGCCGCTACCGTCGGCCTTGTCGTAGCCGACCAGGCATTCGCGCTGGGCCACGCCGCTGCCCCTGTGCCAGTAAGCCATGAGGCGGCCGCTGGCGTCGTGGCCGGGGCTGTCGATGAACTCGCGGTCGCGGCCGTCGAAGGCGTTTGGCTCGCACCCGCAGGCGAAGGCCAGCAGTTCGGGATTGCGGGTCAGATATTCGTGCATCACTGCGTCGATCTGCTCGCGCTGGGGGCCGAGGTTGCGGCTCTTCATGCCGAGGATGAAGTGCTTCAGGCCGTAGAGGGCGGTGGCCATCACGGCGAAGCGCGCTTCCAGGCGCTGGGTTTCGCTGGCCAGCACCACGCGGGCGGTGTCGAGCAGGCTGGAATGCTCGGCCTGCTCGACATCGGCCAGGGCCTTGGCACTCTCGCTCTTGATCGAGGCGACGACGTTGCCGATGTCGGCGGTGGCGTTGGCCGACTGGGTCGCCAGGCGGCGCACCTCATCGGCGACCACCGCGAAGCCACGCCCGCTTTCCCCGGCGCGGGCGGCCTCGATGGCGGCGTTGAGGGCCACCAGGTTGGTGTTCTTGGCGATCTGCTTGATGACTTCGGAGACCTTGCTGATCTCGGTCCAGCGCACATTGAGGTCGGCGATAAGCTGCTTGACCTGGTCGATGGTGGAGCGGGTGCTGGAGCTGTCTTCGGCGCTCGTGGGCCGGCTTTCGAGAGTGGTTGGCATCGGTGGGCACACTGCAGTGGCGGATGATGGCAGGGGTAGGCGAGGGCTTGTCTTCTTGTTATGTCAGCCGCGCCTTCCGGCGCGGCTGTAGAACACAAATGCTGGATATCGACCCGTAGGGCGAATAACGCGTAGCGTTATCCGCCGCCACGCTGGACGGCGGATAACCCGCTCCGGGTTATGCGCCCTGCGTTTCCGTTACCAGCCCAACTGCTTGTGCAGGCCGAGGGCGTCGTAGTAATCGCCCTGGTAGACGATCTTGCCGTCCTTGACCTTCACGTAGCTCACACCGTCGAACGACAGCGGCTTGTTGGTCGCCGGGGTCTGGGCATCCCAGGCGCCGGTGTTGGTGCCGCTGAAGGTCCACTGGAAGGCGATGCCGTCCTTGTCGACGATCGGCTTGCCGTTCATCTTCCATTTCAGGTCCGGCACGGCCACCACGAACACCTTGATCACGTTGTCACGCGCGGCATCGCGGCCCTTCTGCGGGGTGCCGACGGTGACGTCGAAGTACTCCGCATCCTTGGCCAGATAGCCGGCGGCCTTCTCGGCGTCGTGGGCGTTCCACGCGGCCATGTAGGCATCGACGATCTGTTTAGGCGACTCTGCGGCCTGTACGAGACCGGCAAAGGTGAACAGCGACAGCAGGTAAAACGCTCTGACGAGGTGACGCATGCTTGCCTCCGTTGCGGGCGTGCCCACGGGTTGTCGGCCGGATGGCCGTTGGATGTGGCGCCACGCAGGGTGTGGCGCCGGGGATATCAGGACAGTTCACCCACCGCGCGCCAGGCCTCGTCGATGGCGGCATGGGCATAGGCGTCCCAGGCGGCATCGGAGTTGGCGATGGTGACGTTGCCGACCTTGGTGCGGGCCAGGTTCATCAGTTTTTCGCTCTCTTGCTCATCATCGAAGAGGCTGTTGGAGAAGTACGAATAGCCGTGCGACCAACGGTTGATGGTGATCGCCTGGATATCCTTCTGGTGGTCGAAGCCGGCCGGGCCGAGCATGGCCTGCAACTGGTCGCGGATCATGCCTTCCATGTATTCGAAGCTCATGCCGTAGAGCTTGCCGCGGCCCACGCGGGCCTGGGTGCGCGCGTCCATGCCGGTGTTGGGGCTGGTGGGCACGTAGACCATGTGCAGCCCGATGGGCTGGTTCGGGTCGCGCGGGTGGCTGTAGCCGCCGATGTCCACCGGGTAGTCCAGCTTCACGCGGCTGTACGGCTGGCTGGGGGCGTAGATTTCGTGCACGCCCAGCTTCATGAAACTCTGCCAGTTGCGGATCACCACCTTGGTGTACACCAATGGGAACTTCACGTTCTGCGCCAGGGCGTGGGACTGCTCGGCGGAGAGGTCGCGCAGTAGGTACGGGATGATCATGTTGTAGCAGGCCAGCACGCAGTGCTTGCCACGCACGCGGTGCAGGGCGCCGGCGCGGCTGTAGCCGACGTCCACGCCGCCGTCGCGGTTCTTCACGCTCACCGCGGTGCTGTTCAGGCGCAGGCGCACGGCGTTGTTCGGCTGGTCCAGTTTCGAATAGTCGAAGGTGGCCAGGACGATGTCGTTCATGTCCTTGCCCGGCGCCACGCCCGGGATCAGGCCGCGCACCAGCAGACGCGCCAGCGAGGCGTTGCCGTCGGGGAAGTGGTAGATGTACGGCTCTTCCATCTCGGACCTGGCTTCCTCGCTGATCGGCGAGAGGTCCATCGCACCGAAACCGGGGAAGCCCACGGAGTAGGCCGAATCGGCGGAGACGGCGTCGATGCTCAGCGCGGAGAAGTCGTTGGTGCGGCTGAGGAAGTAGCGGGTGGCGGCTTCGCTCAGGCCGACGTCCTTGCGCAGGAAGTCCTGGTAGCTGGTCTTGGCCAGGTGCGCTTCCTTCTCCTCGCGGGTCTTGCCGGCGAGGTAATCCTTGGGTGCCTCGTGCAGGTCGATCAGCGCCTGGCGGTCGGCCTCGGGCAGCGGGAAGTCGCCGATGAAGGCGCGCCAGCTGCGGGCGTTGAGTTTTTCCGGGGCGATGTCGTCGGCCACCATGGGCGTCGGGTCGCCGCTGACCATCTTCGCCTCGCCGAAGCCGGCCTTGTCGAAGAACACGCCGCGCGACAGGCCCAGGTTCGGGTAGAAGTCACGGTCGAAGGCGGTTTCGAAGCGGTCGACGTCGACGTTGAGCTGCTTGAGCAGGTTGTTGACCGTGTCGCTGTACAGGTGCTTGGGCGACTGGAAGGCTTCGCTGCCGCCGTAGCCGAGGATCATCCGGCCGCCGGCCTGGAATTCGTTGCGCTTGGCGTGGCCGCCGAAGTCGTCGTGGTTCTCGATGATCAGCACGCGCGCCTTGGGGTGCTTCTGCCGGTAGAACCAGGCCGCAGAAAGGCCGCTGATGCCGCCGCCGACCACCACCAGGTCGTACTGCTCCTCGATCTTCAGGCCATCGGTGTCGAACACCTTCTTCTCCCAGCCCATCTGGTGCGCGACCTCGAACGCGCCGGGATGGCTGCCGCGCATGCCGGTCAGGGCAGGCGGGTAGTAGCGGCCGGACGGAGCGGCCTGGAGAAGTTGCAGCGGGGTGAGGCCCGCGCCGATGGTGAGGGCAACGCCGTTGAGGAAGTCGCGGCGGGTGATGGTCATGGGAAGTCCTTGCAAGGTGATGGCCCGGGGCAGGGCTGTCATGGTTTTGCCCTTCCACACCGGAAGGGTTTGCGGCATGCGTGGCCGCGCGGCGGTCCCGGTCGAGCGGGGCGCCGATTTGAAGCTTTTGATCTTTACGGTGTAACGAGGAACCAACGACCGCGTGAGCTAGAGCAGGACGAGGCGGAAACGGGGACGGGCCCAGGAGTTTACGAGCTGTAAATGACTGGGCCCGTCCCCGTTTCCAACGCTGTACTGCCGACGCGCAGCCGGTCGTTTTAGTGCTTGATCATTACGTGGCGGATGGCGGTGTAATCCTCGAGACCGTACATGGACATGTCCTTGCCGTAGCCCGACAGCTTCATGCCGCCATGGGGCATCTCGGTGGTCAGCATGAAGTGCGTGTTGACCCAGGTGCAGCCGTACTGCAGGCGCGCGGACAGGCGGTGGGCGCGGCCGATGTCGCTGGTCCACACCGAGGAAGCCAGGCCGTAGTCGGAGTCATTCGCCCAGGCCAGCGCCTGCGCTTCGTCGTCGAACTCGGTGACCGAAACCACCGGGCCGAAGATTTCGCGGCGGACCACTTCGTCGTCCTGGCGGGCGCCGGCGAGCACGGTCGGCTCGAAGAAGAAGCCGGCGCGGTCGGCACGCTTGCCGCCGGTAACGACTTCGATGTGCGGCACCTGGCGGGCGCGCTCGACGAAGCCGATCACGCGCTCCAGGTGCTGTTCGGTGATGACCGGGCCCAGCTCGGTGTTCGGGTCGTCCTGCTCGCCGTACTGGATGCTGGCAACCGCTGCGCCGAGCTTCTCGACGAACTTGGCGTAGATGCCTTTCTGCGCGTAGATGCGGCAGGCGGCGGTGCAGTCCTGGCCGGCGTTGTAGAAGCCGAAGGTGCGGATGCCTTCCACGGCGGCGTCGATGTCGGCGTCGTCGAAGATGATCACAGGGGCCTTGCCGCCCAGTTCCATGTGCATGCGCTTCACGGTGTCGGCGGTGCCGGCGATGATGCGGCTGCCGGTGGCGACCGAACCGGTCAGCGACACCATGCGCACTTTCGGGTGGGTGGTCAGCGGCTCGCCGACGCTCGGGCCACGGCCGAACACCAGGTTGACCACGCCAGCGGGGAAGATGCCGGCCATCAGCTGCGCCAGGCGCAGGGCGGTCAGCGGGGTCTGCTCGGAGGGCTTGAGCACCACAGTGTTGCCCGCGGCCAGGGCCGGGCCGAGTTTCCACGCGACCATCATCAGCGGATAGTTCCACGGCGCGATGGAGGCGACCACGCCCACCGGGTCGCGACGGATCATCGAGGTGTGGCCCGGCAGGTATTCGCCCGCGGCGGAGCCTTGCATCACGCGGCAGGCGCCGGCGAAGAAGCGGAACACGTCGGCCACCGCCGGCAGTTCGTCGTTCAGCGCGGCGGAGTAGGGCTTGCCGCAGTTGTTGGACTCCAGGCGGGCCAGTTCCTCTGCATTGGCGTCGATGGCGTCGGCCAGTTGCAGCAGGAGCATCGCGCGGTCTTTCGGCGCGGTCTGCGACCAGCTGTCGAAGGCGGCATCGGCGGCCAGCACGGCGGCGTCGACCTGGGCCGGGGTGGCCTCGGCGATTTCCACCAGGGTGGTGCCCAGGGAGGGGTTCAGGATGGCGAGCTTCTCGCCTTCGCCAGCGACCAGTTGGCCGTTGATCAGCAGGTGGGTTTGCATGGTTGAGTCCTCTTGGTCAGGAACGTGGTGCAAATTCGGTTGGGTGTTTCTTTTTAGGGGCCTGCCGGTTTTGAGCCGGCGGGCCTGAGGGGTTCTGTTGGCTTACTTGCCGCTCCCCGCCACGCCTTCGCCACCCTTGGTCAGGTAGTAGGCGCCGAGGATCGGCAGCATGGTCACGATCATCACCAGCATCGCCACCACGTTGGTCACCGGCACGTCGCGCGGGCGGCCCAGTTGGTTGAGCAGCCAGATCGGCAGGGTGCGTTCGTGGCCGGCGGTGAAGGTGGTGACGATGATCTCGTCGAAGGACAGCGCGAACGCCAGCATGCCGCCGGCCAGCAGCGCCGAGCCGAGGTTGGGCAGGATCACGTAGCGGAAGGTCTGCCAGCCGTCGGCGCCCAGGTCCATCGAGGCTTCGATGAGGCTGTGCGAGGTGCGGCGGAAACGCGCGATGACGTTGTTGTAGACGATCACCACGCAGAAGGTCGCGTGGCCGATGACGATGGTCAGGAAGCCCGGCTCGATGCCGAGGGTCTTGAACGCCGACAGCAGCGCGATGCCGGTGATGATGCCGGGCAGGGCGATCGGCAGGATCAGCATCAGCGAGATGCCTTCCTTGCCGAAGAAGTCGCGGCGGTACAACGCGGCGGCCGCAAGCGTGCCCAGGAGCATGGCGATCAGCGTGGCGACGCTGGCGATCTTCACCGACAGCTCGATGGCTTCGAGCACGTCCTGGCGCGCGAAGGCGACGCTGAACCAGTGCAGGGTGAAGCCCTTGGGCGGGAAGCTGAAGGCCGCGTCCTCGGTGTTGAAGGCGTACAGGAAGATGATCAGGATCGGGAAGTGCAGGAACACCAGCCCGCCCCAGGCAGCTGCTTTGAGCCCCCAGGAAGCTTTCTCAGAGTGCATCGAAGGCCCCCAGACGTTTGACGATGGAGAGATAGACAGCGATCAGCACGATCGGCACCAGGGTGAAGGCGGCGGCCATCGGCATGTTGCCGATCGCGCCCTGCTGGGCGTAGACCATGCTGCCGATGAAGTAGCCCGGCGGGCCCACCAGCTGCGGCACGATGAAGTCGCCCAGGGTCAGGCTGAAGGTGAAGATCGAGCCGGCGGCGATGCCGGGGATCGACAGTGGCAGGATCACCTGGAAGAAGGTCTGCCGCGGGTGCGCGCCGAGGTCCGCCGAGGCCTGCAGCAGCGACGGCGGCAGGCGCTCCAGGGAGGCCTGGATCGGCAGGATCATGAACGGCAGCCAGATGTATACGAACACCAGGAAGCGCCCGAAGCTGGAGGTGGACAGGGTGTTGCCACCGATCCCCGGAATGCCCAGCAGCAGGTTCAGCACGGGCTCAAGGCCCAGGTGCTGGACGAACCACATCGCCACGCCGCCCTTGGCCAGCAGCAGGGTCCAGGCGTAGGCCTTGACGATGTAGCTGGCCCACATCGGCATCATCACGGCGATGTAGAAGAACGCCTTGGTCTTGCCGGTGGTGTAGCGCGCCATGTAGTAGGCGATGGGGAAGGCCACCGCGCCGCTGGCGATGGACACCGCGACGGCCATCAGCACGGTGCGCTGGATGATGTCGAAGTTGGAGCCACTGAACAGCGAGCCGAAGTTGGCCCAGGTCAGGTCCGGCGTCACCGTCATGGTGAAGTCGTCGAAGGTGTAGAAACCCTGCCACAGCAGCGTCAGCAGCGAGCCCAGGTAGATCGCGCCGAACCACAGCAGCGGCGGAATCAGCAGCAGCGAGAGGTACAGCGTCGGCTTGCGGTAGAGCAGGTTGGACAGGCGCCGCAACGGGCCATTGCTGGCCGCGGGCAGCGCTGCATTCATCGTCAGTTCCATCTCACGCGCCCTCGTTCAGCACCACCATCGCCTCGCGCGCCCAGCGGGCGGTCACGCGCTGGCCCGGCTGGTGGGCGAGGTCGATGTCGGCCCACTGGCTGTTGGCCTGGCTGAGGCAGAGGTTCTGGCCGTTGTCGAGACGGATCTCGTAGCGGGTCGCGGCGCCCTGGTACTGGATGTCGTGCAGCAGGCCGCTGATCTCGATGTCCGAGGTGGCGCGCTCGCCGTTGGCGAAGGTGATGTGCTCGGGGCGGATGGAGAAGGGCTGGGCGTTGCCGGTCAGGCTCTGGGCGATGTCGCCGCGCAGCACGTTGGAGGTGCCGACGAACTCGGCCACGAACGGAGTCGCTGGCTTCATGTAGAGGTTGCGCGGGGTGTCGACCTGCTCGATGCGGCCCTTGTTGAACACCGCCACGCGGTCGGACATGGACAGCGCTTCGCTCTGGTCGTGGGTGACGAAGATGAAGGTGATGCCCAGCTGGCGCTGCAGCTTCTTCAGCTCGCTCTGCATCTGCTCGCGCAGCTTGAGGTCCAGTGCGCCGAGCGGTTCGTCCAGCAGCAGCACGCGCGGGCGGTTCACCAGGGCTCGGGCCAGGGCAACGCGCTGGCGCTGGCCGCCGGAGAGCTGCACCGGCTTGCGCACGCCGTAGCCGCCCAGGGCAACCATGCTCAGCGCTTCTTCGGCGCGCTTCAGGCGTTCGGCTTTGCCGATGCCTTTCACCTTCAGGCCGTAGGCGACGTTTTCCAGCACGCTCATGTGCGGGAACAGCGCGTAGTCCTGGAATACGGTGTTGACGTCACGCTGGTACGGCGGCAGGCCGGCGGCCTCCTCGCCATGGATGCGGATGGAGCCTGCTGTGGGTTGCTCGAAGCCGGCGATCAGGCGCAGGCAGGTGGTCTTGCCCGAGCCCGACGGGCCGAGCATGGAGAAGAACTCGCCGTCCTTGATGTCGATGGACACCCGGTCAACGGCTTTCACCTCGCCGAACTGGCGGGAGACCTGGGTGAATTGAACAGCGGGGGTGGTCATGGTGCACGCTCCAAGGGGCAGGAATCCGGCGCGGCCGGGCCCTGCCCGTAAATCTGAGATACGGGTGAATCGATGCGAATTGGGTGGGGCGGGAACTCCCTCTCCCTCTGGGAGAGGGCCGGGGTGAGGGAAGCCACGGCACACGGCCGGGGGGGGGGGGGGGGGGGGCGGCGCAGGGGACAAGTGGCTCACCCCCAACCCCTCTCCCGGAGGGAGAGGGGAGCCGAAATCAACGGCCGCCCATGATCCCGATGTAATCCTGGGTCCAGCGGCTGTAGGGGACGAACTTGCCGCCCTCGGCCACCGGGGTCTTCCAGAACGCGATCTTGTCGAACTGGTTGTAGCCGTTGGTGGCGCAGCCTTCGCCGCCGAGCAGGGTGCTGGCCTTGCAGCCTTCCGGCACCGCCGGCACCGAGCCGAACCAGGCGGCCACGTCACCTTGCACCTTGGGCTCCAGCGACCAGTTCAGCCACTTGTAGGCGCAGCTCGGGTGCTGGGCTTCAGCGTGCAGCATGGTGGTGTCGGCCCAGCCGGTGACGCCTTCTTTCGGGAACACGGTGGCGATTGGCTGACCTTCGGCCTTCAGGGCGTTGGCCTGGTAGGGCCAGGCGCTGGAAGCGGCGACGCCTTCGTTCTTGAAGTCGCTCATCTGCACGGTGGTGTCGTGCCAGTAGCGGTGGATCAGGTCATGCTGCTTGCGCAGCAGTTCGACCACGGCGGCGTACTGCTTCTCGTCGAGCTGGTACGGGTCGGTGATGCCCAGTTCCGGCTGGGTGGCCTTCAGGTACAGCGCGGCGTCGGCGACGTAGATCGGGCCGTCGTAGGCCTGCACGCGGCCCTTGTTCGGCTTGCCGTCGGGCAGGTTCTGCGCGTCGAACACGACCTTCCAGCTGTCCGGCGCGGTGGGGAAGACCTTGGTGTTGTACATCAGCAGGTTCGGGCCCCACTGGTACGGCGCGCCATAGGTCTTGCCGTTGACCACGTACCAGGCGGCGTCCTTCAGGCGCGGGTCGATGTTCTTCCAGTTGGGGATCAGCGACGGATCGATCGGCTGCACGCGCTTGCCGTAGATCAGGCGCAGGGAGGCGTCGCCCGAGGCGGTGACCAGGTCATAGCCGCCCTTGGCCATCAGGCTGACCATCTCGTCGGAGGTGGCGGCGGTCTTCACGTTGACCTGGCAGCCGGTGTCCTTCTCGAACTGGGTGACCCAGTCGTAGTTCTTGTCGGACTGGCCGCGCTCGATGTAACCGGGCCAGGCGATGATGTCCAGGCGGCCTTCGCCTTTGCCGACTTCCTTCAGGGCCTCGGCGGCCTGGACGCCGGCGCTGGCCAGCAGGGCGGTGGTGATGGCACTGAGCAGTGCGGTCTTGCGCATCGGGTGTCTCCCTCTCGTTGTTGTCTCTATTGGTGGGGCAGTTCAATCGAGCAACATCCCTCTGACGGCTTGGCGTCGGGGCGTTTCTTATGTGCCGGCGGGCGACCCCGCCGGATGGTTCAATCCAGTTGCTGGCCGTGGCGCGCCATGATGTGGCGCACCACGCTGTAGTCCTGCAGCGAGTCGCTGGACAGGTCCTTGCCGTAGCCCGAGCGCTTGAGCCCGCCGTGGGGCATCTCGCTGGCGAGCATGAAATGGGTGTTGATCCAGGTGCAGCCGTACTGCAGGCGGTTGGCGATCTGGAAGGCCTTGTCCAGGTTCTGCGTCCACACCGAGGAGGCCAGGCCGTATTCGGAGTCATTCGCCCAGTCCACCGCCTGCTCCAGCTGGTCGAAGCGGGTCACGGTGACCACCGGGCCGAACACTTCGCGCTGAACGATCTCGTCCTGCTGCTTGCAGCCGGCCAGCAGGGTCGGCTGGTAGTAGAAACCGGGGCCCGAATGCACGGCGGCGCCGGTGACGCGTTCGATGTGCGGTTGGCCGAGGGCGCGTTCGACGAAGCTGGCCACGCGGTCGCGCTGGCGGGCGCTGATCAGTGGGCTGATCTCGTTGTCGGCGTCGCGCTTGCGGGCGAAGCGGATGCTTGCCACGGCGTCGCCCAGCTCGGCGACGAGGCGGTCATGGATGCCCGCCTGCGCGTAGATGCGGCAGGCGGCGGTGCAGTCCTGGCCGGCGTTGTAGTAGCCGTGGGTGCGCACGCCCTGGACCACGGCTTCGAGGTCGGCGTCGTTGCAGACGATCACCGGCGCCTTGCCGCCCAGTTCCAGGTGCGTGCGTTTGAGCGTGCGCGAGGCGGCCTGGAGAATCTTCTGTCCGGTGACGATGTCGCCGGTGAGGGAGACCATACGCACCTTCGGGTGGCTGACCAGATGGCTGCCGACGCCTTCGCCGCTACCGCAGACGATGTTGATCACGCCGGCCGGGAGGATTTCCGCCAGCGCTGGCGCCAGCGCCAGGATGCTCAGTGGCGTGTGTTCGGACGGCTTGAACACCAGCGTGTTGCCGGCGGCCAGCGCGGGGGCGATCTTCCACGCGGCCATCATCAGCGGGTAGTTCCACGGCGCAATCGAAGCGACCACGCCCACCGGATCGCGGCGCACCATGCTGGTGTGGCCGGGCACGTATTCGCCGGCGAGCTGGCCCTGCTGGCAGCGCACGGCGCCGGCGAAGAAGCGGAACACGTCGGCGGTCGCCGGGATGTCGTCCTGGCGCGCGAGATGCAGCGGCTTGCCGCAGTTCAGCGATTCCAGTTGGGCGAGATCATTCGCGCGTTTGTCAATGGCGTCCGCGATAGCCAGCAGCGCGGCGGAACGTTGCGCGGGAGTAGTGCGGGCCCAGGCGGGGAAGGCGCGGTGCGCAGCGGCGATGGCCTGCTCGACCTGGTCGATGGAGCCGTCGGCGATGCTGGCGATGGTTTCGCCCATGGTCGGGTTGATGATCGGCTCGGCCATGCCTTCGCCGGCGACCAGTTGGCCGTCGATCAGCAAGGCGGTATGCAGGGTTGCGCCGGTCATCTTGGAAGCTCGTCTTTTATCTGTCTTGTTTTCGGGGGCCATGTGCGTGCTCCGGCGTAGGGGCGGTGCCCGGAACTTGGCCCTTTGGTATGGGACGAGAGACTAGAGTCCGGACGTGGGGTCGACAAATTCTAATTACTGAAAGCGCCGTTCGATTAAATAGAACGCTGTAAGCCTCTAGATCGAAAGGCGTTTTTTGTGGAATGGCGCTCAGGTGGCCGCCAATCCGTAGGGCGCATAACGCTGCAAGCGTCATCCGTCGTCCCTTTCCGTCCGGGCCATTCGGCGGATAACCGTGAGCGATTATTCGTCCTGCGTTGGCTCGGCGTGTTTGTGTAATCCGCTCCTCAGATCGACAGGCGTTTGGCGTTGGGCTGCTCGCGGGCGACGGTGAGGAACGGGTCCACCAGCGCCGGTCGAGCGGTGCCGCGACGCCAGGCCAGGCCGACGTCCAGGGGTTCGGAAAGGTCCACCAGCGGCCGTGCCTCGATGATGTCGCCTTCCAGCGACCAGGGGCGGTAAGTCATGTCCGGCTGGATCGACAGGCCCAGGCCCGCCGCCACCAGGCTTCGCACGGCTTCCACCGAGGCGGTGCGCAGCGTCACCTGCGGCACCAGCCCGGCGCGGGACCAGATGCGCTGGGTGTGCAGGCCCATCTCGTCGGCGTTCAGCTGGATCAATGGCTCGCCCGCCACAT
>OGQD01001772.1_pt1 | contig 13088 bp, 11 predicted proteins | sample 1553091 | NCBI WGS metagenome assembly OGQD01 (sample SAMEA2580290, study PRJEB22360) | human gut metagenome | biome: human gut; feature: human-associated habitat; material: faeces | place: Denmark | collected 2008/2010
GCAAGCTGTTCGCCGAGACCCTGGAAGCCAAGGCGCGCGGCTACGCGGCCGGGCGCTTCTCGTTCAACACCGGCGAAGGCCGCTGCCCGGCTTGCGAAGGCCAGGGCGTGCGCACCATTGAGATGAGCTTTCTGCCCGATGTGAAAGTGCCTTGCGAGGTTTGCCACGGCGCGCGCTTCAACCCCGAGACCCTGGCCGTGAGCTGGCGCGGCAAGAGTATTGGCGACGTGCTGCAGATGGAGGTGGATGAGGCCGTGGAGTTCTTTGCCTCCATGCCCAGCATCGCCCACCCGCTGAAGCTGCTCAGGGATGTGGGCCTGGGCTATCTCACGCTGGGCCAGCCTTCGCCAACGCTCTCCGGCGGCGAAGCCCAGCGCATCAAGCTGGTGACCGAGCTGACCAAGGTGCGCGACGACGTGACCCGGCGCGGCCAGAAGGCGCCACACACGCTGTATGTGCTCGACGAGCCCACCGTGGGCCTGCACATGGCTGACGTGGACAAGCTGATCCGCGTGCTGCACCGCCTGGTCGACGCGGGCCATAGCGTGATCGTGATCGAGCACGACCTGGACGTGATCGCCGAGGCCGACTGGATCATCGACCTGGGCCCCGAAGGCGGCAGGGACGGCGGTCGCATCGTCGCGGCCGGCACGCCCGAGGATCTGGTGCTGGCCGCAACGCATACGGGTAAGGCATTGGCGCCCGTGCTGGAGCGCAAATGATGGCCGTCGACCAGAGTCAAGGAGCTTTCGCGCGATTGATGCTGCCGCATAACCTGCTGCGGCTGTCCATTGTGGTTGCCGTGCTCACGATCGTGCTCAAGACCATGGCTTGGTGGCTCACGGGTTCCGTGGGTCTGCTGTCCGATGCGCTGGAGTCCTTTGTGAATCTGGCCGGTGCCACATTTGCCCTGACCATGGTCACCGTAGCCAAGAGGCCGGCCGACACCGAGCACCCGTATGGGCATTACAAGGCCGAATATTTCTCGGCGGGCTTCGAGGGCGTCCTGGTCGTGGGGGCCAGCTTGGCGATTGCCTGGGCCGCGCTCTCGCGCCTGTGGAATCCGCAGCCGCTGGAGCAATTGAGCTGGGGGCTGGTGCTATCGCTGCTTAGCACTGGCTGCAACGGCTTGTTGGCCTGGGTCATGCTGCGCTCGGCGCGCAAGTACCGCTCCATGGCGCTGGTGGGCGACGCCAAGCACCTGCTGACCGATGTCTGGACTTCGACCGGCGTGGTGGTTGGCCTGGTGGCTGCGGCCTTGACCGGCTGGCTGTGGCTGGACGCCCTGGTGGCCTTGGGCGTTGCGGTCCATATCTGCGTGCAGGGCATGCAGCTGGTCTGGCAGTCATCGCAGGGTTTGATGGACCTGGCGCTCGATGCGCCTCAGCGCCTGCAGGTCGATGCCATCCTTGACCGCTATGCGCGGCGCGGCGATGGCGTGGTCTTCGACAATGTCTCAAGCCGCCAGGCTGGCGAGCGCAGCTTTGCCGACCTGCACATGCATGTGCCGGGCGATTGGAGCGTTGCCCGGGCGGCACAGTTACGCACCGAGATCGAGGCCGAGCTGCTCAAGACTATCCCGGGCCTGTACGCACGCATCGAACTGCTGCCGCTAGGCATGCAGACCGCGATTGAAACTGCGCAGCAGGCCGACTCCTCTTTTCCTGAAGCCGGGAATCCCCGAGCATGATCTGCCTTCTCCAGCGCGTGCGCGAGGCGTACGTGGAAATCGACGAGCAAACCGTCGGACGTATCGGACATGGGCTGCTGGCCCTGGTTTGCGCCGAGCGCGGCGACACCGAAGTCGAGGCGGACAGACTGCTGGCCAAGATACTGAAGCTGCGCATCTTCGGTGACGAAGCCGGCAAGATGAACCGCAGCCTGCACGATGTGGGTGGCGGATTGCTCATCGTCAGCCAGTTCACGCTGGCTGCTGATACCAGTAGCGGCAACCGTCCCAGTTTCACGCAGGCAGCGGCACCCGGGGATGGGCGGCGTCTGTACGACTATTTCGTGCAGCAGGCATGCACCGCCCATGCGGTGGTGCAGACAGGAAAATTCGCTGCCGACATGCAGGTGCATCTGGTCAACGATGGCCCTGTGACTATTCCTGTGCGAATAGCCCCTGCGGCTTGAGAGGCTCTTGGGTGCGCAGACTCTAGCTCACGCCAATGGATGGCCGCCTTTGGCCAGAGTACTGCAGACAGTTTCATCCGCTTCTATTCCATCCCCAGCTATGGCCATGGTTTCGGCCCCCGTAACCTGAGCTATGACGGCCTGGATGTTTTGCGCAATTGGGTGGAGGGCGGTGTGGCGCTCAAGACTACCGCGTCGGTGGACAGCAACAAGGGTGCGAACCGCAGTCGCCCGATGTGCCGCTGGCCGGCAAGGCCGATCTCCACGGGCGTGGTGGGAGCTCCGCTTGACGCTATCGTTAACTTCAGGTGCCGGAAGCCTTGAGGGAAGCTTTCTTCGGCAGGACATACGCAGCTCTAGAACGCGCTTGAATACAAGGAATTGCTTGATTTGTGCGCTGACCGGTAAGTAGAACCGAGTACTCCTGTTCAAGCGCCTTGCATGTGCAAGGCGCTTTTTATTTGTTACAACTGCCTGGGGAGGAGATATGCAAGAAATTCCTGGGCAGGACCTGAAGACCATCCTGCATTCCAAGCGGGCCAATATTTACTACCTGGAGCATTGCCGCGTATTGGTCAATGGCGGACGGGTGGAATACGTGACCGATGCTGGCAAGAAAAGCCTGTATTGGAATATTCCCATCGCCAACACCACCAGCATCCTGCTGGGCACGGGCACGTCCATCACCCAGGCGGCCATGCGTGAGCTGGCAAAGGCCGGTGTGCTGGTGGGCTTTTGCGGCGGTGGCGGCACGCCTTTGTTCAGTGCCAATGAGGTCGATGTGGAAGTGGCATGGCTTGCTCCGCAAAGCGAATACCGGCCCACCGAATACCTGCAGGCCTGGGTGAGTTTCTGGTTCGACGACGAACTGCGCCTGCATGCGGCCAAGCAATTGCAGGCTTGTCGATTGCAGCGGTTGCTGTCCGAGTGGAACACCCGCTCTCTGCGCGAAGCAGGCTTTGCCGTGGATGCGGAGCGCCTCAAGGCGCTGGTGCAGCAATTCACGGCGCTGATCGCCAACGCGCCCGATGTGACCACTCTGCTGACCGACGAGGCACGGCTGACCAAGGCCCTGTTCAAGCTCGCGGTGGATGCCGTGGGTTATGGCGAATTCACGCGCGCCAAGCGCGGCACGGGCACCGATGCGGCCAACCGCTTTCTGGACCACGGCAACTACCTGGCCTACGGCCTGGGCGCCACGGCGACCTGGGTGCTGGGCCTGCCCCATGGCCTGGCCGTGCTGCATGGCAAGACGCGGCGCGGCGGGCTGGTGTTCGACGCGGCCGACCTGGTCAAGGACGCGGCCATTCTGCCGCAGGCCTTTCTGTCCGCCATGCGCGGCGACGACGAGCAGCAGTTTCGCCGCCAGTGCATCGAGGCGCTCACGCGCAGCGAATCGCTGGACTTCATCATCGACACGCTCAAGCGCATCGCCGTCGATACGGCGCGCATGGCGGTGCCACCGGAGGCCAAGGCATGAACGTGCTGTTTGTCTCCCAATGCAGCAAGCGGGCGCTGACGGAAACGCGCCGCATCCTCGACCAGTTTGCCGAGCGGCGCGGTGACCGCACTTGGCAGACGCCCATCACGCAGGCCGGCCTGGACACGGTGCGCAAGCTGCTGCGCCAGAGCGCACGCAAGAACACTGCTGTGGCCTGCCACTGGATACGCGGGCGTGACCATAGCGAGCTACTGTGGATGGTGGGCGATGGCCGCCAGTTCAATGCTGAAGGTGCCGTGCCTACCAACACCACGGCCCGCAATGTGTTACGCGCCGAGGATGAAAGCACCTGGCACCACCTGCCGCTGATCACGGCCGTGGCTGCGTTGGCGGCACTGTTGCACGATTTAGGCAAGGCCACGCAGGCTTTCCAGGAGCGGCTTCGCAATCCCAATCTACGTGAACGCAACCACTACCGGCATGAATGGGTGTCGGTACGGCTGTTCCAGGCCTTTGTGGGGCAGGGCGACGATGCCGACTGGTTGCAGCGTCTAGCAGACTGTGTTGATGCGGACAGTGACAGCAAGGCGTTTGAAGCGCTGTGGCTCGATCATGCGGGCGGACGGTTGCTGCGCGATGGCTGGAGTGACACAGGCTGGACAGCGGAGCAAAAAGACGCGGCCAACCCCTTTGCCTGCTTACCGCCTTTGGCACAAGCAGTGTCCTGGCTGGTGCTGACCCATCACCGTTTGCCTTGTCTGCCCAATCGGCAGGACTCCATGGCGTCGGACGACGATTCAGAGGAGGGGCGGCAAGTTTTCAAACGCTTTGGTTCACGCCCCTCGGATGTCTCTGCGCGCTTGCTCCATGGCTTGCTGGCACGCATCAATGCCGACTGGAATGAGCCACGCGAAGCTGCGAGTGATACACATAAAAGATCGTACTGGCAGTTTCCTCATGGTCTGCCCGTCAGCCAGACTTCCTGGCGCAAGCAGGCCGCCCGCTATGCCCGCAAATTGCTCGAACTGGCCCCGCACTACCAGCAGATGCCAGCCTTGCACGATCCGTTTGCCATGCACATCAGCCGCATGTGTTTGATGCTGGCCGACCACCACTATTCCAGCATCGAGGACGATGCGCGGCGCAAGCTCTACCGCAATGACAGCTACCCGCTGTATGCCAACACCCTCAAAAGCAGTAGCGCACAGCGCTTGAAGGACGGGCGAAAGCCGCCGTTTTTTAATCAAACCTTGGATGAGCACCTGCTGGGCGTGCAAGCCCATGCCAGCCTGATCACGCATTCGCTGCCTACATTGGCGCGCAGTCTCCCGGCCTTGCAAAACCACAAGGGCCTGAAAAAACGCAACAGCAATGCGCGCTTTCAGTGGCAGGACAAAGCGGCGGATCTGGCGGCCAGCGTACGCCAGCGCGCGGCCAGCCAGGGAGCGTTCATCGTCAATATGGCGTCCACTGGCTGCGGCAAAACCTTGGGCAATGCACGCATCATGAATGCGCTGGCCGATCCTGCTTTGGGCATGCGCTGCGCTTTTGCGATTGGCCTGCGCACGCTGACCTTGCAGACGGGGCGAAGCTTTCAGCATGACCTGGGGTTAAATGACGAGCAGTTGGCCATCAAGGTGGGCGGTGCCGCCAGCCGCGCCTTGTTTGAATATTGGGAACAGCAGGCAGAGGCGACGGGCTCTGCCTCCAGCCAGGCCTTGCTGGACGAAGGCGGCCAAGTGCTGTTTGAAGGCAATGACCGCCATCCGTTGCTGGAACGGCTGACCGACGACGCCCAGGTGCGCAGCCTGATTGCCGCGCCGTTGCTGGTGTGTACCGTAGACCACCTGACGCCCGCAACCGAAAGCCTGCGCGGTGGTCGCCAGATTGCACCCATGCTGCGTTTGCTCACCGGTGATCTGGTGCTGGATGAGCCTGATGACTTTGATATGGCCGACTTGCCAGCACTCACGCGCTTGGTGCATTGGGCGGGCGTGCTGGGTTAGCCGTGTGTTGCTGTCATCGGCGACTTTGCCGCCTGCTTTGGTAGATGGCCTGTTTTGCGCCTACCGCGCTGGGCGCGCGGTGTTTCAAAAGCATCGCAGCGAGCGGCCCAATGAGCCGGTCGATATTTGCTGCCTGTGGATGGATGAGTTCAACCAGTCCGCTGCAGACTGTGCCCAAGCCAGCCAGTTTGCCGATGGCCACCAAGCGTTTGTGCAAAAGCGCATGGCGCAGCTGAGCAAGGCCGCGCCAAGGCGGCTGGCGCAGATTGTGGATCTACCCAAGGAATGGCATGCCGTGGGTATGGGCGAGGCGGAACGCCGCCAGGCCTTGGCGCAATTCATGCTGCGCAGCGCGTTGCGCTTGCATCAGCAGTCTCAAAACCATAGCGTTGATCCCATCAGTGGCAAGCGCGTGAGTTTCGGTTTGATCCGCATGGCCAATATCGCGCCGCTGTTTGATGTGGCCCAGGCCATGTTTGCGCAGGGTGCGCCTGCACCTGGTGTGCGGGTGCATCTGTGCATCTATCACTCGCAGTTCCCACTGCTGGCGCGTTCGGTGATTGAGCAGCAGCTCGACACCGTGCTCAACCGCCGTGGTGCGGATGATGGGCCAGACCCGGTGTTTCAGCGCCCCGGTATTCGGACGTTGATCGATGCACATCCCGAGCAAGACCAGCTTTTTATCGTGCTGGGTTCACCTGTCACAGAGGTTGGCAGAGACCACGACTATGACTGGGCCGTGGTCGAACCTTCGTCCATGCGTTCGCTGATTCAGTTGGCAGGCCGTGTGCGACGGCATCGCACGGCAGAGGTCAAAGCCGTCAATGTCGAAGTGCTAGACAGCAATTTGCGTGCGCTGGAGCGTCCCGGCCGCGCTGCCTATTGCAAGCCCGGTTTTGAGATGGAGCAACTGCCGCAGACAAACAGTGATGCCGCAAAGCATTTCCACTTCAAATCCCACAGTCTGCAAGAGCTGCTGTCGCGCCAGCTCAAGGAATGGGCGCAGCCGCAATGGCCGATTGATGCGCGCCCGCGTATTGAACGCACCAGCGACAAGCTCAGCCCCAGCCGCAACTGGGTGGATTTGGAGCATGCCCGCATGCGCGACACCATGCTGCCGCGCGAAGCCGATAGCGCAACGACCACGGCCGTCAAACGCGATGCCTGTCTGGCATGGTATGAGGCCGATGAAGCGTCACCCCAAAGCCTGTGGTTGACGGGCGTGCTGCCCCAGTACCAGCGTTTTCGTGACGACCTGATGCAACGCGTGGATGTGGTACTGCTGCCGGATGAGGACGAAGAAAAGCTGTTGCTGCATCGCGTGGTCGATGGTGACCGACGTGGCGAGCAGCTCTATGTCTGTATTGATGAATCCATGCGCCACGCTGTGCCCGATGCCTCGCTGCAGTCCGATCCTCAGCATAGCGTGCAGCCGTGGGGGCAAGTGGATTTGCTCGAAGCGTTGCGCCAGCTGGCCGAAGCGCAGGGGCTGTCGCTACAAGACTGTGCCAAGCGTTATGCCACCGCCAGCCTGCCGGATAGTCAGCGAGGATGGTGGTGGCATGCGGCTTTGGGCTTTGCGAAGAAGGCTTAAGTGTGCGCTTTCTCCGACTGCACTTCGCAGTGAGTTCGCCCTTTCTGAGCTGCCTGTGCGGCAGCGAACGTTAGTAACGCACGGTCACGTGCATTAGCTTTTCTAAGCTGTCATTGCGACAGGGATTGCCAAAAAGCGAATTCAGTGTAACATTCGCACATCGATAAAATTTTTATTGCAAGGCAAGTGCAGTAGCTGGTTAATATCTAAGAACCCACGACGCAGTTGGAACCTGCGTCGTGGAGAGTATCAACAATGTGCCGGGGTGGCACCAACAAGAAAGAGAGGCTGCAGCTGATTAGCAATCGCGCTCTTAGAAGAGCTTGATGGCCTTTTCTAGGCCCTAACTTCAGATCCCGGTTGGCTTTTTGCTGACCGGGTGATTATCTTTCAAATTCTTTTGAAAAGGTGTATCCCTATGTCCAATGCCCCTGTAACGGGCGGCAAGGCAGGTTGGCGCACGGAAATTGAGCGGTTTTTGCAAGAACGATTGCAGACCAAGCTCGATAAGCTCAAACCTGACGATCCCCAACGCGATGAAGTCATCGCTTCTTTTGTACGAGATGTCTGGCTCGAAGACGCAGCCAGGCGAGTGCAGCAAATCCAGGCGGTCACCCATTCGCTCAAGCCCATTCATCCCGATGCGCGTGGCACCAATCTGTATGTAGAGCCTGCGCAACTGCCTGTGCTGGCGGAGCTGGGCAGCCATGCACTGGGCGCTGACTTTGCGGGTGATGTGGTTGGCAATGCCGCAGCGCTGGATGTCTACAAGTTCCTTAAGTTGCAAGTTGCGGGGCAAAGCCTGCTGGCTGCCTTGCTGGCCGAAGATGCCGCTGCATTGCAAGCTTTGCACGATGACCCGGCGCAGGCCAAAGCGCTGCGTGATGCTTTTGTGTCATTGACGGCAGCACGCACGGGTGGCCCCAGCAGCCATGGCCGCGCCAAGCAGCTGTATTGGTTGACAGGTGATGACGCAGCCGATGATGCGCAATACGAATTGCTTGCACCGCTGTACGCCACATCGCTGGCCCATGCGGTGTATGGCGAAATTCAAGAGCATCGCTTTGGTGAGGCCAACAAAGCTGCCCGCATTGCGCGCCGTGAACGCAAACCACACGATGGTGTGTTTCATGACTACCCGGGCCTAGCAGCGCAAAAGATGGGTGGCACAAAGCCACAGAACATCAGCCAGTTGAACAGCGAGCGCGGCGGGGTGAACTATCTGCTGGCTTCGCTGCCCCCTGCATGGACACCCAGCGCTGTGCGTTTGCCGGTGCATGCAGCCTCTGTGTTTGACCGTCTGTTTATCGCGCGGCCAGAGGTGCGTCGCACGCTGCGTGCTTTGCGCAAATTTCTGGTATCAGAGCCTGAACCCAATTTGGCAACGCGCCAGCGCCGCGAAGCTTTTACCGATGCATTGCTCGATGAACTGGTGGCATTTGCGGGTGAGCTGCAGCAACTGGTGCAACCCGGTTGGAGCAAGGACGATGAACGCTTCAAAGACTTGGACTATATGGAGCAGCTTTGGCTGGATCCTTTGCGTGCCGAGTTGCGCGAAGAAGCGCAATTTGCCCATGACTGGATGTATATGGATTGGCCTGCGGAAATCGGCAAATCCTTTGCGCGCTGGCTCAACAAGCAACTCAAGAACCAGCTCCCCGTCGGCGATGTGGAAGCACGCCAATGGCGCAAAGAGCTGCTGACCGATGAAGATGGTTTCAAGCAGCAATTGCGAGAGCTGCGCGACAAGCTGGATGCGCTGCACTACATTCCGATCCGCAAGACCCATGCAGAGTTGGTGGCAGAACGGGGAGAGTCTGCATGAGCAAGCTTCAACCCCAAGCCATTTTGGTGCTGCCGCATTTGCTTGTACAAAACGCCAATGCGATTTCTAGCCCACTTACGCATGGTTTCCCAGCCATCACCGCCTTCACGGGGCTGATGTGGGCGCTGCAGCGCAAGTTGGCGCAAGCGCAGATTCCGCTGCAACTGCTGAGTGTGGGCGTCGTGTGTCATCACCACCAGGAGCAGGTGAGCCAAGGCTATGTGCGCACCTTTAACCTGACGCGCAACCCCGTGGACAAGGACGGCAGCACCGCCGCCATTGTGGAAGAGGGGCGCATGCATTTGCAGGTGTCGCTGATCTTTGCGGTGGCAGAAAAATTGCCTTCTGGTGCGGCCAGTGCGCTGGTGCAAGGTGGTGAAGACCGCATGGCCGATTGGGCTGCGCAGGTGGGCGAGATTGCGGCGCAAATGCGCGTGGCAGGCGGTAGCTTGCTGCCGTCGCGCCCAGTCCCCGGAAAAAAAGTGCGGCCCTGGATGGCCTTGCTGCCAGAAGACCCTGATCAACGTGCCCAAGCCTTTCGCCAATGGCGTCGTCAATGGCTGCCGGGCTTTGCGCTGGTGGGGCGTGACGATTTGCTGGCAGATCGTCTGGCGCATCTACGCAAGAAAGATGCGCAAGCCACTTTGCTGGATGCATGGCTGTATGCCTCGCGCTTTAACCACGAGGCTTTGCCTGACCCGGATGGCCAACATGCGGCGGATGGCAAGGTGCGCTGGGGTGATCCGCTGCGCGCCAAAGGCAGCGGTTGGACGGTGCCAATTCCCGTGGGCTATGCGGCGCTATCTGCGCGCCATGACGCAGGCACGGTGGCCAATGCACGGGATATGGCGACGCCGCTGCGCTTTGTGGAGTCTATCTATTCGCTGGGCGAGTGGATCAGCCCGCACCGTTTGAACGATCTGCAGCAACTGTTGTGGCGCGCTGAGGTGGATGAAACCAAGGGCCTGTACCGCTGCCGCAATGACTACCAGCCGCAGCCCGCACTGGCGGATGCTGAAGGCCAGGACGATGGATGGGATGACGACTATGTCGATGACTAGACCGTGCATTGCGTCGCTTCTTCTTGCTTTCCAAATTTCAACGAATTGATCAAGGATTTATCACCATGTCGACTACTCTGAAAACCGCATCCGTCTTGGCTTTTGAACGCAAGCTGGATCCGTCTGACGCCATTTTTCGCGCAGGCCGCTGGAGCGAGCGCAATGCTGCGGATAGCTGGGCACCGGTACGCATCAAGCCCAAGTCCGTACGCGGCACCATCAGCAACCGCTTGAAGGCCAAGGACCAGGACCCTGCCAAGTTGGATGCTGCGATTGAGAACCCCAATCTGCAAACCGTGGATGTGGCCGCGCTGCCAGCCGATGCTGATACGCTGAAAGTGCAGTTCACGCTGCGCGTGCTGGCGGGCGCTGGTACGCCTTCGGCCTGCAATAGCGCTGAATACCAGGCCAAGCTGCTGCAAACCGTGCAGGGTTATGTGCAGCAGCATGGCTTTGCTGAATTGGCCAATCGCTATGCCGCCAATTTGGCCAATGGTCGTTTCTTGTGGCGTAACCGCCAGGGCGCGGAAGAGGTGACCGTTGAGGTTGCCGTGCTCAAAGATGGCAAGGCTGAAAAATCTTGGTCTTTTCAGGCGCTTGAGCACAATACACGCACGCTGGATGCTATTGATTCCAAAGTGAAAGAGCTGGGCGCAGTGATTGCCGAAGGCTTGGCAGGCGAGCGCCATGTGTTGCTGCAAATAACCGCTTTTGTGCATGTGGGCGCTGGGCAAGAGGTGTTTCCTTCGCAAGAGCTGATTCTGGACAAGGGCAGCAATGGCAAGAGCAAGACGCTGTATGAGGTGGATGCTGTGGCAGCCATGCATTCGCAAAAAATCGGCAATGCGATTCGTACCATCGACACTTGGTACGACGGTGCTGCTGACCTGGGCCCTATCGCTGTGGAGCCCTATGGCTCGGTCACCACGCAAGGCAAGGCCTACCGCCAGCCCAAGCAAAAGCTGGACTTCTATACCTTGCTGGATAACTGGCTGCTCAAAGACCAGGTGCCTGCCGTAGAGCAGCAGCACTTTGTGATGGCGGTGCTGATCCGTGGCGGCGTGTTTGGCGATGCGAGCTAAAGCATGACTACGCATTACATAGACATCACGCTGCTGCCCGACCCCGAGTTCGGCCACGCCCACTTGTTGGGCGCGTTGATGGCCAAGCTGCACCGTGCGCTGGTACAGCTCAAGGCCAGCAATATTGGTGTGAGCTTTCCGCAGCATGTGAATGCGCCGCTGGGCAAGCGCACGCTGGGCACCGTGCTGCGCCTGCACGGTGCTGCAGATGCGCTGAATGGATTGATGGCGCTGGAATGGCTCAAAGGTATGCGCGACCATGTGCAGGTTTCGGTGCTTGATGTAGTGCCTGCCGACGCCAAGCATCGTCTGGTGCAACGCCGCCAGTTCAAAACCAATGCCGACCGCCTGCGCCGCCGCCGCATGGCCCGCAAGGGCGAAACAGCCGAGCAAGCCATTGCAGCCATCCCCGATGCGGTAGAGCGCAAGCCCAATCTGCCCTTTGCACAACTGCGCAGCAGCAGCACAGGCCAGCCGTTTTGCCTGTTCGTAGACCACGGTGCGTTGCAGGTTGGTGGCATAGACGGCGGTTTCAATACCTATGGCTTGAGTTTGGGGGGCTCTATACCCTGGTTTTGACCCTTTTTTCTGGGGATATAACGATTCCTTGAAAAATCAATAACTTAGCTCGATTCCTGAAAATTGGGGTGTCGAGCTGGTTTTGTGATTTGTTCTTTAAAAATCAAACGGTTGAAGGATTTACAATGCAGTTCGCTGCCGCATAGGCAGCTCAGAAAAGCTCGCCCAACAGCCCGGCATCCCGCGATTTGTTCGCTGCCGCATAGGCAGCTCAGAAATTATCGGCCTGATTGAGCGCGGACTGCTCGGTGTTCGCTGCCGCATAGGCAGCTCAGAAATTGCCGCGCAGAGGGCCATCAGTGACCTTTCGGTTCGCTGCCGCATAGGCAGCTCAGAAACGCAGGGCTGAAGCGGGGCCATCACATCAGTAGTTCGCTGCCGCATAGGCAGCTCAGAAAACCGTCAACTCGGGCGCGAAAGGCGCGCCATGGTTCGCTGCCGCATAGGCAGCTCAGAAAACGCGGTGCGCAGTCATGGATGGCTTCCCACTGTTCGCTGCCGCATAGGCAGCTCAGAAATCCAAGCGCATCGGCCAGATTGTCAACCCTGCGTTCGCTGCCGCATAGGCAGCTCAGAAAATGTACAAAGCCGAGTGCGATGCTTGGTACAGGTTCGCTGCCGCATAGGCAGCTCAGAAATCCTTGAAATCTGTGGCATCAGCCATGTCATTGTTCGCTGCCGCATAGGCAGCTCAGAAATACTTCCAAAAGGTTACACAAAAGCCGAGGCCGTTCGCTGCCGCATAGGCAGCTCAGAAAAGCAATCACCAAAAGAATTCTTCGCTGGGCTAGTTCGCTGCCGCATAGGCAGCTCAGAAATACTGAGAAATCGATATGCAAACAGCAACTGAGTTCGCTGCCGCATAGGCAGCTCAGAAATAAGCCTGGAGCCAACGCACAGGCAAAGCGACGTTCGCTGCCGCATAGGCAGCTCAGAAAATGATTTCATCCGGCGAGTACATCGCGCCGGCGTTCGCTGCCGCATAGGCAGCTCAGAAAAAGACCGCGCCGCGCCCCACTGGGCACAAGGAGTTCGCTGCCGCATAGGCAGCTCAGAAAAACGCGGCGTTATGAACGATCTTCCCGTGAACGTTCGCTGCCGCATAGGCAGCTCAGAAAAGTCATGGCAATTGGCTGGCCCTGCTTTGCTAGTTCGCTGCCGCATAGGCAGCTCAGAAAAATTGCTCGCCTTCGGCCAGGTCGGGCATCTTGTTCGCTGCCGCATAGGCAGCTCAGAAAATATGGTTCAGGTCGGGCGCCCACAGCACAAGGTTCGCTGCCGCATAGGCAGCTCAGAAAACAAAGGGGGCAGTCCGAGTGCAATCGGATGCGTTCGCTGCCGCATAGGCAGCTCAGAAAACTCGG
>OGQD01001773.1_pt1 | contig 13084 bp, 10 predicted proteins | sample 1553091 | NCBI WGS metagenome assembly OGQD01 (sample SAMEA2580290, study PRJEB22360) | human gut metagenome | biome: human gut; feature: human-associated habitat; material: faeces | place: Denmark | collected 2008/2010
TGGCCAGGCTCGGCCAGCCGATCACATCGCCGGCGGCGAAGATGTTGCTCACCGGCGTGCGGTACTCCTGGTCCACCTCGATCTGGCCGCGGCTGTTGACCTTGATGCCGATGTTCTCCAGGCCCAGCTTGTCGGTGTTGCCGGTACGGCCGTTGCACCACAGCAGGCAGTCCGCCTTGATCTTCTTGCCGGACTTGAGGTGCAGGATCACCCCGTTCTCCAGCCCCTCGATGCGCTCGTACTCCTCGTTGTGGCGGATCAGCACGTTGTTGTTGCGCAGGTGGTAGCTGAGGGCGTCGGAGATCTCGTCGTCGAGGAAGCTGAGCAGCTGGTCACGGTTGTCGATCAGGTCCACCAGCACACCGAGGCCGCTGAAGATCGAGGCGTACTCGGAGCCGATCACCCCGGCGCCGTAGATGATGATGCGGCGCGGCGTGTGGGTCAGGCTGAGGATGGTGTCGCTGTCGTAGATGCGCGAATGATTGAAGTCCACGTCCACCGGGCGGTAGGGGCGCGAGCCGGTGGCGATGACGATCTGCTTGGCCACCAGCGTTTCCACCACGCCGCTGCTGCAGACCACTTCGACGGTCTGCTCGTCGGAGAAGCTGGCGGTGCCGAAGAACACGTCGATGCGGTTGCGCGCGTAGTAGCCGGTGCGCGAGGCGACCTGCTTGGCGATCACCCGCTCGGCGCTCTTCAGCACGTCGGGGAAGGAGAACCAGCGCGGCTCGCCGATCTGGCGGAACAGCGGGTTGGTGTTGTACTGCATGATCTGCCGTACCGAGTGGCGCAGCGCCTTGGACGGGATGGTGCCGAGGTGGGTGCAGTTGCCGCCCACCAGCGGGCGGTTGTCGACCACCGCCACCTTGCGCCCGGCCTTGGCCGCGTTCATCGCCGCGCCCTCGCCCGCCGGGCCGGAACCCAGCACCACCACGTCGTAGTTGTAGACCGCCATGCTCACTCCTCTCAGAACGGCTCAGGGCGCCCACGGCGCCCTGCAGGTGCCTCGCGGCACATTCGTCGTCGCCCAGCTTAGCCCGGCGAATTCGCGCAGCACATTAGCGCTTGGTCGCGTCGTAGGCGAGCTTTGCGTCCACTACATCGCCATTCTCGTCGCGATTGGCCTCCTCGCACTTCTGCCGGTTGCCGCCGCAGATCGAGCACTCCTTCTCGATACCCAGGGCGGCGATGCCGCCGCAAGAGCCGGCGATGGGCTTGCGGCCGAAGATCACGCCCACGGCCATGCCCAGCACCACCAGCAGCATCAGGCCGAACACCAGCAACCAGGTCATGGCTTGTCTCCTTCACCGAAGCGGCGTGTGAACTCGGGCGTGGCGCGACTGGCGAAGCCCTCGTCGGTACGGGTGACGAAGAGCGCAGGAATGCCCGCCTGCTCGGCGAAGGCGTAGCCGCGCTCCGGCCCCAGCACCATCAATAGCGTAGACAACCCGTCGGCGCGCAGGGCCTGCGCATCGAGCACGGTGACCGAGGCCAGCCGGTGGTCGATGGGCGCGCCGCTGCGCGGGTCGAGGGTGTGGGAGTAGCGCCGGCCGTCCCGCTCGAAGTAGTTGCGGTAGTCGCCCGAGGTGGAAACGCCGAGGCCGTCCAGCGTCAGTATCTTCTGCGCCACCCGCTGGTCGGCCCGGGGCGCCTCGATGGCGATGCGCCAGGGCGTGCCGTCCGGCTTGCGGCCCATGCCCTTGAGTTCGCCGGTGATGTCGAGCAGGTAGCTGCCCACGCCCAGTTCGGCCAGCCGCGCACCGACCAGGTCGACGGTGTAGCCGGCGGCGATGCTGTTCAGGTCGAGCTGCACCGCGGCCGCCTTGCACAGGCGCTCGCCGTCGATGCGCAGGAGCTGGTGGCCGACATTGGCCCGCGCCTCGGCGATTTCCTCGGCGGTGGGTACCCGTTCGCCGCGCGACTGCGGGCCGCAGCCCCACAGGTCGAGCAGCGGCTCCACGGTGAGGTCGAAGGCGCCGTCGCTCTGCGTCGACAACTCCTCGCCCAGCCGCACCAGGCGTAGCACGGGTTCCGGCATGACGCGGCAGTTGCCGGCCGGCAGGCGGTTGAAGCGGGACAGTTCGGAGTCGGCGCGCCAGGTGGACATCTGCTCGTCCACCTCGGCCAGCAGGGCCTCGACCTCCGCCTTGAGCGCGGCCGGCTCCGGCGTGCTCGCGCTGGCCACGTACTTGACCGAATAGTGGCTGCCCATGGTCGGGCCGCCGAACTCCTCCACCCTGTCGCCGCAACCGGCGAGCAGGGCACCGGCCAGCAGCGCCGCGAGCAGCCCGGCCCCGCGGATGCCGGCCAACGGGGCGCTAGCCACCGAAGTCGTCCAGCAGGATGTTCTCGCGCTCCACGCCCAGGTCCAGCAGCATCTGGATCACCGCCGCGTTCATCATCGGCGGGCCGCACATGTAGAACTCGCAGTCCTCGGGCGCCGGATGGTCCTTGAGGTAATGCTCGTAGAGCACGTGGTGGATGAAACCGGTGTAGCCCTGCCAGCCATCCTCGGGCTGCGGGTCAGACAGCGCCAGATGCCACTCGAAGTTGGGGTTCTCCGCGGCCAGACGGTCGAACTCCTCCACGTAGAAGGCCTCGCGCAGGGAGCGCGCGCCGTACCAGAAGCTGATCTTGCGCTGGCTCTTGAGACGCTTGAGCTGGTCGAAGATGTGCGAGCGCATCGGCGCCATGCCGGCGCCGCCGCCGATGAAGACCATCTCGGCGTCGGTGTCGCGGGCGAAGAACTCGCCGAACGGCCCGTATACCGTGACCTTGTCGCCCGGCTTGAGGCCGAACACCCAGGACGACATCTTGCCCGGCGGGATGTGTTCCCTGCCCGGCGGCGGCGAGGCGATGCGGATGTTGAACTTGACGATGCCCTTCTCGTCCGGGTAGTTGGCCATCGAGTAGGCGCGGATCACCGTTTCATCGACCTTGGACACGTACTGCCACTGGTTGAAGCGGTCCCAGTCGCCGCGGTACTCGGGCTGGATGTCGAAGTCCTTGTAATGCACCACGTGGGGCGGGCATTCCAGCTGCACGTAGCCGCCGGCGCGGAAATCCACGTGCTCGCCTTCCGGCAGGCGCAGGGTCAGCTCCTTGATGAAGGTGGCGACGTTGGGGTTGGACTCCACCGTGCATTCCCACTTCTTCACGCCGAACACTTCGGCCGGCACCTCGATGCACATGTCCTGCTTGACCGGCGTCTGGCAGGACAAGCGCCAGCCGGCCCGGGCCTCGCGCCGGGTGAAGTGGGACTCCTCGGTGGGCAGCATCTCGCCGCCACCGCTTTCCACGATGCACTTGCACTGGGCGCAGGTGCCACCACCGCCGCAGGCCGAGGACAGGAACAGGTCGTTGGCCGCCAGGGTCTGCAGCAGCTTGCCGCCGGCCGGCACGGTGAGCGTGCGCTCGCCGTTGATCAGGATGTTGACGTCGCCGCCGGACACCAGCCGCGCCCGCGCCACGAGGATGATCGCCACCAGCGCCAGGACGATGCCGGCGAACATGCCGATCGCCAGGAGAATCTCGAAAGCCATCAGTTGCTCCTCACAGCTGGATGCCGCCGAACGACATGAAGCCGAGCGACATCAGACCGATGGTGATGAAGGTGATCCCGAGGCCCTGCAGCCCTTCCGGCACGTCGCTGTACTTGAGCTTCTCGCGGATCGCCGCCAGCAGCACGATGGCCAGCGCCCAGGACGACCCGGAGCCCAGGCCGTAGACCACGCTCTCGGTGAAGTCGTACTCGCGCTCGACCATGAACAGGGTGCCGCCGAAGATGGCGCAGTGCACGGTGATCAGCGGCAGGAAGATGCCCAGGGCGTGGTGCAGCTTGGGCAGGTACTTGTCCAGCACCATCTCCATGATCTGCACCACCGCCGCGATCAGGCCGATGTAGCAGATCAGGCCCAGGTAGCTCAGGTCCACCTCCGGCAGGCCGGCCCAGGCCAGGGCGCCGTCCTTCAGCAGGTAGGTGTACATCAGGTTGTTCAGCGGCACGGTGATGACCTGCACCACCACCACGGTGATGCCGAGCATCAGCGCGGTCTCCACCTTCTTCGAGATGGCGATGAAGGTGCACATGCCGAGGAAGAAGGCCAGCGCCATGTTCTCGACGAACATGGCCTTCACGAACAGGCCCAGGTAGTGCTCCATCAGTAGGCCTCCTTATCGGAGACCTGCGGCGCCAGGCGGTAGGACGGCGCCTCCTTCTGCTCCGGCTTGTAGCTGCGCAGCGCCCAGATGATCAGGCCGATCAGGAAGAATGCCGAGGGCGGCAGCAACAGCAGCCCATTGGGCTGGTACCAGCCGCCGTCGCTGACGAGCGGGAGAATCTGGTAGCCCAGCAGCGAGCCGGAGCCGAACAGCTCGCGGATCACACCCAGGGCCACCAGCATGGCGCTGTAGCCCAGGCCATTGCCGATGCCGTCGAAGAACGACAGCACCGGCGGGTGGGACATGGCGAAGGCCTCGGCGCGGCCCATCACGATGCAGTTGGTGATGATCAGGCCGACGAACACCGACAGCTGCTTGGCCAGGCTGAATGCGAAGGCCTTGAGCACCTGGTCCACCACGATCACCAGCGAGGCGATGATCACCACCTGCACGATCATGCGGATGGAGGTGGGAATCTGGCGGCGGATCATCGAGATGAACAGGTTGGAGAAGCCGGTCACCAGGGTCAGGGCGATCGACATCACCAGCGCGGTCTTGAGGGTGGAGGTCACCGCCAGGGCCGAGCAGATGCCGAGGATCTGCAGGCCGATGGGGTTGTTGTGCAGGATGGGATCGAGCAGCACGCTCTTGATGCTGGGTTGAGACATGTCAGGCCTCCCCTTTCTTCAGGTTGGCCAGGAAGGGGCCGAAGCCGCTCTCGCCGAGCCAGAAATGCAGCAGATTGTTCACGCCCTTGCTGGTCAGGGTGGCGCCGGCCAGGCCGTCGACCTGATGCGCCGCGCGGGCCGACTGCGGGTCGACGACGCCCTTGATGACTTCCACCGCCAGTTGGCCGTCGTCGTCGAACAGGGTCTTGCCCGACCACAGCCCGGTCCACTTCGGGTTGTCCACTTCGCCGCCCAGGCCGGGCGTCTCCCCGTGCTGGTAGAAGCCGAAGCCGACCACGGTATTCAGGTCGCTCTTCACCGCGATGAAGCCGTAGAGGGTCGACCACAGGCCGTAGCCCCGCACCGGCAGGATCAGGGTGTCGAGGCTGCCGTCATGCTCGACCAGGTAGACGGTGGACAGGTGCTCGCGGCGACCGATCGCGGCGATGTCGCGCTCCGCCGGCAGCGCGTCGGACTGCGCCGGGTCGCGGGCGGCGGCCAGGTGATCGAAGCCCACCACCTCGCCATCCGCGCTGAAGCGACCGGTGCGCAGGTCCACCAGGCGCACGTGGATGCTGCGGGCATAGAACGCCTGCACCTCGTCCGCGCTCATGTCGGCATGCCCCAGGCCGGCGATGGCGAGGATGCTGCGCTGCTCGTCCAGCTCGCGGTTCTTGTCCTGCAGCGGCTTGAGCGTGACCGCGGCGCCGGCGACGAACACCGAGCAGACCAGGCACACCAGCAGGGCGACGATCAGGGTACGCAGGGTCGATTCATGCTTGACCACGGGCGAGCCTCCGCTTGATGTTCGCCTGCACGACGAAGTGATCGATCAGGGGCGCGCAGAGGTTGGCGAACAGGATCGCCAGCATCATGCCCTCGGGGAACGCCGGGTTGACCACCCGGATCAGCACCACCATCACGCCGATCAGCGCGCCGAACACCCACTTGCCGGTGTCGGTCATGGAGGCCGACACCGGGTCGGTGGCCATGAAGATCATGCCGAAGGCGAACCCGCCGACCACCAGGTGCCAGTGCCAGGGCATGGCGAACAGCGGGTTGCTGTCCGAGCCGATCCAGTTGAACAGGGTGCTGGTGGCGATCATGCCGAGCATCAGGCCCACCACGATGCGCCAGGAGGCGATCTTGGTCAGCAGCAGCACCGCGCCGCCGAGCAGGATCGCCAGGGTGCTGGTCTCGCCCATGGAACCCTGCTCCAGGCCGATGAAGGCATCCCACCAGCTCAGGCCGCTCTGGGTCAGTTGCTCGACGCCGCTGGCCGAGGCGATCGACAGCGCCGTGGCACCGGAGAAGCCGTCCACGGCGGTCCACACCTCGTCACCGGAAATCTGCGCCGGGTAGGCAAAGAACAGGAAGGCGCGGCCGACCAGCGCCGGGTTGAGGAAGTTCTTGCCGGTGCCGCCGAACACTTCCTTGCCGATCACCACGCCGAAGCTGATGCCCAGCGCCACCTGCCACAGCGGGATGCTCGGCGGCAGGATCAGGGCGAACAGGATCGAGGTGACGAAGAAGCCCTCGTTGATCTCGTGGCGGCGGATGCTGGCGAACAGCACCTCCCAGAAGCCACCGACGATGAAGCTGGTGAGGTAAACCGGCAGGAAGTAGGCAGCGCCCTGGACCAGGCAGTCCCACAGGCTGTTGGGGTCGAACCCGGCGAGCAGGCCGATCAGGCCGAAGTGCCAGCCGTCCTGGGCCGCCAGCAGCTCGGGGCTCTGCGCATACAGCAGGTTGGCCTGGTAGCCGACGTTCCACATGCCGAAGAACATGGCCGGGAAGGTGCACAGCCACACGGTGATCATCATGCGTTTGAGATCGATGCCGTCGCGCACGTGAGCCGTGCTGCGGGTGACGCTGCCGGGGCGGTAGAAGAAGGTGTCCACCGCCTCGTAGAGGGCGTACCACTTCTCGTAGCGCCCGCCGTGTTCGAAGTGGTGCTCGATCTTGTCGAGGAATCTGCGCAGAGACATGGATCAGCCCTCCTTCTCGATGCGAGCCAGGTTGTCCCGCAGGATCGGGCCGTACTCGTACTTGCCTGCGCACACGTAGGAGCACAGGGCCAGGTCTTCTTCGTCCAGCTCGAGGCAGCCAAGCTTCTGCGCCATCTCGGTGTCGCCGACGATCAGGTAGCGCAGCAGCTGGGTCGGCAGGATGTCGAGTGGCATCACCGCCTCGTAGTTGCCCACCGGCACCATCGCCCGGGGGCTGCCGTTGGTGCTGGTGTCCATCGCCAGCTTGCGACCGCCCAGCAGCCGGGAAACGAAGATGTTCAGCACCGAATGCTTGTTCACCCCAGGGCGCAGGTAGTGCAGCAGTTGCCGCTCGGTGCCTTCGTGCAGGCATGAGACCTGGACGTGGTAGCGGCCGAGGAAGGCGAAGGCGCCGTGGGAGGTGCGGCCGCCCAGCACCGAGCCGGAAATGATCCGGGTATGCCCGGGTCGCAGCTCGCCGGCGCACAACTCTTCCAGGCTGACGCCCAGACGCGTGCGCAGCAGTCGCGGCCGTGTCACCACGGGCCCGGCCAGGGCCACCACGCGCTCCGGATTCAGGTAGCCGGTGGTGAACAGCGCGCCGATGGCCAGCACGTCCTGGTAGCCGATCTGCCACACGCTCCTGGTCGCGCCGACCGGGTCGAGGAAGTGGATATGGGTGCCCGGCAGGCCCGCCGGATGCGGCCCGGCGAACTCGACCGGGGTGGCCTGCGCCTCGCCCGGCAGGGAAACGCCCGGCGCCTTGCACAGGAACACCCTGGCCAGACGCGCCAGCACGGCCAGGCCGTTGGCGAAGTCGTCGGCACGCTCGCCGATGATCACGCAGGGATCGGCCGCCAGTGGGTGGGTATCGATGGCCGTGACGAAGATCGAGCTGGGCACGGCGTCGACCGCCGGCACCTTGCTGAACGGACGGGTGCGCAGGGCGCTCCAGAGGCCGGACTGCTGCAGGTTCTCGCGCACCAGCGCGGCGTCCAGGGAAGGCAGCCGGGAAGCTTCGTAGCGGGCGAACTCGACGGCCTCGTCGCCCTCCAGGTCGATCACCACCGACTGCAGCATGCGCTGCTCGCCACGGTGGATGGCGGCGACCACGCCGGCTCCCGGCGAGGTGAAATGCACGCCCGGGTTCCGCTTGTCCGAGAACAGAACCTGGCCGAGGCGGACCCGGTCGCCCACCTGCACGGCCATGGTCGGCCTCATGCCGTGATAGTCACACCCCAGCAGCGCCACGCTGCGCGCAGCCCTGGCGGGCTCCACGCGCTGCTCGGGAGCGCCGCTGATGGGCAGGTCCAGCCCACGCTTGATCTTGATCATCCGAAAAATCCAAAGCCCGCTTGTCCGGCCTTCCCATGTCGCAAAAAAACGCCAGGCGGCTGCCGGAAGCAGTCGCCGAAGGGCACGACTCGGGAAAAATTCTCGGAATTATAAGGACATAAGCCAGGTGAAGCACACCGGCCAGCTCTTATTTCGACCAGTAAGTCGTAACACCAAGCAACAGGCCATGAAAAAACCGTGCCGACACTCCCCGCGACGCCCTGCCGCACAGGCCCCGAAACGAATAGGCCACACCCAACCTGTGGGAGCGGCCTTGGCCGCGAAATCCGCGGATGAGCCGGATTGCCACCCGACGCGCCCGCAAGAGCACGATGGCGCCACCAACACGCCATGAGCCATAGCCACCAACGAAAAACGGGAGCCGAAGCTCCCGTTTTGCGTGTTGCCCTGGTGCTTAGCGTGGGAAGGCGGGCGGATTGACCCCGGCCATGTCTTCCATCACGCGGACCACCTGGCAGCTGTAGCCGAACTCGTTGTCGTACCACACGTACAGCACGACACGGTTGTCGTTGCTGATGGTGGCTTCGGCATCGACCACACCGGCGTGGCGCGAGCCGACGAAGTCGGTGGACACCACTTCCTGGGAGTTGACGAAGTCGATCTGCTTCTGCAGGTCCGAGTGCATGGCCATCTGGCGCAGGTACTCGTTGATCTCTTCGCGGGTGGTGGCCTTCTCCAGGTTCAGGTTGAGGATGGCCATGGAGACGTTCGGCGTCGGCACGCGGATGGCGTTGCCGGTCAGCTTGCCCTTCAGCACCGGCAGGGCCTTGGCGGCGGCGGTGGCGGCACCGGTCTCGGTGATCACCATGTTCAGCGCGGCGCTGCGGCCACGACGGCTGCCCTTGTGGAAGTTGTCGATCAGGTTCTGGTCGTTGGTGTACGAGTGAACGGTCTCGACGTGGCCGTTGACGATGCCGTACTGGTCATTCACGGCCTTCAGCACCGGCACGATGGCGTTGGTGGTGCAGGAGGCGGCGGAGATGATCTTGTCGTCGGCGGTGATGTCGCCATGGTTGATGCCATGCACGATGTTCTTCAGCGCGCCCTTGCCCGGAGCGGTCAGCACCACGCGGTCGACACCCGGGCAGGCCAGGTGCTGGCCCAGGCCCTCGGCGTCACGCCAGACGCCGGTGTTGTCGACCAGCAGGGCGTTCTTGATGCCGTACTGGGTGTAGTCGACTTCCTTCGGGTCCTTGGCATAGATCACCTGGATCAGGTTGCCGTTGGCGGTCAGGGTGTTGTTTTCTTCATCGATGGTGATGGTGCCGTTGAACGGGCCATGCACGGAGTCGCGGCGCAGCAGGCTGGCACGCTTGACCAGGTCGTTGCTGGCGCCCTTGCGCACGACGATGGCGCGCAGGCGCAGGCCGTCGCCGCCACCGGTCTTCTCGATCAGGATGCGGGCCAGCAGGCGGCCGATGCGACCGAAGCCGTACAGAACCACGTCGGTGCCTTCGCGGGCGGCGCCGTTCTGCTTGCCGGCCACGTCGGCCAGTTCGTCCTTGGTGAACTGCTCGATGCTGCGGCCGTTGGCCTCGGTCTTGAACTTGGCGACCATCTTGCCCAGGTCCACGGAGGCGGCACCCAGTTTCAGGTCGCTCATGGTCTTGAGGATGGGGAAGGTATCGTGCACGGAGAGCTCGCTCTCGCCGTCGAGACGGTGGCGGGCGAAGCGGTGGGCCTTGAGGATATCGATCACCGAACGGTTGATCAGGCCACGGCCGTAGATCGAGGTCACGACATTGTTGTTGCGGTAGAGCTGGCCGATCAGCGGAATCATCGCTTCCGCGAGGGCTTCACGGTCAATCCACTCACCGAGACACTGGTCGGGCTTCTGAGTCACGAGCTATACCTTCCGCATGTAGGGGCTGAAAAAAGGGGCTACATTATGCCGACCGCCGCCAGGCGGGGCAATGTACGCCTGTCGCGACGCATGCAGCTTCCCCCACGGCTCGCGACCTCAAGTAGGCGGCAGGTTCGCCGATATGGTCAATACTCTGACGAATTCGGCACCAACCTGGAGTACCGGGGCCTTTGCTTGCGCTCTGCATGGATGTTCGCGCGATACTCCATGGGGAGATGCTTATGCTGGCTCAATTGACGGTACGTGCAAGGCTGTTGTTGCTGGCGGTGGTGCCACTGCTGGTGCTGGTGGCGGTCATCGGCATGGCGCTGGCCAATGCCAGCAAGCTCAACGACAGCTTCGACGAGCTGTTCAAGGACCGCATGCGGCCCATCAGCCAGCTCAAGGTGGTGGCCGACGCCTACGCGATCTCGATGGTCGATGCACTGCACAAGTACCGCGGCGGCACCATCGATGAAACGGCGCTGCGCAGGATCTTCGGCGAGGCCCGCAGCGAAGGCGACAAGGCCTGGAGCGAATACATCGCCACCCGCCTGACCGCCGAGGAAAGCAGCCGGGTCGAGCGCACCAAGCCCTATTTGCAGCGAGTGCAACAACTGGCCGACCAGTACATGGGGCAGGTCGCCAATGGTCAGCTGCTGGCCACCGACGCCACCACCTTCAACCGCACGCTGTACGACACCTTCGACCCGCTGGACGGCGAGCTGAATGGCCTGATCGCCCTGCAACTGAACGAAGGCGAACGCCTCGGCGCCGCCACCGCCGCCCAGTACCTGTCGATGCGCAACACCTTTATCGTCATCGGCGGGGTAGCGCTGCTGCTGGTGCTGGGGGCGGCGCTGGCGATCAGCCTGTCGATCATCCGGCCGCTGTCCAGCCTGCGCAGCGTGATCAGCGAGGTGCAGGAGTCCTCCAACCTGACCCTGCGCGCCAACGCCGACGGCCGTGACGAGGTGTCCTACACCGCGCGCGCCTTCAACCTGCTGCTGGAACACCAGCAGTCGCTGATTCGCCATCTGACGGATACGGCCGTGCAGCTCGCCGCCGCATCCGAGGAGATGAGTGCGATCAGCACCCAGGTCAGCCAGGCAGCCACCACGCAGGGCGACCAGACCAACATGGTCGCCACGGCGGTGCACCAGATGAGCGTGGCGGTGCAGGAAGTGGCACAGAATGCCCAGTCCACGGCGGGTAACGCCGACAAGGCGAACAAGGAGGCACGCCAGGGCAGCGAGCTGGTGCAATCCAATCTGCGGGCGATCCAGGGCCTGTCGGAGTCGGTGGAGAAGGCCGGCGAAGTGATCGACACCCTGCACGCCCAAAGCGACGAGATCAGCAAGGTGCTCGGCGTGATTCAAAGCATCGCCGAGCAGACCAACCTGCTGGCGCTCAACGCCGCCATCGAGGCCGCACGGGCAGGCGAGGCCGGGCGCGGTTTCGCCGTGGTCGCCGACGAGGTGCGCAGCCTGGCCAACCGCACCCAGCAGTCCACCGCGCAGATCCAGACCCTCATCGAGCGCCTGCAACTGGGCACCACGGCGGCGGTGGACGCCATGCAGCGCAGCCAGGAGCAGGCCCAGGGCAGCGTCGACCACGCCCTGCAGGCGGCCGAGGTGCTGGCCGGGATCAACCGCCAGGTGGAGGCGATCAGCGACATGAGCCTGCAGATCGCCACCGCGGTGGAGCAGCAGAGCGCGGTGGGCGAGGACATCCAGCGCAATCTGGAGGGCATCCGCGAGGCCGGCCACAGCAACGTCAGCGCCAGCGGGCGCAGCCGCAGCAGCGCCGATCACGTGGCCGCGCTGGCCGAGCGCCTGCAGGTGCTGGTCGAGCAGTTCCGCCGCGACCGGCAGCCGGGCTGAACGCCTGGCGCCAGAGCCGATCTACTATTGGGTGAGTGGCCGCGGCAGTCGGCCACGTCGGTGACTCGGCCGCCGCAGCCGAGCGAAGAAGAGCGAGCCCCAGGACATCCGGGAGACTGCGCCATGCTCACCCTGCTCAACCTGCTCTCGGCCATCGCCCTGCTGGTCTGGGGTACCCACATCGTGCGCACCGGCATCCTGCGGGTGTACGGCTCGCAGCTGCGCCGCGTGCTCAGCCACAGCGTGGCGCGGCGGCCACAGGCGTTCGCCGCCGGCATCGGCGTCACCGCCCTGGTGCAGAGCAGCAACGCCACCGCCCTGCTGGTCACCTCCTTCGTCGCCCAGGACCTGATGGCGCTGGCCCCGGCCCTGGCGATCATGCTCGGCGCCGACGTCGGCACCGCGCTGATGGCGCGGGTGCTGACCCTGGACCTGTCCTGGCTGTCGCCGCTGCTGATCTTCGTCGGCGTAGTGCTGTTCCTGTCGCGCAAGCAGAGCCGCGTGGGCCAGGTGGGGCGGGTCGCCATCGGCCTCGGCCTGCTGATCCTGGCGCTGCAGCTGATCGTCCAGGCGGCGCGCCCGATCGCCGAGTCGCACAGCATCGAGGCGCTGTTCGCCTCGCTGACCGGCGACCTGCTGCTGGACGCCCTGGTCGGCGCGCTGTTCGCCCTGATCACCTACTCCAGCCTGGCCGCCGTGCTGCTCACCGCGACCCTGGCCGGCAGCGGCATGATCGGCCTGCCGGTGGCCATCGGCCTGGTGATGCTGCTGTCGGCCTCTTACCCCTCGGCCTACTATGACCTGAAGGGGAACACCGACGGCGACCCCTTTTATTACTTTATCCGCCAGGGGGCCATCGCCCTGGCCGGGATCGCTGTGATGCTGGTTGTCTCCCTGCTGAACTACCAGGGGCTCAAGGGGCTGGCCATGCCCATCCTGGTGCTGGCCTTCCTGCTGGGGCTGTTCATCTTCTTTGTTTACAAAAAGAGCTACAGCGGCGTGATGTATTCCCCCAGCTTTGGTGTGACCCTCATCGCCCTGGCCCTCATCACCACCCTGCTCATCCTGGCGGTGTCCAGCAACGTGGTCCTCTCCCTGGGTATGGTAGGCGCCCTGTCCATCGTCCGCTTCCGCACCGCCATCAAGGAACCCATGGACATCGCCTTTCTCTTCTGGTCCATCGCC
>OGQD01001774.1_pt1 | contig 13070 bp, 9 predicted proteins | sample 1553091 | NCBI WGS metagenome assembly OGQD01 (sample SAMEA2580290, study PRJEB22360) | human gut metagenome | biome: human gut; feature: human-associated habitat; material: faeces | place: Denmark | collected 2008/2010
CCACCGACGATGACACGCCGACCCTGAACGGTACGATCTCGTCCGCGCTGAGCGGCACCGAGCAGGTGCATGTCTTCCGAGCGGAGGTCAAGGAGGATGGCACCAGTGTACCGGCCAAGGACATTGGCGTGGCCACGGTGGAACTCAAGGGTGGTGTGTGGACCTGGACCTACACGGATGCCAGTCTGTCCAACCACTCCCAGTACACCTACTACGCGCAAGTGGTGGATGCGGCGGGCAATGCCAGTGCGGCTTCCAACAGCCTGGGCTTCACGCTGAACACTGACATCGTAGCGCAGGCTGTACAGATCCTGTCGATCGAAGACGCCGTACTGCCGGTGGTGGGCAAGGTGGACAATGGTGGCTACACCAACGACACCCACCCGACGGTGACGGGCTCGATCTCGATGGCGCTGGCGGCGGGCGACAAGGTCGTGATCCTGCGCAATGGCGAGAAGGTGGGTGAGGCTGATGTTACTGGCACCACCTGGACCTTCAAGGATAGCGGCCTGGTCAATGGCAGCGACTATGACTACGTTGCCCAAGTGGTGAACAGTGCGGGTAACAAGAGCCAGGAAAGCAACCACTACATTATCCATGTAGACACGGTTGCACCGATCGCGACCGCAACCATCGTCAATTACACTGACGATGTTGGGCCACAGACAGGCGACTTCCTGAGTGGCTCTACCACTGACGACACTCATCCAAAGCTCAACGGTGCGGTGACTGGCACATTGGCAGCAGGTGAGTCAGTGGTGGTTTACCGTGATGGTGAACGCCTGGGTGTGGCAGCACTGAGCGCTGACAAGGTGACCTGGAGTTACCAGGATGCGGGTCTGCAGGATGCGCACACCTATACCTATACCGCCCGCGTGGAGGATCTTGCGGGCAACCAGGGCACGCTCAGCAGCAACTTCGTCATCAACGTGGATATAGCTATCCCAACGATGAAATCGGAGATCACTCAGATCACCGAAGACACTGGTGTCTCTGACCATGACTACATCACGCAAGATCGTACGTTGCTGATCAGCGGCAAAGTAGAAAGTGCGTTGTTGCTAGGCCAGAAGGTCCAGTTCTCGTCGGATGGTGGTGTGACTTGGAAGGATGCGACGTTGGACAACGATCGCGTGCGCTGGACCTACGACAACCGGGCCGTGTCCCTGGCGGATGGCACCTATACATTCGAGACGCGTGTTGTCAGCGCGGCGGGGAGTGCTGGGCCTATTGGCACCCAAACGGTAGTCATCGACAACTCGCAGCCGACCAACAAGGTGACGTTCGCCCTGGATCCTGCCAGCGACAACGGCGTTTCCAACACGGACAACATCACCTCGATCATGACGCCAACGATCAACGGTACGGTGAAGTCGGGTAGTCACAAGCTCGAAGATCTGACTATTACGCTGTTCTGGGACAAGAACGGCAACAACCAGATCGATCCTGGCGAGGACATTTACGGTCAGGGCATCAAGATTAAGAGCGATGGTACCTGGAGCACCGACCTGTGGTCGCTGCACTACGGTGATTACCTGCTGAAGGCGGTAGCGACCACTGCTTCCGGCGTGACTGGTTCGGCGAGCTATGTGGGCTCCCTGGATGACCAGAACCACATCCTGACCATCACCCAGTCGGTGCCGCAGCACTATTACGGCGCCAAGCAGGCAGGGTTCGAGTTCGGCTGGGATGTGGTCAACATCGGTGACTTCAATGGTGATGGCATTGATGACCTGCTGGTGTCCGCACGTAACTCCGATACCTTGGGTCGGGTCAACAACGGTGGAGCCTGGATCCTGTTCGGCAGCGAGAATGGCTTGCCGGTGCTGGACCAGAACACCATCACCAACCTGAAGCCGAGCCAGGGCATCTTCTTCGCGGGTGCCTACAACGGAGACATCATGGGCACCGGCATCAACGCGCTGGGAGACTTCAATGGTGACGGTTACAAGGATGTCATCATCTCCTCGCACTGGCCGGACAAGATCTATGTGATCTTCGGCGGGCCGAACAATAGTTGGGGCAATGGCACGGTGGACCTTGCGACCATCGATGCTGGCGACAACACCCATGGCTTCGTGATCCGTAACCCAGGTGTCAACCCCAACAACCCGTCCGCGCCGGGCTATGACAGCTGGAACGGTATCGGCGTGGGTGGCGGTGGCGACTTCAACGGCGATGGCTACACGGACCTGTTGTTCGGTAACCGCGAAGCGGGCCCGAATAACAGTGGCGCTGGCTACGTGCTGTACGGCGGCGCCAACGTCAACAAGAACATCGTCATGGATTGGAGCAACCCGGCGACTGGTACCGGTTCCAGCCAGACGTGGGCGCACTTCCCGGCGGGCGTGAATGGCACCACGATCACCAACTCGTTCACCGGCACGGTTACCAATTCGTCGCAGGTGAATGGAGTCGATCTGGGTGACTCGATCAACAATGTCGGCGATGTCAACGGCGACGGTATCGACGATTTCGTGATCGCCGACCCCCGTGCCAACAACATCATGTCGCAGGGCTACGGCGCTTCTGCGGGTACCGCCTACCTGGTCTACGGCAAGGCGGGGGGGCTGGGATCTTCAATCGACCTCAAGAACATGACCCTGGATCAAGGCATCCGGATCAACTCGCAGCACTACGAGTGGCTGGGTTCGGCGCGCCAGGATTATTCCACCAACACTATTACCGCCCTGGGTGATATCAACGGTGACGGCATCAACGACTTCGCCATCAGCGCGCCTTACTCGGAGCCGGGCGACCCGGGCCGTGTGTGGATCATCTATGGCAAGGCGGGTGGTTACACCAGCGATATCAACCTGGATGCACTCAATACTGTTGGCGTGCCGTCGCAGTTCAACACCAACCCGATGTTCGACTCCAGTGTCGGCTCGCTGATCCTCAACGAAAAGGCGACCTACAACTCGGTCACTGGCAAATGGACGCAGAGCACCGTGGATGAGTGGTTCGGCGTGAGCATCCGCGCGGGTGGCGACATCAACGGTGACGGCATCAACGACTTCATCATCGGTGCGCGTTATGCCGACCGTCCTGGCAAGGGTAATGGCGATAACTCCGGCGCGGTGTATGTGGTCTACGGCAACGAGCACGGCTTGCCGACCATCTGGTCGATCAAGGATGTGATCAACGATCCGACCAAGGGCTATGCGCTGTACGGCGAGGGCGCCGGCTTCGAATTGGGCAACGGTGTGGCGATGGGCGACTGGAACGGCGACGGCATGATGGATATCGCCACCGGTGCCTATAACGCTGATTTCACGGCGACCGACTCGGGGGCGATGTATGTCTACTACTCCGCTTCCGACGCGTTCACCAAGAAGTACACCAACGGTGACGATTACATCGTCGCGGATGGCAAGGACGAGCATGGCAACCCGGTCAATGACTACATCGTTGGTGGGTTTGGCAACGACACCATCGTCAACATCGGCACCTTGGACTATGCCAACGGCGGTGAGGGCAATGACTTCATCCACATCGTCAGCACCGATTTCCTTGGCGTGAATGGTGGCTCGGGGACCGACACTCTGGTGTTCGATGGCCAGGGGTTGAGCATCAATCTGGCAGTCATGAAGAACAAGGTGATCAGCTTCGAGAAGTTCGACCTGGGGCATGGCGGCAACAGCCTGACGGTCAAGCTGGACGACGTGCTGCGGATGGGTGAAAGCGACCTGATGTTCAAGGACGGCAAGAAGCAACTGGTGGTCAATGGTGACGCCAGCGGCAACGTCGACCTGGTCAAGACCGGGATCACCTGGACCGAGTCGAGTGCCACCGGCAACGATGGTCACGCCTACAAGGTGTACAGCTCGGGTACTGGCGAGGTGTGGATCGAGGACCACGTTCAGGTCCATCTCGTCGGCTAAGCGTCGACCGGAGCGCGGGTCTCCCGCGCTCCGGCACTAGCCCCAATTCAATTGCGCGCCTTGTTGTATTCGCAACGAGGCGAAGGAGAGTCTTTCAATGGAATATGCCATTTACAGTGCTACGCACAGAGCGGTCCAACTGAGCATTCTCAGTGTGGCCATCAGTTGCAGTGCCTCTGCTCTGGCCAGTCAGAACGAATCAATCTTTGGTGCTGCGTACCACCCGGTGGAGTCTGTCGTTGCGGAGCAGTCCCAGGTCGTGTTCTTCCGCGGTGCCGACCAGGGTACGCAAGGTGCAAATGTGTATGTGGACCGCGAGCTGCAAGGTGCCTTGATGCCTGGAGGCTATACCGTGTTCTGTATTCCGGCGGGGGAGCACTCCCTGGAGTCCTATATAGGCGATGAACCGCTGTATGAGGGCAAGCTGAACCCTCGGGCGTCGGCAGTCTTCGAGGGCGGAAAGACTTACTTCCTCGAAGTACCGGTAAACCCGAAATCAAGCACACCGGTGGTTCAGGCTCGCCAGAGTGCCGAGCGGCAGTTGCAGGACCTGCGCATGCAGCGTCATGTCATCAATCGCGCCAGTGCGGTCGTGCCCTGCCAGACCGAGACGCACCTGAGTCTGCGCAGTGACGTGTTGTTCCACTTTGGCAAGAGCGGATACTCGGACATTACCGACGTGGGGCACGCGGAGCTACGCAAGATCGCCGAAGCGATCAAGTCGCAGCATGTGGAAAGCGTGGAAGTGGGCGGGCATGCCGATCCCATCGGCAGCGCGCAGTTCAATCAACGCCTGTCGGAGGCCCGTGCGCAAACGGTGAAAAGTGTCCTGCTGCAACTGGGCGTGGGCACCGAGGCGATTCGAGCCGTAGGTTATGGCAGTAGTGAGCCTGTGGTGCAGTGTGATGGCGGTTCGCGTAACGATCGAATCAACTGCAACGCGCCCAACCGCCGCGTCGACCTGTTGATTCGCGGTAAGCGCTCCGATACCTGAGGATGGCCCTGTGAGGCAATCGGGCTGATCAGCTCATCAGCTGCCTCATCGGAGAAGAGTACCCTCCGGGCCTGCCCACGATTTCGCCCACCTAGCGTCGTGCGGGTCCGGTAGGGTTCATTTGATCGCCAGGCGTCTGGCCAGACGGTTGAGGTTGGCACGATCCAGCCCCATGTCGCGGGCGACGGCAGCCCAGTTGCCGTCGTGCCGTTCCAGGCTCTGACTGATCATGCGCCGCTGGAAGGCATCCACCGCGGGGCGTAGCCCGCCGGTCGGCACGCTGTCCGAATCGCTCGAAGTCTCTGCTGCGCGGTTTTCATCGACACCCTTTTGCAAGGAGTTGAGTGTCAGATCCTCGATACCCAGGCTGAGGATGCGCGAGCGCTGTGAGTGATTCGCGAGCGCTTTCAGAGAGGCACGACCGATCAGGTGCTCCAGTTCCCGTACGTTTCCCGGCCACGGATAGCCAACCAGCGCTGCCTGGGCTTCGCGCGTGAGTCTAAGGCTGCGCAGCCCCAGGCGCGGCCGATTCTGTTCGAGGAAGTAGCCCGCCAGCAGCAGGATATCGTTTCCTCTTTCACGCAGCGGCGGCACGCGCAGTGGGTAGACACTCAGCCGGTGGTACAGATCGGCACGGAAGCGGCCGGCGCGGACCTCTTCGGCGAGATCACGGTTGGTGGCAGCGATCAGGCGCACATCAACGTGATGCTCTCGATCAGAGCCCAGGCGTTGCAGTTGGCCGCTCTGCAGTACGCGCAGCAGCTTTGCCTGGATCGCCAGCGGTAGTTCACCGACTTCGTCGAGGAAGAGGGTGCCGCCATCGGCCAGCTCGAACTTGCCGCGTCGTTCACCCACAGCGCCAGAAAAGGCGCCGCGAACGTGGCCAAACAACTCGCTTTCCACCAGCGTTTCCGGCAGTGCTGCGCAGTTCAGGCTGATCAGCGGCTGGCTACGACGCAGCGAGTTGGCGTGGATCGATTGGGCCACCAGTTCCTTGCCAACACCAGTCTCCCCGGTGATCAATACGCTCAAATCGCTCCCGGCAACCACCTGGATTTCGCCCATCAGCGCCTGGTGGGCTTTGCTCTGGCCAATCAGCTCCTTTGGCTGATCGCCAGAAGCGCGTTGGTAGGCATCCGCGCGCTGCTGCTCCTGGTCGGCGCGCAAGGCTAGATCAAGCATGCGCTGGCTGGCCTTGACCGTGGCAGCTGCCAGGCTGGCAAAGGCCTCCAGGTTGTCCAGGTCGCCCGTGGAGAACCGCTCAGGATCCAGCGCATCCAGGGTCAGAAGGCCCCAGGGTTGGCCGTCGAGGAACAGTGGGCAGCCCAGGCAATCGTGGACTTCCAGGTGGCCGTGGAGTCCCTCCACCAGGCCGTCATAGGGATCAGGCAGGCCGCAGTCGGCGGCGAAGTGTGTCGGCCCCGGATGTTCGATGAGGGCGCGCAGGCGAGGGTGCTCGCTGATCTTGAAGCGGCGGCCGAGGGTGTCCTGGCTGAGTCCATCGACGGCCAGCGGCACCAACTGGTCGCCTTCCAGGCGCAGCAGGGCGGTAGCATCGCAAGGCAGCAGGCCGCGAAGGGCTTCGAGCAGGCGGCGGTAGCGTTCGCCGTCCGGTAATTCGCGGGACAGATCGGCGACCAGCGGGAGGAGGGTGGCTAGCAGAGGGTTTCGAGTCATTTTGACCTCTATGAAGTCTTTTTGATAACAGAAGATATGGGTCATTATGACTCATTTTTAAGCGGATGGCCCGGAAATAAAGGGCTGCGAGCTTGGCACGCTTCCTGAAGCACACCTTTCAGAAAGCACAGGCAGACCCACTGGCTGTCTGGCCAACTCGAGGAGATCCACATGCTGTCCAACGAACACCGTACCCTGGTCAAGGCCACTGTCCCGCTGCTGGAGACTGGCGGAGAGACCCTGACCCAGCATTTCTACAAGATGATGCTCAGCGAGTACCCGGAAGTTCGTCCGCTGTTCAACCAGGCGCACCAGGCCTCCGGGGACCAGCCCCGCGCGCTGGCCAATGGCGTGCTGATGTATGCCCGCCACATCGATGAACTGGAGCAGCTCGGCCCGCTGGTGGCGAAGATCGTCAACAAGCACGTCGCCCTGCAGATCCAGCCGGAGCACTACCCCATTGTCGGCGCCTGCCTGCTACGCGCGATCCGCGAAGTGCTGGGCGAGGAGATCGCCACGCAGGAAGTGATCGATGCCTGGGCCGCCGCTTACGGCCAACTGGCGGACATTCTGATCGGCGCCGAGGAGTCGGTGTATCAGCAGAATGCCGAGCAGCGCGGCGGCTGGCGTGGCGCCCGGCGCTTCCGCATCGCCCGCAAGGAAGCCGAGAGCGAGGAGATCACCTCGTTCTACTTCCAGCCGCTGGATGGAGAGCCGCTGCTGGACTTCCAGCCTGGGCAGTACATCGGACTGTCCCTGGAGATTGGCGGGGAAGAAGTGCGCCGCACCTACTCGCTGTCCGACGCGCCGAATGGCCGTGAGTACCGCATCAGTGTGAAGCGTGAGCCCGAAGGCAAGGTTTCGAGCTACCTGCACGACCGCCTGAACGTCGGTGATGAACTGGACCTGTTCCCACCTGCGGGCGATTTCGTCCTGCGCAGTAGTGACAAGCCGCTGGCACTGATCACGGCCGGGGTCGGTATCACCCCGGCGCTGGCGATGCTTAAACCGGCGCTGGAATCCGGTCGCGAAGTGCATTTCATCCACTGCGCTCGCCACGGTGGTGTGCATGCGTTCCGCGAGTGGGTAGAGGCGCAGTCCGACGCGCATCCGCAGCTCAAGCATTACTTCTGCTACAGCGAGCCGCGTGCCCAGGACGCCGCGCACGTCGAAGGCTTCCTCAGCCAGGAGCTGTTGGCTGACTGGCTGCCGGAAGACCGCGATCTGGACGCCTATTTCCTCGGGCCCAAGCCGTTCATGGCGCAGGTTAAGCGTCACCTGCGCGAGATCGGCGTACCTGAGCAACAGTCCCACTACGAGTTCTTCGGCCCGGCCAGCGCGCTGGAGGCCTGAACCTTGGCGTCGGTCCGATGGGCCGGCGCAACCCGAGGAGGTGTGTGATGGAACGTCTTTTCGCCTGCCCGCAACGCAATCTGTCGATGTCCTGGTCACTGCTGACTGGCGGACTCGTGTTGCTGCTGCTGGGAATCGCGGGGGCCTATTTCGTCGATGGTCATCTGAGGCTGCAAAGCGTTGTCGCAGCTCATGCCTTCACCATCCTCGGGCCCACATTATTGAAGCTGGGCTACGTGCTGCGGCTGATAGCCCAGCATCAGATGCGCAAGGACGGCCGGGAGGCTTGCTGTGTTACTGGTTGATCGAAAGGCTCTGCTGACTATCGCGCCTTTGTGGCGCCTGGGGTTCCGCCCGTTCTTCCTCGGTGGCGCGGTGTTCGCGGTGATCGCCATCGCGGCCTGGGCGGCCGTGCTGCTCGGTGTGCTGCCCACGTGGCAGCCGCTGGGCGGCTGGCTGGGCTGGCATCGCCATGAAATGCTCTTCGGCTTCGCGGCGGCGATCATTGCCGGCTTCCTGCTGACCGCCGTGCAGACCTGGACCGGGCGCCCCGGCATCAGCGGCAAGCCGTTGATGGTACTGTCGTTGGTTTGGCTGGCGGCGCGGGTGGGCTGGCTCGTCGGGGCGCCGCTATGGCTGGTCACCTTGCTGGAGTTGGCGTTCATGCCGGCGTTGGCGTTCTTCATCGGCCGCAGCCTGTGGCAGGTCCGGCAGAAGCGTAACTACCCGATCATCCTGGTGCTGAGCCTGCTGACGCTCGCCGATGCCCTGGTGATGGCCGGCGTCTGGATGGGTAACGAGAGCTGGCAGCGCGGTGGCGCGTTGGGTGCGCTGTGGCTGGTGGCGGCGCTGATGGGGCTGATCGGCGGTCGCGTGATTCCCTTCTTCACCCAGCGCGGGCTGGGCCGCACCGCTCAGGTGCCGGCCTGGAACTGGCTGGATAACTCACTGCTGGGCGGCACCCTGCTGGTGGCGGCGCTGACCGCAGTCGGTATCGGCCTGACCCCGCACCCGCTGGTGGGCTTGCTGTTTGCTGCGCTGGCGATTGGGCACCTGATCCGCTTGTGGCGTTGGTACGACAAGGGCTTCTGGGGTGTGCCGCTGCTCTGGTCGCTGCACCTGGCCTACCTGTGGATGCTGCTGGCCCCGGCGGGGATGGCGCTGTGGAACTTTGCGCCGACCTTCAACGTCAGCCTGGCGATCCACGCCCTGACCGTGGGCGGGGTGGGCGGTCTGATCCTGGCAATGATCGCCCGCGTCAGCCTGGGCCATACCGGGCGACCGCTGCAGCCGCCCAAGGCAATGGCCTGGGCGTTCGCTCTGCTCAACCTTGGCGTGGTCGCGCGGGTCCTGCTGGTGATCTGGTGGCCGCTGGAAGGCTTGAGCATCGCGGCTGGCTGCTGGGTCGTGGCTTTCCCGATGTTCGCCTGGCACTACGGCCCGATGTTCTGGAAGCCGCGGCTGGATGGGCAGCCGGGCTGAGTCTGTCGCTGCGGTCTGCTGATCACGCTGCAGATTTCTCAACGGGGCGGCCGGAGAGACATCGCGGACGGAGTCCGCTCCTGCGCGCGGGTTGCTGCTGTGCGTTTTTGCAGGAGCGAGCCTGCTCGCGAACCGCCGGTGGCGGGGAGATGGCTAGAGCGGCAAGAGGTGCTCGCCGAGCCGACCGCTGTCCGCCAGTTCGAGAAACTCGTCGCCCATCCGCCGGCTTTCATCCATTGCCTTGCGCCAGTAGCGCTCGCGGCCCGCGTCGTCGCCGATGTAGCGGTGGAAGTCCTTGCGGTCCGGCAGCTTGTTGTGCGGCAGGCGCGCCAGGTACTCCTTCGACGGGGCGAGCAGCAGCACATCCTGCAGGCGTCCGGCGTCACCACGGCGCCAGGGCAGGCCCTTGTCGAACCAGCCGGGAATGACCTTGTCGGTGAAGTGCGGGTAGAGCACCACGCCTTCGGGCTGGTAGGGCAGGTCCAGGTGATAGTCCAGCAGGCCGCCGTCGCGGTAGGTGCCGGGGCCGGCGCCGGGAATGTCGCGCACGCCTTCCATGACCATGGGGATGGAGCCAGAGGCGAGCAGCGCGTGGCGCAGGTTGGCCAGGTCCAGGTGCAGGTAGCGCGAGGGGAAGTCCGACAGCGGCTCCAGCGGCGGTGCGCGGCGGGCGTCATGGATGATCAGTCGTTCGAAGTGCCGGTGCAGGTGGCGGCGGCCGACCAGGTTGTCGCGGATTACCGCCCCCAGGCCCAGGCCGAGATTGGCCTTGCCGTCCTGCGCGAGGCGACCGTGGCTCTTCACCACCACCACGTTGAGGCGGTACCAGGGGTTGTCCAGTACGCTGGTATCGCGGCCGTCGAGCAGGTCGTCGAGCATTTTCGCGCAGCTCCTCGACACGTCGCTGATGCTCGCGTTGCGGGCAAAGCGTTGCTGGGTGTAGAGCTCGCCCAGGCGGCGAATGCCTTCGGCCGGGTCGGGCAGGCAGGCGCTGGCGAATCGCCAGGAGCCGATGGACGCCCCGATTAGCGAGCGCTCACGTGGCGCTCGCGGCAACCATTCGCCGAACAGCGCGAGGTCCAGGCCCTGGATGCCCAGTGCCTTCGGCCCGCCGGCAGCGCCGGGGAGGATTCCTACATCGGCGGGGGCCAGCCCCTGTTCGCGGATGCGTTGGAGCGCGCGGCTTCCAGCCTTGAGGGTGAGGGAGGAAGTCTTGATCTGGATGGCGGTCATGCGGGCCTCGCTGTGGCAGGCCGCGATTATAGAGCCTGTGCGCGTGGAGCAAGGATACTTCACGGGGTGAATGATCGTTGCCGATTCAGCTTGAATTAAGTCCTTCACCTTAATCTGACAGCAGTGAAATTCTGATGAGGTACGCTCATGAAATGGCTGCTGATCCTGACCACGCTCTGCGCACTGCTGCTGGGTGCCGGCGTTGCCACGGCCCATGACATTGGTCCGGACGAGGCGTTGCGCCTGCGCGATGCGGGCACCATCCGCAATTTCGAGGAGCTCAACCGCACCGCGCTGACCAAGCATGCCGGCGGTTCGGTGTACGATAGCGAGCTCGAGCTGGAACATGGCCGCTACCTCTACAAGGTCGACATCAAGGACGCACAAGGCGTGAAGTGGGATGTCGAACTGGATGCGGTCACCGGCGAAGTCCTCACCGATCACCAGGACGACTGATGAAGACCGTTTTGCTGCGCGCGATGCTGTTCGGCCTGGGTGTCACCGCCCTGGCCGGCGCCGCGCAGGCCCATGACCTGAGCCAGGACGAAGCCCTGCGCCTGAGCAAGGAAGGGGTGATCCGCCCCTTCGAGGAAATCCTCCCCGCCGCGCTGAGCCGCTACCCTGGCTCGCGCCTGCTCGAAGCCGAGCTGGAGAGGGAGCACGGCAACTACATTTACGAAGTGGAGTTGCTCACCGTCGACGGTGTGGTGCGCGAACTGGAACTGGATGCCCGCGACGGCCGCATCCTCAAGGATAAGGAAGACGACTGATGCGCCTGTTGCTGGTTGAAGACCACGTACCTCTGGCCGATGAGCTACTGGCGACCCTCACGCGCCAGGGCTATGCGGTGGACTGGCTGGCCGACGGTCGCGACGCTGCGGTGCAAGGCGCCAGCGAGCCGTACGACCTGGTGATCCTCGACCTGGGCCTGCCGGGCCGTCCCGGGCTGGAGGTGCTGCAGGAGTGGCGCGGCATGGGCCTGGCGACGCCGGTGCTGATTCTCACCGCACGGGGCTCCTGGGCCGAGCGCATCGACGGCCTGAAGGCCGGCGCCGACGACTATCTGACCAAGCCGTTTCATCCTGAGGAACTGATGCTGCGTATCCAGGCGCTGCTGCGGCGTGCCCACGGGCTGGCGAACCAGAGCCAGCTGGAAGTGGCCGGGTTGAGCCTGGATGAATCGCGCCAGTGCGTGCAGCAGGGCGGCAAGGAAGTCGACCTGACATCCGCCGAGTTCCGTCTGCTGCGGTACTTCATGCTGCATCCCGGCCAGCTGCTGTCGAAGTCGCATCTGGCAGAGCACCTGTATGACGGCGAGACCGAGCGCGACTCCAATGTCATCGAGGTGCATATCAATCACCTGCGCCGCAAGCTGGGCCGCGAGATCATCGAGACCCGTCGTGGGCAGGGCTATCGCTTCACCGGCAACGGAGCCGCTAATTGATATCGATCCAGCGCCGGCTCGGTCTTGGGCTGGGTGTGGTACTGGTGGTGGTCGGTCTCGTGCTGGCCCAGGCGGGCCTCTGGCTGTTCGACCAGGGCTTGCGCCGCTATCTGGTGAACGGCTTGCAGGACGAGGCGGAAAGCCTGCTGGTGGGTATCACCCGTGGTCCCGCGGGGTTGCAGCTGGACGGCCAGCGTGTCGATGCGGTCTATGAGCGGCTGTTCTCCGGGCGCTACTTCGTCATCCGCTTCGACGAGCAGACCTGGCGTTCTCGATCGCTGTGGGACAACGAGCTGCAGTTGCCCTCGCACAAGGGGCTGGCCAAGTCGCTGGAGAAAGGCCCCGAAGGCCAGCGGCTGCTGGTCTATCGCGGCGACTACAAGCGCTATGGCAAGAAAATCAGCATCGTCGTCGCCCAGGACTACACGCCCGTCCTCAAGAGCTTCAATCGTCTGCGCAATATCGGCCTGGGCGCCGGAGCCCTGGCGTTGCTGCTGATCCTGGTGTTCCAGGGCTTCACCGTGCGCCGTGCCCTGCGCCCGCTGGAGCGGGTACGCCAGCAGATTGCACAGTTGCAGGAAGGTCAGCGCAGCCAGTTGGACAGCCAGGTGCCCCGTGAGCTGGAGCCGTTGGTGGAACAGACCAACCACCTGCTGCAGCACACCGAGGATACCCTGCGCCGCTCGCGCAATGCGCTGGGCAACCTGGGCCATGCCCTGAAGACCCCGCTGGCGGTGCTCATCAGCCTTGCCGAACGCGAAGAGCTGCGTGATCACCCGGAGCTGCGGCGAGTGCTGCAGGAGCAGTTGGAGCAGATCGAACAGCGCCTGGCCCGCGAACTGGGGCGTGCGCGGTTGGTGGGCGAGGCATTACCCGGCGCGCACTTCGACTGTGATGCCGAGTTGCCCAGCTTGTGCGACATGCTCAAGCTCATTCATGGCGATCACCTCGCCATCGACTGGCAGGGGGCGCCCCCCCCCCGCGCGCCCCCCTCGCCGCTATA
>OGQD01001776.1_pt1 | contig 13065 bp, 11 predicted proteins | sample 1553091 | NCBI WGS metagenome assembly OGQD01 (sample SAMEA2580290, study PRJEB22360) | human gut metagenome | biome: human gut; feature: human-associated habitat; material: faeces | place: Denmark | collected 2008/2010
ATCATAACAAAAGCTATGAGGTTTTTGTGAGCGCGAAAGGATTCGAACCTTTGACCGTCTGCTTAGAAGGCAGATGCTCTATCCAGCTGAGCTACGCACCCTAAAATTGTCGGGGCGGCAGGATTCGAACCTGCGACCTCCTGGTCCCAAACCAGGCGCGATGACCGGACTACGCTACGCCCCGAAAAGATATATAGAAAAGCGGAGGGTAAGGGATTCGAACCCTTGCGACACTTTCGCGTCGACAGTTTAGCAAACTGCTCCGTTAACCACTCCGGCAACCCTCCTGTTTATCTTATTTTTTAATGATCGTTGTTCCTTTATTGCGAGTGCAAATATAGAACAGATTTCTTTATTTACCAAATATTTTTCAAGAAAAATTTGTGTATTTTTGAGGTAATAAACAACAAAAAAAGTAAACAAATGCGTAATACATTATATATCATCGGATTAAGTTCTTTGATTTTTTCCTGTACTTCTCAGCAAAATGCTAAAAAAAAACAGTACATCCCGAGAACTCCCGCAGTACAGCCGAAAACTGCCACTCAGACTTCGGGTAATGATAAGCCAAAACCTAAAATTACTTCTGAACACGGAGTAGAATTTTTTACAACCAATATTGCAGATATTACTAAAAATGATAACACGGCAAGTTATGGTTCTATCGTTTCAGCAAAACCTGCAGGTTATAAAGTCGTGAAAACTTATTTCCCTGCAATTGCACAGAATTTTAGACAACGATATTTAATTTTGCATTATACGGCTTTACCGGATGATAAATCCATTACCGTATTATCTCAACAGGCGGTAAGTGCACATTATTTGGTAAATAATACAGGAGATAATGAAATTTATCAGTTGGTAGATGAAAATAAACGTTCATATCACGCCGGAGTAAGCGCTTGGAGAGCCGATAAAAACCTTAATGATACATCTATTGGAATTGAGATTGTAAATTCAGGATTCACGACAGACGCTGCAGGAAAGAGAACCTTCATGCCTTTTGATGAAGCTCAGGTGAAAAAAGTAGCCGCTTTGGTGAAAGATATTGTGGCGAGATATAATATTCCGGCAACCAATATTCTGGCACATTCAGATATTGCCCCTACAAGAAAACAGGATCCGGGACCTTTATTTCCATGGAAAAAATTATACGACGAATACCAGATTGGAATGTGGTACGATGATGCCGTGAAGCAAAGTTTCTACGATCTGGCGACATCTACGGATTTTCAGTCAAAATACAACGATCCGACGTTTATTTTCAATGTTCAGACGCAGTTGCAGAAATTCGGGTATGCCTTGGATCTGAGCGGTAAATGGGATGATGCTACGAAAAAAACAATAGAAGCATTTCAATATCACTTCAGACCGCAGAATTACGACGGAATAATGGACGCGGAAACCTTCTCCATATTACAGGCTTTAAACGTAAAATATCCTACAAAATAAATAAGGAAAGCGCATCGGTTTCGGTGCGTTTTTGCTATCTTTAAAGTCTCAAAATAATTAAAAAATCTGTAATGGAAAATTTCAGGAAAGAGAGCGATTTGCTGGGAGAATTAGAAGTTCCGGTGAATGCTTATTATGGAGTACAGACGCAAAGAGCGATTAATAATTTTAAAATTTCAGGACAGCTTTTATCTTCATATCCGGAGTTCATCAAAGGGTTGGCTTTCGTAAAAAAAGCGGCAGCTAAAACCAATTATGAGCTGGGTCTGCTGGATGAAAATTTATATCATACCATTGCTGAAGTTTGTGATGAATTAATAAACGGAGAACTGCACGACCAGTTTCCGGTGGATATGATTCAGGGTGGGGCAGGAACTTCCATCAACATGAACGCCAATGAAGTAATTGCCAACCGTGTTCTGGAAAAACTTGGGAAAAATAAAGGACAGTATGAATTCTGTTCACCCAACGATCATATCAATCTTTCCCAGTCTACCAACGATGCTTATCCTACGGCAATTAAAATGGGACTGCTTCAGATGAACATTTCTCTTGTAGAAAAACTGGAGAAAATCGTTGAAGCTTTCAGATCGAAAGGGAAAGAATTTCAGGATGTTATCAAAATGGGAAGAACGCAGCTTCAGGATGCGGTTCCTATGACTTTGGGACAGGAATTTGAAGCCTTTGCAGCTACTTTGGAAGAAGATATTTCTAAATTAAATAATAACGCCAATCTTTTTGTAGAAGTAAATATGGGTGCCACTGCGATCGGGACAGGAATTAATGCTCCGGTTGGATACGCAACACTCTGTGCGAAAAATTTAGCACAGTTAACAGGTTTTCCTGTTGTTTCAGCGCCGGATTTGGTGGAAGCTACACCGGATACAGGTTCTTATGTGATCTATTCATCCGCAATGAAGCGTCTTGCTGTTAAACTGTCAAAAATCTGCAACGATTTAAGATTGCTTGCTTCAGGACCGAGAGCCGGATTGTCGGAAATCAATTTACCTCCGATGCAGCCGGGATCTTCCATTATGCCGGGAAAAGTAAATCCTGTGATTCCGGAAGTGGTTAATCAGGTTTGTTTTAAGGTGTTCGGAAATGATCTTACGGTAACTTTTGCAGCAGAAGCAGGACAACTACAGCTCAATGTAATGGAACCTGTACTTTCTCACGCGATCATGGAAAATATTCACTTTTTAGGCAATGCTTTGGATACGCTTCGTGAAAAATGTATCGTCGGAATTACGGCAAATAAAGAAGTCTGCCTGAATATGGTGAAACACAGCATCGGAATTGTAACCGCCTTAAATCCTTACATCGGCTACAAACAATCGACAGCGATTGCCAAAGAAGCTTTGGAAACAGGAAAAAGTGTCTACAATTTAGTATTGGAAAAAGGACTTCTTTCTCAGGAGAAACTGGATGAAATCCTTGATCCTAAAAATATGCTGAAACCCCACAACAAATAATAGTAACGGTAAGCGATAAATGATTAAAATCTAACCCGATTTTATCAGTTATCGCTTATTATTCATCATTTATATTTTTCTTTTGAGATTTTTAATCATCATTCCTGCACATAACGAAGAAAACAATCTTCCTTTTACATTAGATTCTTTACAACGGCAGAGTTTTAAGGATTTTAAAGTGGTGGTCGTTAATGACGGTTCTACAGACGGAACTTCGGAAGTCATCAGAAAATATACAGATCATGATTCAAGATTTGAAACGATTGATCTTCAGAAATCTGCGCATCAACCCGGTTCAAAAGTAGTCAATGCTTTTAAAAATGGCTTGAATACTCAGAATATAGAGGATTTTGAGATCATCTGTAAATTTGATGCAGATATCATTTTATCGGAAGATTATCTTGAAACGGTAGAAAATGCATTCAGAAATAATCCGAAATACGGATTGGTCGGCGGTTTACTGTACGTTGAAAAAGACGGAGAATGGATCTATGAAGGAAATTCCAACAAACATCATGTTCGTGGTCCGATGAAAGCGTACAGAAAAGAAAGTTTTATCGGGATGAAAGGAATTCGTGAAACTTTGGGATGGGACAATATCGATGCCATTTTACTGGAAAATCTTGGGTGGAAAGAAGTTGTTCTGCCGGAACTTCACGTGAAATTAATTAAAGTAAAAGGAGCAGATTATACCATAAAACCGGCAGATTACTACGGAAGATATTTTTATTTTTTAGGACTGAACCGGTTTTTAGCCTACATCGCTTCCTCAAAAGAAGCCATGAAAAGCAAATCGGCTGCGTTTTTCTTTTCAATCATTAAATCGTATGAAAACTGCCGTTCTCAAAACTTAGAACTGAAAATTTCAAAAGAGGAACAGAGAGTCATCAACAATCAGCGCTGGAATATGCTGAAGAAAAAATGGCTGAAAATGTAATTAATTAAATAAAATGTGGTTGTCCGCAATTCGTCATTATTAAAAAAAACTTTGGGTTCTCTGCTGAGTGAAACGCCTTTGCGAGCTTAAAAGCGGTTAATATTTAAAAACTTTTGCGAACTTTGCGTTAAAATTAAGCATTATGATTAATTAAGTATAAGCAAAAATAAAATCTATTCAATAGAAACGGATTTTAGTACGTTTAACGAAATATAAAAAACAATTTGGCTTTAGCCCAAACTTTAGAATTTTGAAAAAAATAGCCTACATAGAAATTGATACCCACGCCGAAATTGCTCAGGATTTTATCAATGTAATGAGCGGTTCCGGAGAATTTACCGTAGATTATTATTTTTCAAAAAAAATAAAAGATCAGATCATTGAATCCGGAGAGAATATTTTTCTGTCGGACAGTTCAATGATTTTAGACCAGTTGAAATTTAAAAAATATGATGTAATTATCATCGGAACGGTTCACCGTTATTTCAACACCTTTCTTGCCATTGTAAAAAAATATAACGCTTCCGTAATCGTTCACAATATGAACTTTATGAAATCTTCAAAGTTCAGCCTTATCAAAAGTATTTTCAAAGAAGATCAGATATACAGACTGAAATTGTTGTGGAAAGAAGGTCTGTTAAATTCATCAAAAGTCTATCAGACAGCAAAAAAACTATTGGTTTTGGATGAAGAGCTGAGTTCTGAAAGGTATAAATTCTTGCCTCTTTTTTACACTAAAAATTTTAAAAAAACGGAAAATAAAGTGTTAACTATTGTTATTCCGGGTGGAGTTTCCCAGCAAAGAAGAGATTATAAAAGAGTTTTTTCAGTCATAAACGATCTTGAAAAGTTAAATAAACATTCAGATCCTGAAAATAAATTCATTGAATTTGTCTTTTTAGGAAGAGCAAAAAATCAAGAATTAAAAGATATTATAGATCTGGAACGTTCATTGAAATATATCAATATTACCTATTTTTCAGAGAGAGTTTCTCAAACCGATTTCGAAGACTGGATGCAGAAAGCGGACGTTTTGTGGTGTCCTATTCAGCAGAAAACTACGTTTTTCAGTCAGGAAGAAATTTATGGCAAAACAAAAATGACGGGAAATCTTGGAGATGCCATCAAATTTGGAAAACAAGCTGTTTTTCCTTCAAATTATGCTTCAAAATTAGATTTTATTGTTCCTGAGCAAAAAGATATTCTGGAGCAGTTTAAATCACTCAAAAACAGTCATTTCGACTTTCAAAAAGAATTCAATAAAAAATCTGTTCAGCAAAAACTAGAAAAGCTATTAAACGAATTAATTTCTATTTAAATTTAAAAATACTTTTGATGAAATTTCTGTTCAGATAGTCTTCAACAGGGAAAATCTTGGTAAAATAATTTCCGATAAAAATCAGGATCAGCACAACGGCGGGGTTTGTAAATCATGTTGATGAAATTACTTTCGAAATTCGGCAAGACAATCGCAACTGTAACCGCTAAAGTACAGATAATGGATACAAAAATCATTTCAATCGTTAAAGGAGAAACTTTAAACATTACATAGTTGAAAATAATCTTAATGACATTGTAGGTGGTAAGAGAAATTGCTGTAGACAGGGCAATTCCGCTTAATTTAAGATCTGTGTTTTGTAAAAAGTAAAGATTTAACAGTATGGTGAGTCCTGCTAATAAAAGCATTACAACAATATTAAATTTATAATATTTTGAAAGGGAAATAATGTTTCCGTTGAAGCCCGTTGCTAAATCGACCAGAACCGCAGATCCCCAAATCCACACAACCGGTTGATATTCCCTTAAAAGAATCCCGTTTTTAGGCATAAAATAAGTAAGATAAGGAAACCCGATGATGATGCATGAAAACAGAACCGCTCCCAGAAAATACAAAGTGAGGGATGTTTTCTTATGAAATTTATCCAGACCTTCCATATCTCCGTCTGCAAGGTTTTTACTGATGATAGGTGCTGAAATATTAAATAAACCTAATTGAGGTATCGATATTAGTGAAATTAAAGCATACAGTGTAGAGTAAATTCCGTTTTCTTCCATTCCCAGAAATTCCCCAATCATAAAGTTGTTGATGGCTAAATAATTTCCAAAAGTTCCTAAAAACCCGAAAAAACTATAAGCGGCGAACTCTTTGTAAAAATTATCTTTTTTGAAATAATCTGTACTGAAATCCAGATTTATTTTTTCCAGTTTATTGGTGTAAAAAATATATCCAAAAAACATAAGAGCAAACATTCCGAAAAAGAAAATCAATGCGATTTTTTCAGGAATAGTTGAAGGCTCTGCGTACCGTGATGCTAAATATATAAAAATAAGAAAAGCACCCAGATTGGCAATTTTTGGAAAAAGATTGTCAAAAATATTAGAAACGACTATTCTTTTGTAATTCGAAATATATTTATTAAAAATTGCACAAAAAGAAAGAGTTAAAGTAAGTGGCAGAATGATGTTTTTAATTTTCCAGGCTTTGGTATTCTTAAATTCCGGAAAAAAATAGGGAATCAAAAAGAAGATACACAGAAATATAGCAAAATTAATGACCACAGCAAGCAGAGATAGTGAAAGCATGTTTTGCTTTTTTCCGTCTTTATCTACTTTATGGAAAAATTTTACATTAGCGTAAGAAATCCCGAACACAACGAAAGGGACGAACATTTCTGCGGTTGGCATGATATATCTTAAAGTTCCGTAGAACTCAAGATTATTCATGAAAATAAATATTGAAACGGTTCCCAGTAAAAAACCAATATACCCAATGATGGAATATTTAAAGCCCTGCCTTGCTACTACACTCATCTTTTATTAGTTTTTCGGAATAAAAATAATGTTGTTGATGTATTCTGTTTTATTTTTTTCGTCGCTGATGTTTTTTAAAAGAATTTCTTCCGTTAATTTTTTAAGCTCAAAAGTGTGTCTGTTCAGATAGTTTGCATCATAACCCCACGATTCAACTTCTGAGATCTCTTCCCAGATCGGAGTCTGGTGATGTCTCTGTTCCATTTCCACCATTAGAGTAGGAAAAAACTGTTGAATGATTTGTTTCGCACCGTGAAGTGTTTTCATTTCATTGCCTTCCACATCAATTTTAATAAAATCGAGCCTGCTGAAATGCTCAATTGCCGCCCATTCGTCGAGTTTTATTACTTTTACTCTTTCGGTGTAGCTCTGTTCTTCTCCTTTTTCCTTGTAGTCTGTATTCAGGGTTCCTCTTGAAGCCACCATTTTTCCGTTGATGATCGGAACTTTAAATTCAGCCGTTGTATTTTCGTCAGACAGTGCCAAAGGAAAAATCCGCATTGCCGGAAATAACCTTTTCAGACGGTGATACAGTTTTTTATTGGGCTCAAAAGCATAGATGTTCTCATGATCCAGCTTATTTTCAAGCTGATAAAGGAAGGTTCCTACATTGGCTCCGATATCAAATATTACTGCATTTTTAGGTAAGAATTCTTTAATCCAAACCAATTCCGGTTCTACATTTCGCGACGAAAAATTATCTTTGGTAAGATTGTTTAAGGTTTTAAAATATCTTTTTTTATAAAAATTCGGGCTTATATATTGCAGCTTCTCAGCAATTCTTTGGTACAGAGACATTGTAAGGTTTTTGGACTAATCAGCAAATATAAGAAAAAAGGTTAAAACAATGTTAAAATAATGCGATTGTAAATATTTGATTTTTAACATCTTGGGTAATTTTAAAATTTAGTTTTAATTTTAAGTGAATTCTTTTGTCTTTCGGCAGGACGATTTCAAATGTTTCTAAGGCATTCTGTAATAACGCATTGAAAATATAAAGCTCAATGATTTTAAAAACTCTTCATCTTTATCCATTAAAAACTTTCGTCAAAAATCCGTAACTTTGCCAACTACTAAAATTTTTTATGGAGAGTATTAAAGTTCACGACAAAACTTTTGTTCCTTATCTGGAGGATGCCGAGATTCAGGAGATTGTAAAAGCTACGGCTTTAAAGATTTATGAAGATTATAAAGATGAAGTTCCTGTTTTTATAGGTGTTTTGAATGGGGTGATTATGTTCTTCTCAGACCTTTTGAAGCATTATCCGGGACCATGCGAAATTGCTTTCATCCAGATGAGTTCTTACGTGGGAACAGAATCTACAGGAATTGTTTACCAGAAAATGGAACTGACGAAGGATGTAAAAGACCGTCACATCATTCTGGTAGAAGATATTGTAGATACCGGAAATACCGTAGAAAGTCTTTTCAAGTATTTTAACGAGACGCAGCGTCCTAAATCTGTAAAAATAGCTTCATTCTTACTGAAACCTGAAGTATATAAGAAGGATTTCAAGCTGGATTATATCGGGAAAGAAATTCCAAACAAATTTGTTTTAGGGTACGGTCTGGATTATGATGAATTAGGAAGAAACTTACCCAATTTGTACCAGTTAGAAGACGGACAAATCAATCATTAAAACGCTGTTGGCTATTAGCTGATAGCTTTTAGCTTAAAAGTAAAATAAAGAAATAAATTTAATAATAACTTAAAAACAGCTAAAAGCAGGAAGCAGGCCGAAAAAAGCAGTGCCGATTGCCGGAAGCAAAACAACATTATGATAAACATCGTTCTGTTCGGTCCTCCAGGAAGTGGAAAAGGAACACAAGCACAAAACCTGATCGAGAAATTCAATTTAAAACAAATCTCAACAGGTGATCTTTTCAGATTCAACATGAAAAATGATACCGAGCTTGGAAAATTGGCAAAATCTTACATTGATAAGGGAGAATTGGTTCCGGATCAGGTAACAACAGATATGCTGATCGATGAGATCAGAAAACCTACCGATGCTGCAGGATTTATTTTCGACGGTTATCCGAGAACGGCTGTTCAGACGGAAGCATTGGAAAAAATAGTGAAAGAAGAACTGAATGATGAAATTGATGTATGCCTTTCTTTGGTGGTTGAAGATTCAATTTTGGTAGACCGATTGCTGAAAAGAGGAGAAATCAGCGGAAGATCAGACGACAGTAATGTAGAGATCATCCAAAACAGAATAAAAGAGTACTACGCAAAAACAGCAGAAGTAGCCGAGCTGTACAAGCAGCAGGGCAAATATGTTGAGATCAACGGTGTCGGAGACATCAATGAAATCTCTGAAAAACTTTTCGCTGAAGTAGAGAAGTTTCAAAAGTAAAAATTTTTGATTCAAGGTTCAAAGTTCCAAATTCAAGGTTAAAACTTTGAACCTTCAACATAAAACCTTGAATTAAAATTATGTCAAATTTTGTAGATTACGTAAAGATTCATTGTAAAAGCGGTCATGGAGGAGCAGGTTCTGCGCATCTCCGCCGTGAAAAATATATTCCTAAGGGCGGTCCGGATGGAGGAGACGGTGGTAGAGGAGGCCACGTCATTATGAAAGGAAATGCCAACGAATGGACTTTACTTCCTTTGCGTTACACGCGACACGTAAAAGCTGAGCGTGGTGAAAACGGAGGGAAAAATCAGTTAACAGGAGCTTACGGAGCCGATGTTTATATTGAAGTTCCTATCGGAACGATTGCTAAAAATGAAGATGGCGAGATCATCGGTGAAATTCTGGAAGACGGTCAGGAAATTATTCTGATGGAAGGAGGAATGGGAGGAAAGGGAAATGAGCACTTCAAATCTTCTACAAACCAAACTCCGAGATTTGCGCAACCGGGAATGGACGGGCAGGAAGGGTACGTTGTTTTTGAGCTTAAAATTCTTGCGGATGTAGGTCTTGTAGGGTTTCCGAACGCAGGAAAATCTACGTTGTTATCCTCCGTTTCTGCGGCTAAACCTAAAATTGCAGATTATGCTTTTACCACTTTAACCCCTAATTTAGGAATTGTGGATTACAGAAATTATAAATCTTTTGTAATGGCAGATATTCCGGGGATTATTGAAGGAGCGGCTGAAGGAAAAGGTTTAGGACACCGTTTTTTAAGACATATTGAAAGGAATTCTATCCTGTTGTTTTTAATTCCGGCAGATTCTGAAGATCATTTTCAGGAGTTTAAGATTTTGGAAAATGAATTAAAGGAATACAATCCTGAATTGCTGGATAAAGATTTTATTATTTCCATCTCAAAATCCGATCTTCTGGATGAAGAGCTGAGGAAAGAAATTTCCGCAGAATTTCCCGAAAACAGACAGCCTTTATTTTTCTCAGGCGTTACCGGAGAAGGTCTTATGGAACTGAAAGATGTGATCTGGAAGAAATTACATGGATAAAAATCAACCGATACCAAAAATAAAAAAGGAGAAACAAAGCGTTTCTCCTTTTTTAGTGTTCGTGATTATTTTTTAATAAACTTTTTCGTTGTTTTCCCTTCTTTAGTTTCGATGGTAATGAGATACGATCCGGAAGGAATATGTTTAATATCAATTGTATTTCCATTCAATACGGTATTAATTTTCTTCCCCGAAATATCATAAACATTTACATTTTCAACTTTCAAAGTGGATTGAATCGTTAAAAAATCAGAAGCGGGATTCGGATAAATATCTATAGATCCTGGTTGTTGGTATTTTGTTAAATCAAGTTTTAAAGAAATTTGTTTTTGATTTTGTGTTTTTGCTTGCTTTACTACTGGTGAAGGACAATCTTCTATTGTCGCAAGAAACTTTGAATTATACATAACGAATGAATCTGGAAGCATTAAAATATAATTTTTTGCTTTCATTGTAATATCTTTATTATCATGAATTATGTAATTAGTATGTGTTGTAATCTTGTCTCCTGCTTGATAAGTAAAATATACATTAGGTTCGGTAATAAGATCAAAAACAGGTGGGCAAGAATCATTTCCAGTAATAAGCAATGAAGGTAAAGTTTTTGTAGTAGTTTTTCCTTGAAGATTCACAGCATCAAGGATTACACTACTTCCTCCGTAAACATTAGGGTTATAAATCTTACTTAGATATCCTCTATTATCATAACTTATATAAATATCATTGTATTTATTTCTTTGAATAGCATAACATTCTAAATTTGAATTATTGTAAATTTGATTATATACAACGGATGTAGTCGAATTAAGCATATCTATTGCTAAAATACTCCCTGTTGCATTATTGCCTACATAAAGAATAGATGCGTCTTTATTAAATTCTGTAACTGTGGGATGTAAACTTGAAATTGTCAGCAAATAATCGTTTGTTACTTTTCCAATTGAATTATTATATGACATTACCTTAGATTCATGTAAAGATCCTAACCATACAGCAAGGCTTATGTAATTCGAAAAGCTTGAATTAATAGTAGGTGAAGAAGTTACTTTAGAATTGTAATAATTTATAGGGGCGGTAATATTCATATTACTTACGGACGGAACACTATGCAACCCTGTATTATCCACCAAATAACTATACATCTTAACATCCATTGGAAAACATACCCAAACAGATTTTCCATCTGCGTGAGGGACAACAGTTACACCGTAAGATGCATAGGAATTTCCCATATCGTTATAAAGCGTTACATTTTTTTGTCCATCAACAACTTTACCTAAAGGAACTCCATTACTTACAGCTCCTAAAGACATATCAACAAGCGAATAGGAAACTGCGTCATACGGAAAATTACTTACAAAAACGTAATATTGACTTGGTTTTCCAGGGTGTTTTACTATAGATACCTGCCAAGGATTTATCCCATTATTAATACCCAAACCATTTTCCATCACCTGATGTTCTCGATTTCTTATTTGGCTACCATCTGTATAAAACAATAAATTGCCATTATTATCACTTACTGTTCCACTCGCCCACATACTGCCTCTTTGACTATCTACTAGAGTTGTTGTTGTACCATCAAACCTTACACCGGCATAGTTTCCAAAATACCAATTGTTATTTTCACCTTGTGAAAACATCAGTATCGGGAATAAAGCCATTATAATTGTTATATAAAACTTTTTCATGTTCTTAATTTTATATAATTAATTATTTTACTTTTTTCTCAAGTGCTTCAATTCTTTTCTGTTGCTCTATTGTATAAAGCGTAAGTTCTTCAATCTTTTTCAGAAGTAGAATATTCATTTCCTTAAGTTCAATACCATTTTTGATTGCTTCCTCAGTTGTGGGAACTTCCGGAAGATGTCCGTTTTCTTTGATAAATTTTTCAACACTATTTAATGGCATTAATTTGTAATCTTTTTCAAATACGTAATCTGCCCATCCGTTGTTTGCGGCGATATCTACTTTTACTTTTTCTGTTCTAATCCCATCTTTTACAAAAAGTTTGTATTTCTCGCCATCGGCAGTAATTCCATCTGCAGGTAGTTGATTCGTAAACTGTCCGATTCCGATTGTTCCGTTATTTCCTACAATCCAATTGCCTATATTTAACTCATTGTTTGGCGACGTCGCATTGTAGGGCACAATATTGGTTCCTATAAAAATATTGTTGTTTCCTGATAAAATATTTCTTGCATTAGAGTAGCCTAGATTGATGTTATTTGATCCTGTTGTTAACGCTCTGAAAGAATTTGCTCCTAATATCACGTTTAAACTTCCGTTTCCAATATATCTCATAGCACTATTTCCTAAAGCGATATTATCATCTCCTACAAGTGATCCTGATCCCATTGCTCCCAGTCCTATTCCGATGTTTCCTGTACCTCCCTGCATGTTTTCCAAAGCATTAGTTCCTATTGCAACACTAAATGTAGCAGAAGGAGTATTTCGCATGGTGCCACTACCTACCGCAGTATTTGAACTACCACTTGTTAATGACGCCAAAGCATTACTTCCCAATGCTACATTACCTGAGGATGTGGCATTTTGCGTTAATGTTCCCATACCAAACGCTGTGTTTAAAATACCTGTAGTATTGCTCATACCACCGCCAAAAAGCAAGTTTTTATCCCAGATTTGAGCTGTATATCCTATATTATGAAATGAAAACTGACCAGTTGGTGTAATTCTCACTTTTTCATCATTATTTATCTTAATAACAAGGGGTTGATTATCTAAAGTTCCTATAAAATTTGTTCCTGGGGTTGTTCCTGTGTTACCTGTAAGATTCCATTGAGCGTTTGCTGTAATACCTAATACAACAGAAAGTAGAATGATTGTTTTTTTCATGATTATTAAATTAGCCACAAATATAACTATGAATAAAATAAAATTCATCGTTAAATGACTTTTTTTATAATGCTTTTTATTTCATATATTTATAATTAAAATTCATATACATG
>OGQD01001778.1_pt1 | contig 13032 bp, 12 predicted proteins | sample 1553091 | NCBI WGS metagenome assembly OGQD01 (sample SAMEA2580290, study PRJEB22360) | human gut metagenome | biome: human gut; feature: human-associated habitat; material: faeces | place: Denmark | collected 2008/2010
TGGCCGAGCCCGACCTGCTGCTGCTGGACGAGCCGACCAACCACCTGGACATCGGCGCCATCGCCTGGCTGGAAGAGGCGCTGAAGGACTTCGGCGGCGCCGTGCTGTTCATCACCCACGACCGTTCCTTCCTGCAGAACCTGGCCACCCGCATCCTCGAACTGGATCGCGGCGGGCTGATCGACTGGAACGGCGACTACGCCAGCTTCCTCGTGCACAAGGAGCAGCAACTGGCCGCCGAGGAAACCGCCAACGCCCTGTTCGACAAGCGCCTGGCCCAGGAAGAAGTGTGGATTCGCCAGGGCATCAAGGCCCGCCGTACCCGCAACGAGGGCCGCGTGCGGGCGCTCAAGGCCATGCGCCAGGAGCGCAGCGAGCGCCGCGAACGCCAGGGCAAGGCGAACATCCAGCTGGAGTCGGGGGAGAAATCCGGCAAGCAGGTGATAGTGGCGGAAAATGTCAGTTTTGCGCACGCAGGGGGAGCACCGCTGGTGAGCGACTTCTCCCTGGTGCTGCAGCGCGGTGACCGCATCGGCCTGCTCGGGGCCAACGGAACCGGGAAGACCACCCTGCTGAAACTGCTGCTCGGCGACCTGCAGCCAAATACTGGCACGATAGTGGCAGGTACCCGGCTGGAAGTGGCGTACTTCGACCAGTTGCGCCATCAGCTGGAGCCGGAAAAGACGGTGATCGACAACGTCGCGGAGGGGCGCGACTTCATCAGCATCGACGGCCAGAACCGTCACGTGCTGAGTTATCTGGGGGATTTCCTGTTCAGTCCGCAGCGTGCGCGCACGCCGGTCAAGGCGTTGTCCGGGGGCGAGCGCGCGCGCCTTTTGCTGGCCAAACTGTTCAGCAAGCCCGCCAACCTGCTGGTGCTGGACGAGCCGACCAACGACCTGGACGTGGAAACCCTCGAACTGCTCGAAGAAGTCCTGCTGAATTTCCCCGGCACCGTGCTGATGGTCAGCCACGACCGGGCCTTCCTCGACAACGTCGTGACCAGCACCCTGGTCTTCGAAGGCGAGGGCAGGGTGCGCGAATACGTCGGCGGCTACCAGGACTGGCTGCGCCAGGGCGGTTCGCCCCGGCTGCTGGGCGTCGGCGAATCCAGGCCGGCCAAGGTCGAAACCGCCCGCGCTCCGGAACCGGAGCCGGCGGCAGTTGCCACAAGTGTTAGTGCGGCTCCGGCCGCGAAGAAGCTCAGCTACAAGCTGCAGCGAGAGCTGGAGGCCATCCCCGGGCAGATCGACGCCCTGGAGGCCCAGCTCGCGGAACTGCAAGGGCAGATCGCCGATCCGGCCTTCTACCAGCAGGCCCCGGCCATCACCGGGCCCGCTCTGGAACGCCTGCAGCGCCTACAAGAAGAACTGGACCAGCTACTGGAGCGTTGGGCCGAACTGGAAGACTGAAGCCTGCTGGAGACCTGCATGGCGATCGAGTACCGCATCACCCTGGACGACAACCATCAGTTCAGCTACAGGATCGAGCTGGACCGTCAGTATGATGCCCAGCATGCCGAGACGACCCCGAAGTGGACGCGTCTGGAACACAATCAGTGCAGCAACTGCCCGCTGAGGAAAGAAGAATTCAGCCGCTGCCCGGCGGCGGTCGACCTGCACCGGGTGATCGAGGATTTCCACGGCCTGCCGGCCGTCAAGCGGGCGCACGTATGGGTGCGTACCCCGGAGCGCGAATACACCAAGCAGGTCGGGCTGGAGGAGGGGCTGCGCTCGCTGCTCGGGGTGATCATGGCCACCAGCGCCTGCCCGGTGCTGGGCAAGCTGCGACCGATGGCGCACAACCACCTGCCGTTCGCCAGCAGCCAGGAATTCATACTGCGCACCATCTCGCAGTACCTGACCCGGCAGTACTTCAACTTCCGCGAGGGGCGCCGCCCGGACTGGGAGCTGAAGGGCCTGGTCAAGCAGTTCCAGCAGCTGCAGCTGGTCAACCAGGCCTTCTGGCAGCGCATTCTCGACGTGTGCGAGGGCGACTCCAACCTGAAGGCGTTCCTCACCTTCTTCTCCATGTCGTCGAGCCTCACGGTGTCCATGGAGACCCAGCTGCTGAAGATCCGCCCGCTGGTGATGAGCGCCGGCGACGGCGGCGAGTAGCCTGGAGCGCCCGCAGCCTGACCGGGCCGCGAGCGTGCGCTTTTATTCCTTGGGTTTCTTCAGGCGTACCGCCAGTACGTCGCACGGCGCGCTGTGCAGCACGTCGTTGGCGGTGGAGCCGAGCAGCAGGGCTAGGCCGTGGCGGCCGTGGCTGCCCACCACGATCAGGTCGCAGCCCTGTTCCTCGGCCAATCGGTGGATTTCCTGGCGCGGCTGGCCGTAGGCCAGGTGGCGCTGGTCCGCGCCCAGCTGCGGGTAGCGGCCGGCGAAGGTCTCCAGGTGTTCGCGGGCCTGGTCGAACTGCTGTTGCTGCAGCATCGACAGGTCCATCGGTACGTCGCCGCCGAAGGCCATGGCCATCGGTTCGACGATGTGGACCAGCGAGACCTTGGCGCCGTTGCTGGCGGCGATGGCCAGGGCGCGCTCGGCCACCGGATGGCATTCGTCTGTGAGGTCCACGGCAATCAGGATGTGCTGATAGGGCATCTGGGTTCTCCTCCACTGAGTGGGCATGCTTGCAGTATGGTGCTGCTCCCTTCATAACACAGGCTTTTGCTTCTCGTGACAGATATGACCTGGTGGATCGTGCTTTTGCTGGTGGGCGCGGCGCTCAGCCCGCTGGTCTGGCTGCGCCCCTCGCCGCGCCAGCGCGGGCAGATGGCGCTGCGCCTGGCCGCGCGGCGCCTGGGGCTGGGCATGCAGCTGAGCCAGCAGGAATGGCCGCATTGGCTGGCTGGCTCGCCGCCGGCCAGCTGCGCCCAGTACCATCGGGGGCGCCGCCCGGGCAGGTCCGACAGCTGGACCTACTGGCAGGTCGCTCCGGGCCAGTGGTGCAACCAGTGGCGCGAGCCCTGCGCCGATGCGCCGATGCTGGAGCGCCTGCTGGGCCTGCCTGCCGACGTCTACAAGGTCGAGGCCGGGCCGCAGATGGTGGCGCTCTACTGGGGCGAGCGGGGCGGGGAGGACGAACTGCGCAGGATCGCCGAGCTGCTGGCCGCCGTCGCCTGAAAGTTCGTGCAGGCGTCGAGGGCGAGCCTTTCCGCGCAAGTCGTGGCTTTGCGACGGTATTCGGTCATTCTGTGACGCCCGGCTCATTCGGGGCACCTGCGACGGGCAATTGACAATTGCCTGGTTTTCACTGAATGTACCTCCACCCAAATCAAACGGGCGTATGAATCGAGCGTTGGGCCGCATCAGGCCGCGCCGTTCCAGCCCGATTATCGCGTCGGCGGGTGTGTCGGATCGATTGGGACTATGCTCGACGGCCTGTGCCTAGAGCGGCCCCGGCCGATTGGCTCCGATGTGTACAGTTCAGCTTCCATACCGTGGAGATCAGTTGATGATTTACGAAGGTAAAGCCATCACGGTTAAGGCTCTTGAGGGCGGCATCGTCGAATTGAATTTCGACCTCAAGGGTGAGTCCGTTAACAAGTTCAACCGCCTCACCCTGACCGACCTGCGTCAGGCCGTGGATGCCATCAAGGCAGACGGTTCGATCAAGGGCGTCATCGTCACCAGCGGCAAAGACGTGTTCATCGTCGGCGCGGACATCACCGAGTTCGTCGACAACTTCAAGCTGCCCGACGAAGAACTGGTGGCCGGCAACCTCGAAGCCAACAAGATCTTCAGCGATTTCGAAGACCTGCCGGTTCCGACCGTGGTCGCCATCAACGGCATCGCCCTGGGTGGCGGTTTCGAGATGTGCCTGGCCGGTGACTACCGTGTCGCTTCCGACGCCGCCAAGATCGGTCTGCCGGAAGTCAAACTGGGCATCTACCCGGGCTTCGGCGGCACCGTGCGCCTGCCGCGCGTGATCGGTACCGACAACGCCATCGAGTGGATCGCCTCCGGCAAGGAGAACCGGGCCGCAGACGCGCTGAAAGTGGGCGCCGTCGATGCCGTGGTTACCGCGGACAAGCTCAAGGATGCCGCTCTGGACCTGGTCAAGCGCGCCATCTCCGGCGAGCTGGACTACAAGGCCAAGCGTCAGCCCAAGCTGGAAAAGATCAAGCTCAACGCCATCGAACAGATGATGGCCTTCGAGACCGCCAAGGGCTTCGTCGCCGGCCAGGCCGGTCCGAACTACCCGGCTCCGGTCGAAGCCATCAAGACCATCCAGAAAGCCGCCAACTTCGGTCGTGACAAGGCCCTGGAAGTCGAGGCCGCCGGCTTCGTCAAGCTGGCCAAGACCTCGGTCGCCGAAAGCCTGATCGGTCTGTTCCTGAATGACCAGGAACTGAAGAAGAAGGCCAAGAAGCACGACGAGATCGCACGCGACGTGAAACTGGCCGCCGTGCTCGGCGCCGGCATCATGGGTGGCGGCATCGCCTACCAGTCCGCGTCCAAGGGCACTCCGATCCTGATGAAGGATATCCGCGAAGAGGGTATCCAGATGGGTCTGGACGAGGCCTCCAAGCTGCTCGGCAAGCGCGTCGAGAAGGGCCGCATGACCCCGGCCAAGATGGCCGAGGCGCTCAACGCCATCCGTCCGACCATGTCCTATGGCGACTTCAAGGAAGTCGACATCGTGGTCGAGGCCGTGGTCGAGAACCCGAAGGTCAAGCACGCCGTGCTGGCCGAGGTGGAAGGCCAGGTGAAGGAAGACGCGATCATCGCTTCCAACACCTCGACCATCTCCATCAGCTTCCTGGCCCAGGCCCTGAAGCGTCCGGAGAACTTCGTCGGCATGCACTTCTTCAACCCGGTGCACATGATGCCGCTGGTGGAAGTGATCCGTGGCGAGAAGTCCAGCGAAGTGGCCGTGGCCACCACCGTGGCCTACGCCAAGAAGATGGGCAAGAACCCGATCGTGGTCAACGATTGCCCCGGCTTCCTGGTCAACCGCGTGCTGTTCCCGTACTTCGGCGGCTTCGCCAAGCTGCTGGAATTCGGCGTCGACTTCGTGCGCATCGACAAGATCATGGAGAAGTTCGGCTGGCCCATGGGCCCGGCCTATCTGTCCGACGTGGTCGGCATCGACACCGGCCACCATGGCCGTGACGTGATGGCTGAAGGCTTCCCGGACCGCATGGCCGTGGAAGGCAAGACCGCCGTCGACGTGATGTACGACGCCAACCGCCTGGGCCAGAAGAACGGCAAGGGTTTCTACTCCTACGAAATGGACAAGCGCGGCAAGCCGAAGAAAGTCCAGGACCCGGAGGCCTACGAGATCCTCAAGCCGATCGTCAAGGAGCAGCGCGAGCTGACCGACGAGGACATCATCAACTTCATGATGATCCCGCTGTGCCTGGAAACCGTTCGTTGCCTGGAAGACGGCATCGTCGAGACCGCAGCCGAGGCCGACATGGGCCTGATCTACGGCATCGGCTTCCCGCCCTTCCGTGGTGGTGCCCTGCGTTACATCGATTCCATCGGTGTAGCCGAGTTCGTCGCCCTGGCCGACAAGTACGCCGACCTGGGCGCCCTGTACCACCCGACCGCCAAGCTTCGTGAAATGGCCGCCAAGGGCCAGAAGTTCTTCGGTTAATCGCGCAGCGAACAGAGCGAGAGAGAAATATGAGCCTGAATCCGAGAGACGCGGTCATTGTCGACTTCGGCCGCACCCCGATGGGTCGTTCCAAGGGTGGCATGCACCGCAACACCCGTGCCGAGGACATGTCGGCCCATCTGATCAGCAAGGTCCTGGAGCGCAACACCAAGGTCGATCCGGCCGAAGTGGAAGACGTGATCTGGGGCTGTGTGAACCAGACCCTGGAGCAGGGCTGGAACATCGCGCGCATGGCGTCGCTGATGACCCAGATCCCGCACACCAGCGCCGGCCAGACCGTCAGCCGTCTGTGCGGTTCCTCCATGAGCGCCCTGCACACCGCCGTGCAGGCCATCCAGACCGGCAACGGCGACGTATTCGTCGTCGGCGGCGTGGAGCACATGGGCCACGTCGGCATGATGCACGGTGTCGACCCGAACCCGCACATGTCCCTGTACGCCGCCAAGGCGTCCGGCATGATGGGCCTGACCGCCGAAATGCTGGGCAAGATGCACGGCATCAGCCGTGAAGCCCAGGACCAGTTCGGTGAGCGTTCCCACCGCCTGGCCCACAAGGCCACCGTCGAAGGCAAGTTCAAGGATGAAATCATCCCGATGCAAGGCTACGACGAGAACGGCTTCCTGAAGGTGTTCGACTTCGACGAAACCATTCGTCCGGAGACCACCGTCGAGAGCCTGGCCGCGCTGAAACCGGCGTTCAACCCGAAAGGCGGCACCGTGACCGCGGGTACTTCCTCGCAGATCACCGACGGCGCCTCCTGCATGATCGTCATGAGCGCCCAGCGCGCCCAGGACTTGGGCATCCAGCCGCTGGCCGTGGTTCGCGCCATGGCCGTGGCCGGTGTCGATCCGGCGATCATGGGCTACGGTCCCGTTCCGTCGACCAACAAGGCACTCAAGCGTGCCGGTCTGACCATCGACGACATCGACTTCGTCGAGCTGAACGAAGCCTTCGCTGCCCAGGCCCTGCCGGTGCTGAAGGACCTGAAACTCCTCGACAAGATGGAGCAGAAGGTCAACCTGCACGGCGGCGCCATCGCCCTGGGTCACCCGTTCGGTTGCTCCGGTGCGCGTATCTCCGGCACCCTGCTGAACGTGATGAAGCAGAACGGCGGTACTCTGGGCGTGTCCACCATGTGCGTGGGCCTCGGCCAGGGCATCACCACCATCTTCGAACGCGTCTAAGCACGTTCGCAGATGCGAAGACCGGGGCCTCGTGCCCCGGTTTTTGCTTTTTCGGGGAGAATCTCATGCAACTGCAACCTGGTCTTTACCGTCACTACAAGGGGCCGCACTATCGAGTGTTCGGCACCGCTCGGCATTCCGAGACCGAGGAGTGGCTGGTGGTCTACCAGGCGCTCTACGGCGAGTTTGGGATGTGGGTGCGGCCGCTGGAAATGTTCCGCGGCACGGTGGAACTGGACGGCGAGACGGTCCCGCGTTTCGCCTTGGTGGAAGCCGAAGCGGGCCTGCTCGAACAGGTGGCGGCAGGGAATCGTCCTTGACCTCGGCTCGACGGCCACTATATATAGCGGTGCCTTTATAGGCTCCTGCCGCTTATTTCTTCTTTTTCGTATTCAGGAATTCTCCAGTCCATGGGCAAATCGCTGGTCATCGTGGAATCCCCGGCCAAGGCCAAGACCATCAACAAGTACCTGGGCAACCAGTTTGTGGTGAAGTCGAGCATCGGCCATATTCGTGACCTGCCCACCAGCGGTTCCGCCAGTGCCAGCAAGGAGCCGGTCAAGCGCGGCAAGGCCGCGGCCGCCGAGGCGCCTGCGCTGTCGCCCAAGGAGAAGGCCAAGCGCCAGCTGTTCACCCGCATGGGTGTCGATCCCGAGCATGGCTGGAAGGCCAAGTACGAGATCCTGCCCGGCAAGGAAAAGGTGATCGAGGAACTGCGCCGCCTGGCCAAGGATGCCGACACCATCTACCTCGCAACCGACTTGGATCGCGAAGGGGAAGCCATCGCCTGGCACCTGCGCGAGGCCATCGGCGGCGATGACAGCCGCTACAAGCGGGTGGTGTTCAACGAGATCACCAAGAAGGCCATCCAGGAGGCCTTCTCCCAGCCCGGCGAGCTGGACATCAACCGGGTCAACGCCCAGCAGGCGCGCCGCTTCCTCGATCGCGTGGTGGGCTACATGGTCTCGCCGCTGCTGTGGGCCAAGATCGCCCGTGGTCTGTCCGCCGGCCGCGTGCAGTCGGTGGCGGTGAAGCTGGTGGTGGAGCGCGAGAAGGAAATCCGCGCCTTCGTGCCGGAAGAATACTGGGAAGTGCACGCCGACCTCGGCACCGGCAAGGGCGACAAGGTGCGCTTCGAGGTGACCCGCGAGAACGGCGAGGCCTTCAAGCCGCTCAACGAGGCCCAGGCCATGGCGGCCCTGGACAAGCTCAAGGCCTCCGCCTACAGCGTGGTCAAGCGCGAGGACAAGCCGACCTCGAGCAAGCCCTCCGCCCCGTTCATCACCTCCACCCTGCAGCAGGCGGCGAGCAACCGCCTCGGTTTCGGCGTGAAGAAGACCATGATGATGGCCCAGCGTCTCTACGAGGCGGGCTACATCACCTATATGCGTACCGACTCGACCAACCTGTCCGCCGATGCCATCGACATGGTGCGCGGCTTCATCGATGACGAGTTCGGCAAGAAATACCTGCCGGCCAAGCCGAACTTCTATTCGAGCAAGGAGGGCGCCCAAGAGGCGCACGAGGCCATTCGCCCGTCCGACGTCAACCTGCGCCCGACCCAGCTGTCCGGCATGGAGCGCGACGCCGAGCGCCTGTACGAGCTGATCTGGCGCCAGTTCGTGGCTTGCCAGATGCCGCCGGCCGAGTACCTGTCCACCAGCGTCAGCGTGGGCGCCGGCACCTTCGAGCTGCGCGCCCGGGGCCGCATCCTCAAGTTCGACGGCTACACCCGTGTGCTGCCCCAGCAGGGCAAGCCGGGCGACGACGACGTGTTGCCGGAGATGAAAGAGGGCGATGCGCTCAAGCTGATCAAGCTCGACCCCAGCCAGCATTTCACCAAGCCGCCGGCACGCTATTCCGAGGCCAGCCTGGTCAAGGAGCTGGAGAAGCGCGGTATCGGCCGGCCGTCCACCTACGCGGCGATCATCTCCACCATCCAGGAGCGCGGCTACGTCACCACGCACAACCGCCGCTTCTACGCCGAGAAAATGGGTGACATCGTCACCGAGCGTCTCAACGAGAGCTTCGCCAACCTCATGGACTACGGCTTCACCGCCGGCATGGAGGAGCATCTCGACGACGTGGCCCAGGGCGAGCGCGACTGGAAGCATCTGCTCGACGAGTTCTACGGCGACTTCAAGAAGAAGCTGGAAGTGGCCGGAGAAGCCGACAAGGGCATGCGTGCCAACCAGCCGACCCTGACCGACATCCCGTGCCGCGAGTGCGGCCGACCGATGATGATCCGTACCGCGTCCACCGGCGTGTTCCTCGGCTGTTCCGGCTACGCGCTGCCGCCGAAGGAACGCTGCAAGGCCACCATCAACCTGATCCCGGGCGACGAGATCGCCGCGGACGACGAGGGCGAGTCCGAGTCCCGCGTGCTGCGCAGCAAGCGCCGCTGCCCGATCTGCAGCACGGCGATGGACGCCTACCTGCTGGACGAGACGCGCAAGCTGCACATCTGCGGCAACAACCCGGACTGCGCCGGCTACGAGATCGAGCAGGGCCAGTACCGCATCAAGGGCTACGAGGGGCCGAGCCTGGAATGCGACAAGTGCGGCAGCGAGATGCAGCTCAAGACCGGCCGTTTCGGCAAGTTCTTCGGCTGCACCAACCCGGCCTGCAAGAACACCCGCAAGCTGCTCAAGAACGGCGAGGCGGCGCCGCCGAAGATGGACGCGGTGAAGATGCCCGAGCTGAAGTGCGAGAAGGTCGACGACACCTACGTCCTGCGCGATGGCGCCTCCGGACTGTTCCTCGCCGCCAGTGGCTTCCCGAGGAACCGCGAGACGCGGGCGCCGCTGGTCCTGGAACTGGTGCCGCACAAGCAGGAGATCGATCCTAAGTACCACTTCCTGCTCGACGCGCCGCAGAAGGACCCGGAAGGCCGTCCGGCGGTGATCCGTTTCAGCCGCAAGACCAAGGAGCAGTATGTGCAGAGCGAGGTGGACGGCAAGCCCACCGGCTGGCGCGCCTTCTTCGACGGCGGCAAGTGGAAGGTGGAAGACAAGCGCTGAGCGTCCGCGCCTCGCCCGTAGCCGGGTGGGGCGCCTCCCTGATCATCCGCACGGCGGCTAGCGAGGCAGTCCATGGCCCACGAACTCTATACCCGCACCAACCAGAAGATCTTCTTCGCCGGGCTGGCCCTGGAGAGCCTGCGTAAGGCCGAGGCCGGCGAGGCGGTAAACGCCCAGGCGCTGGTACAGGCCGAGCGCGAAGCCGCGCTGTTCCACCTGTACGGTGCGGTGCTCGGTCTCTGCCACGAGATCGCCGGCTACTACAAGACTGCCGAGGCCAATGCTCCACGGGTCGAGCTGCTGCTCAACCCTGAGACGCTGCAGGCTTCGCCGAGCCCCGAGCTGTCCGAACTGCTGGAGATCGCCCAGCAGCCGGAAAGCTGGCTGGCCCGCCTGCTGGCCGCCCACGCCGGACTGTTCCAGCCACCCCAGGCACCGAAGACCGCCAAGGTCGATCCGACTCTGCCGCTGATCACTGCGGTCAGCGTCCAGGAAGAGCCGCAGTCATTGAGTCGCGAAGAACTGGAAAGCTGGCGCCAGCAGTTGAAGCAACTGGTGCTGCGTTACCGGGGCTCGCTGAGCGAGTGCTGAGCGGGGCCGCCCATCGCCTGCCGACAGGCGCTTTCTGTGATGCGCATCCATGATGCCCTACCGCTGGACTAGGGCGTTCGCGTGGGGACTGTTACACTGGCGGCCTATCAGGAGACCCCGACATGTCCACTTCCTTTCTCGAAATCGTCGAACTGCCCGACGGCCGCATCATTCTGCGCCGCGCCGAGGATGAGGAAGTGCTGGTGACCCTGGACTTCTCGGCGGACGCCAAGGCTTTTCTCCAGGGGCATCACGTCGAGGTGGCCAAGGCCATGCTCAACGTCGGCGTGCAGATGGCCGGCCGGCTGGCCGAAGGCGAGATCGAGCAGGAAGAGCAGCCGCGCGTGCTGCACTGAGCCCTCAAGCGGGCTCTTACCGAAGCATCACCCTATCAATCCAGGCGAATATTCAGACTCTGCGCACTGCCCAGGCGCGCGGCGCTGGTCAGGCTCGCCCGCTGGCCGGGCTGCAGGTCGATCCAGCTCACCACGGTATGGCTACGGCCGAGGCGCAATGCCTCGCGGGTGAGATCGAGCACATCCTGGCCGGCGCGCGGCTGCAGTACCAGCAGGCGACCCAGGTCGAGACCGGCGCCACGCAGCCAGGCGTTGGTGATGGAAGAGGGCGGGGCGACCAGAGTGAGCCAGCGTTCGTCCTGATTGCGGCTGAGCTCGCGCAGTACCGGCCCCAGCAGGTGCCGGCAATGACCGAGGGAGCCTGACAGGCGCAGTTCGCTGAAAGGCTCCGGCTCGTCGAGCCAGGGCGCCTCCACGGGCTCTTCGAGCAGCGGCAGGGTGCTGCCGATGAAGGCCTGGAACAGCGGGAGTTGCGAAGTATTCAGCGACTGCGGGAACTGCATGAAGCTCTCCTTGGTTCTCAGCGGCGGATCACGCCTACGCTCAGGCCTTCGATCACCAGGTCCTGTTCTTCGAGATTGACTTCGATGGGGGCGAATTCGGGGTTCTCGGCGATCAGCAGGACCTTGTTGCCGGTGCGCTGGAAGCGCTTGACCGTGACCTCGTCGTCGATGCGCGCCACCACGATCTGGCCGTTGCGGGCCTCGCGGGTGGTGTGCACGGCCAGCAGGTCGCCGTCGAGGATGCCGATGTCCTTCATGCTCATGCCACGCACGCGCAACAGGTAGTCGGCCTTGGGATGGAAGAACTCCGGGTTGATCTTGCAGGAGTCTTCCACGTTCTGCTGGGCGAGGATGGGGGCGCCGGCGGCGACCCGGCCGATCACTGGCAGGCCTTCCTCTTCCGCGGCGGCCGGCTCGAAGCCGGGGATGCGGATGCCGCGCGAGGCGCCGGGCGTCATCTCGATCGCGCCCTTGCGGGCCAGCGCCTTGAGGTGCTCCTCGGCGGCGTTGGGGGACTTGAAGCCCAGTTCCTGCGCGATCTCGGCCCGGGTCGGCGGATAGCCGTTGTCTTCCAGGCAGCGCTTGATGAAGGCGAGGATTTCGGATTGTCGCGGCGTCAGTTTGAGCATGCGGGCGGTCTGTCTGTTTATACAGTTGCTGTGATTATATACAGTGATTCGGTGCTGGCAACCCTTCTTTGCGTTGCGGCGGGATGCTCATTCATGCCGCCTGGCGGAGTGCGCCGACATTTACCTTCATTCGGCTATGGTTAAATGCCTGACCGATCAGCCATGAAAGTCGCCGTCCCGCTTGACAGGCCCACAAGCTGAAACGTATGTTTCAAACAAGTGTTTGTCAGGTGTATATCTCATGGCTCAATCGGAAACTGTCGAGCGCATACTGGATGCCGCGGAACAGCTGTTCGCGGAGAAGGGCTTCGCCGAGACCTCGCTGCGTCTGATCACCAGCAAGGCCGGAGTCAACCTGGCTGCCGTGAACTATCACTTCGGCTCCAAGAAGGCGCTGATCCAGGCGGTGTTCTCCCGCTTCCTCGGGCCGTTCTGCATCAGCCTGGAACGTGAGCTGGATCGCCGCCTGGCCAAGCCGGACGCCAAGGCCAGCCTGGAAGAGCTGCTGGAAATGCTCGTGGAGCAGGCCCTGGCGGTGAAGCCGCGCAGCGGCAACGACCTCTCCATCTTCATGCGCCTGCTCGGCCTGGCCTTCAGCCAGAGCCAGGGTCACCTGCGCAAGTATCTGGAGGAGGTGTACGGCAAAGTGTTCCGCCGCTACATGCTGCTGCTCAACGAGGCCGCGCCCAGGCTGCCGCCGCTGGAAATCTTCTGGCGCGTGCACTTCATGCTGGGCGCCGCGGCGTTCAGCATGTCCGGCATCAAGGCGCTGCGCGCCATCGCCGAGAACGATTTCGGCGTGGATACCTCCATCGAGCAGGTGATGCGCCTAATGGTCCCGTTCCTCGCCGCCGGCATGCGTGCCGAGAGCGGGGTCAGCGACGACGTGCTCGCCACCGCCCAGTTCAAGCCGCGGACCAAGTCGCAGGTCGCCGCCAAGGCGCTCTGACGCTGTGCCCGAGCGGAGCGATGGGCTAAGCTAGCGGCCCATGCGCCCGCTCGACTTGCTGCATATCTCCATCGCCGACCAGCGCCTGTACGGCTTCGCCGACGGGCAGCTGGTCGTGCGCCTGCCTGTCTCCACCGCCCTCAACGGGCCCGGCGAACTCAGCGGTTCCAACTGC
>OGQD01001779.1_pt1 | contig 13029 bp, 5 predicted proteins | sample 1553091 | NCBI WGS metagenome assembly OGQD01 (sample SAMEA2580290, study PRJEB22360) | human gut metagenome | biome: human gut; feature: human-associated habitat; material: faeces | place: Denmark | collected 2008/2010
GCTGGCGGCGAGCCCCTTTGCCGACGAGTCGACCTATCTTGCCGCGCTGCTGGACGATGCCCAGCGCAGCGAACTCAGCCAACTGCGCCAGCGCCTGGAAACGGCAATTACCGAAGCCGTCACCCTGCGTGCCGCTGCTGCGCAGGATGTCGAGCGCTTGCAGGCAGAACCCCACGGCGAACTGCCGCTGGAGGAACTCGACCTGCAATTGCAGGCGCTCGCTGCACAGTTGCGCGAGCTGGGTCAGTGCCAGGGCGAAATCCGCGCCCAGTTGCAGGGCGACGACAACCGTCGCGCCAGCCAGCAGAGCCTGTTCGCGGATATCGCCAAGCAGGAGCAAGAGCACGATCTCTGGCAGCACCTCAACAGCCTGATCGGCGCCTCCGACGGCGCGCGTTACCGGCGCTTCGCCCAGGGCCTGACCCTCGATCACCTGGTGCACCTTGCCAACCGCCAGTTGCAGCGCCTGCATGGACGCTACCAGCTGGCGCGGCGCAGCGATGGCGAGCTGGAGCTGGAAGTGGTGGATACCTGGCAGGGCGACACGGCGCGCGACTGCAAGACGCTGTCCGGGGGCGAGAGCTTCCTGGTCAGCCTCGCGCTGGCGCTGGCGCTGTCCGACCTGGTCAGCCACAAGACCAGCATCGACTCGCTGTTCCTCGACGAAGGTTTCGGCACCCTCGATGGCGAGACCCTGGAAGTCGCGCTGGATGCCCTCGACAGCCTCAACGCCACGGGCAAGACGATTGGCGTGATCAGCCACGTCGAGGCACTGAAGGAGCGCATTCCGGTGCAGCTCAAGGTGCACAAGGGCGTTGGCATGGGCTACAGCCAGCTCGACCAGCAGTTCCGATTCGACCCGGAGAAAGCCTGATGGGCCTCTCCGTGCACCGCTGCGAAGAACGGGATCTGCCCGACTGGATCGAGCTGCGTCTGCAACTCTGGCCGGGCGATCATGCAGACGCGTTCGTTGCGGAGGCGCGGGACATCCTCGCGCAGCCGCAACGCCACGGCGCCTGGCTGGCCCGCGACGAAAAGGGCAGGGCGCTGGGGCTGGCGGAGGCCTCTGTGCGCAGCGATTACGTGAACGGCACGGAGGGCTCGCCGGTGTTGTTTCTGGAGGGCATCTACGTCCGCGAAGACGCCCGCCGGCAAGGCGTGGCTCGGGCTCTGGTGGGCGTGGTGCAGGCTTGGGGCGGCACGCTCGGCTGCCTGGATTTCGCTTCCGATGCGGCGCTCGACAATACCGACAGCCATGCTCTTCATCGTGCCCTGGGCTTCATCGAAACCGAGCGTGTCGTGTACTTCAGAAAGCCGCTGCGGGGTTGATCCACATCAGGAGGAACGCGAGCGCGGCACTGCGGTCAACTTGCAATCGACGTCAGGCGAGATAGGCTCAAGACCGCGTAAGTCAGCCGCTCCCGCCTGGGTCGGCATCCACAGGTATCGTGATCTTTCGTAGAGGTGATTGGTGATGAAGAAATCCGCATCGGCTCCGAAGAAACCCGCAGCGGCCAAACCCGCCGCGAAGCCGGCTGCGAAAGCGGCCAGCAAACCTGCCGCAAAACCGGCCGCTGCCAAGCCGGCCGCCAAGGCCGCTGCCAGCAAACCCGCTGCTGCGAAGACGGCTGCTGCCAAGCCTGCCGCAAAACCGGCTGCTGCCAAGGCCGTCCCGCGCCGTGCGCCCGCGCTGGCCACGCCGTCAGACCTGAGCAAGAACGCCACCCGCGATCTGTCTGCGGCGCTCAATCGCCTGCTGGCGGATGTCTTCGCGCTCTACCTGAAGACCAAGAACTTCCACTGGCACGTGAGCGGTCCACACTTCCGCGACTACCACCTGCTGCTGGATGACCACGCCACCGAGATCTTCGCGATGACCGACGCGATTGCCGAGCGCAACCGCAAGATCGGCGGCAACACCATCCGCTCCATCGGCCACATCGCGCGCCTCAAGCGCATCCTCGACAACGATGCCGAGTTCGTGCAGCCGCTGGACATGCTGGCCGAGTTGCAGGAGGACAACAAATCGCTGACCTCCTACATGCGCGAGGTCCATGGCCTGTGCGACGAGTACCACGACATCGCCACTGCCAGCCTGATCGAGAACTGGATCGACGAGACCGAGCAGCGCACCTGGTTCCTCTTCGAGACCAGCCGCCGTGGTGATAACACCGGGCACTGATCGGTACGACAAGAAATACCAAGGCCGCCTTCGGGCGGCCTTGGTATTTGTAGGAGCGCGCTTGCTCCTACAGTGCCGGCTGGCTCTGCCAGAAGGTGGAAAATTCCTCGAACGGATAGCGCTCGCCGTCGAAGCTGACGGTCTTGCGCACAACTCTTGGGGCGCCGACATTCTCACCCGCCGATTCGCGCTGCACCTTCGAGGTGACGATCAGGTCGGCATAGCCGTGATGGACTTCCTGGCCCATCGACAGGGTGAGTTGCGAGCGTTCGATGACCGTGCGCTGATCACTGCAAGTCTGGCCCTCCAACGTCGTCCACTGCCGCAGGTAGGTGCGGAAGACTTCCTTGAGCTTGGCGCCCTGCGGCGCGTAGAGGCTGAAGTCGTCGTAGGACCAGGCGTCCGGGCAGCTCGCGCCGCGCGCCACGCTGCCAATGACCAGGCCGAAACCGCGCACATCCGGCGCCAGGCGATAGCGGGCGGTGTCGAGCCACAGGCTGGAGCTGTCGATCTCCACCATGGCGTCCTCGCCGATGCTGTCGTCGACGCGCGTCACCAGCTTGCCGCTGGCCGTGTCGAACTGGCCGACCAGCAGGTTCAGGTTGCGCTCGCCGGGCTCGGTCTTGTCGTCCGCCGTGCTGTAGGCGACTGCGACCACCTCGAGCTTCGGATCATCCGGCCAGGCCTTGCAGGCGGCAGCGACCACCGGCGTTGCCGCAGCGGACTCCGGTGCCTGCCAGCCCTGCTGGCCGAGCAGCCCGGCCAGGGTCTGCAGGGTGGCGTCGTCGCAGGGCTGTGCGGTGCGCTCCGCTGCGCCAACGCTACCGGCAAGTACCAGCAGCGCGGCGCAGGTCCATTTCCCTATGGGGTACATCAGTGGCTCCTTGTGCGAGCGGAGGATCAGCGACCGTCGCTGTCCTTCCACTTGTTCATCAGGGTGTTGGAAACCAGGCTCTCGTCGAGCAGCTTCTTCGCCGTCTCCACGCCGGCCACCGGCAGGCCGGCAGGGTCGAGCAGGCCGATCTGTACCAGCACGCTGGCCTGGTCCCAGTAGATGTGTTCGTGGCACAGCTTGTCGCCGCGGAAGCGGATCACGCCGAGCATGGGGATCTCCACGTACTTGCCGGTGGGCGGCACGCCGGGCAGCATCCAGTCGATCTCGGTGGAGTGGGTGAAGCACATGACGAATTCGTCCACCACCTGCAGCGCGCCGACGGTGCGGGAGATCGGCACCAGTTTCATGTCCGGCGGATTGCCGTGGACGAAGTGGTTGCGGTAGAAGCGCGCCAGTTCGTCCTGGCCGACGCCGCCGGTCATGGTGGGGATATGGTTGACGTAAGGCTGGGCGACCATGGTTGCCATGGTGGCGGGCACGTCGCGGGCCGCGAATTCGTGGTGGATGTGGTCTTCCCAGAGTTTCGACAGGTCGAAGTCCGGGCCGATCTCGCGCTTGAGCGCGCCGATGCTGCGCTCGTGGGCCATCAGCGCGGCGGGCTTGTCGAAGTGCACGCCGTTGGGGCGGGCGAAGGCGTGGTCGACGCCGGGGTAGCTGTAGATCTCCGCCTTTGGCAGTTTGCCCAGCACCTCGCCGATGGCCGCGCGGGCGTTGGCGTCGCAATACACGTCCTGCTCGGCGAAGTGCAGCACCAGGCGACCCCGGATGTTCTGCGCCTCGTCCAGCAGGTGCTCGATGCCCATGCCGTAGTAGCCCACCGAGCAGGCCGCGTCGGTGCGCGCGGCGGTGAGGTAGGCGAGCTTGCCGCCCAGGCAGAAGCCGACGTAGCCGATGCCGCGATCTTCGACTTCCGGCAGTGCGCGCAGGGCGTCCATGGCGGCCGCGATGTCGTCCACGCCCTTGTCCACGTCGAAGCGTTGGAACAGGTCGATGGCCTGGCCGAACTCGGCCTCGCTGTAGCCCAGCTCGAGGTTGGGCTGCAGGCGCCAGAACAGGTCGGGTACCAGGGCGACGTAGCCTTCCTCGGCGTAGCTGTCGGCTATGCTGCGCATGTTGGCGTTGACGCCGAAGATCTCCTGGCCGATCACCACGCCGGGGCCACGCCCGCTGGCCGGTACCGCGAGATAACCGCTGAAGCTGCCGCTGCCGTCACGCGCGGCGATGCTGATGCTCTTGCCCATGGTCCACTCCTGTCTGGCTCGTTGTTGTTCTGTCGGACGGGATTATTCCGGTATTCACCGGCATCGGAAAGACCGGTGCTCCCGCATCAAAGGTGTCTCAAAAATACGACACTTGCCGTATGTGCGGCCGCCACCGCCCTCCCTAAGCTGATCCCACCCAAAGGACGCAGTTCGAAGGATCATGGAGAGACCCAGGGCATGGTCGAGTCGTCGTGCCCGCTGATGGCAGCCGTCGTGGCTGTCTCCCTTTCGATCTCCTGAGCGCCGTTGCCACGGCAGCCTTCTCCTCGTCCCCCAGCCCCCCGTCGTACCGGGCATCTGTCTGCTCGGCGTCTTGCGGTGGGCGTTCCCAAACCGAGGAGAGGTTCGACGATGTCCCTGCCAGGATGTGCATCCATGATCGGTAGCGCGCTGCGCACGATCGGCCGCTGTTCCCTTCTGCTGTTCGCCGCATTGTGGCCCGGCGCTGGCAATGCCGCCGGGCCGGGTGCGGTAATCGAGAACGCGGTGCGCCAGGCCGACCGCCTGCAACGCGACTCGATCGAACGCCTGCAGCAGCAACAGCAACAGGACCGCAGTTCCGCCGAGCCACCCACGCACCTGCAGGTTCCGGCCGGCAAGGCGCGGGAGCTGCCCGAAGGCCCCTGCCGGGATATCCGCTCTATCGAGGTGCGCGGTGCGAAGCTGATCCGCCCCTCTAGCGTCGACCTGCTGGTGCAGCCCTACCAAGGCAAGTGTCTGGGCGTGCGGGAGATCGAGCAGGTGCTGTCGGCCATTACCGCGGCGTATATCGCCAAGGGCTATGTGGCGGCGCGGGCTTACCTGCCGGCGCAGGATCTTTCCGGCGGTACGCTGACGGTGGACGTGGAGGAGGGCCGGGTCGAGACGATCCGCGTGGAGGACGGCGGCGCCGGCTCCATCTCAGTGCCCAACGTCGCGCCCGGGGTGGTCGGCAAGCCGTTGAACCTGCGCGATCTCGAACAGGCGCTGGACCAGATCAACCGTCTGCCTTCCAACGACGCGGTGATGGACATCGCGCCGGGCAGTGCACCGGGTGACAGTGTGGTGCTGTTCAGCAACCATCCCATGCGACCGGCACGACTGAACCTCACCTACGACAACTATGGCCAGGATTCCACCGGGCAGAACCAGGCCGGCGCCAACCTGGCATTGGACAACCCGCTGGGCTTCAACGACTTCCTCAGCCTCACCCATCGGCGTGCCGTGCCCTATGACGCTGGCAGCCGCGCGTCGTACCTGAGCAACCTGAGCTACGTGGTGCCTTTCGGCTACGCCACGGTCAGTTTCAATGCCTCCGACACCCATTACGCCAGCCACATCCGTACGGCCGGCGGCACTCGGTTGCGCACCAGCGGCGATTCCAGTTTCTACTCGCTGCGGACCGACTACGTGGCCTGGCGTGGCCAGCAATCACTGTGGAACCTGTCGGCGACGCTGACCCGCAAGGACTTCAAGAACTACCTGGAAGACATCTACCTGGACGTCAGCAGTCGCAAGCTGACCGTGCTGGACCTGGATTCGTCCTTCACCACCCAGTTGCTCGGCGGCTCGTTCACCGTAAACGCTGGGGTTTCCCGTGGCCTGAAACTGTTCGATGCGCTGGATGACCCGTCCGGCCTGCCGGACTACGCGCCCCGTGCGCAGTACACCGCGTTCAAGTACGGCGCCAACTGGTTCCGGCCGTTCCTGATGCTCGGCCAGTCGTGGAGCTTCACCTCGCAGTTCACCGGGCAGAAGGCGCAGGACGTGCTCTACGGCTCCGAGCAGATACTCGTCGGCAGCCTCTATAGCGTGCGCGGCTTCGAGGACCAGAGCCTGTCGGGCGACAACGGCTGGTTCCTGCGCAACCAACTCAACCTGCACCGCAGCTTCGCCCTGCGCCAGGGCCTGGCCGGACAGATCCGGCCCTATGTCGCGCTGGACCACGGCAAGGTGTGGAACCGCGAGCCCGGCCTGCCGCAAGGCAAGCTGACCGGCGCGGCGCTGGGCGTCAGCAGCACCCTGGGGGTGTTCAACCTCGATGTCTTCCACGCCTGGCCTCTCGAGAAGCCGGATTTTCTCGATCGCCCCAGCGATTCCACCTACTTCAGCGCCAGCCTGAGTTTCTGAGGAAGCAGCCGTCATGAACCACGTCTATCGAGTGATCTGGAGTTTGTGCCGCAATGCCTTCGTCGTCGCCTCGGAGCACGCCTGCTCCCAGGGTAAGCGCGGCGCGGCCGGTGCGGGGAGCGCAGGGGCGGGCGGGAAGATCGGGGTGTTCGTGCTGGGCAGCCTGTCCGCCGCGCTCTACGCGCAGTCGGCGCTGGCCGGCGGGGTGCAAACCGCCGATGGCAACACCCAGGCCTACCGAGCCGGCAACGGTGTGCAGGTCATCGACATCGCTGCCGGCAATGCCGCCGGTGTCTCGCACAACCGCTACATCCAGTACAACATCGACCCCAGCGGCCAGGTGCTCAACAACAACTCGGCGAAGACGGGCACGGGAGCCCTGCAGTCACAGCTGGCAGGCCAGGTGATGCCGAACCTCAACCTGAACGATCAGGCGCGGGTCATCCTCAACGAGGTGGTGGCGAATAATCGTTCGAGCCTGCAAGGCTACGCCGAAGTGCTCGGCGGCAAGGCCGACGTGATCATTGCCAACCCATACGGCATCACCTGCGCCGGCTGTGGTTTCATCAACAGTGACCGCGCGACTCTCACCACTGGCCAGCCGGTGCTGGGCGCGGACGGTTCGGTGAGCGGCTTCCAGGTCAACCGTGGCGATATCCTGGTCACCGGCAAGGGCCTGGATAGCCAGCGCCAGGACGTGCTCGACCTGGTGGCGCGCAACGTGCTGATCGATGGCCAGGTGAACGGCAAGGATGTCGGCATCGTCGCCGGCAGCAACCGCTTCAACTATGCCGATCGCTCCGTCAACGCCCTGGCGGCGGACGGCGACAAACCGGCCTACGCCATCGACTCCACGGCGCTGGGCGGCATGTACGCCAACCGCATCCGCCTGCTCGCGACCGAAGATGGCGTTGGCGTGCGCATGCGCGGCGAGGCGGCCAGCTCCAGTGACTTCACCCTGAGCGCTTCCGGGCGGATCGAGCTGAACGGGCGGGTTGGCGCCGCGCAGAACCTGGCGGTGAAGTACACCGGCAGCCAGGTCGATGGCGGCGCTCTGCAACTCAATGGCAGCAACGCCGAACTCAGCGCCAAGGGCGATATCGGACTCGATGCGGGCGTCGGTGGTGTCAGCCTGAACGCTGGCAAGCTGACCGCCGAGCGCGACCTTGGCGTGAGCGCTGCCAGCCTGCTGGACAGCTCCGCGGGCCAGAGTCGCTTCGCCGCCCGTAACCTGCGCCTGAGTATCAGCGGCAATGCGGCGGTGGACGGTTCCGCCTGGGGGGCTGGCGGCACATCGACCCTGCGTTTCGGCAGCCTGCAGGTGGGGGCCAGCGGCGCGAGCCTGTATGCCGGCAGCGGTCTTGATCTGCGCGGCCGCGGTGATGTGAACCTGGGCACGGCGACACTGAGCGCCGGGACCCGTGCACAATTGGCATCGGAAACCGGCAGCCTGCGCAGCGCCGGCCAGGTGAAGGCGCAGAGTGGCCTGAGCCTGGAAGCGGCCGGGCAGTTGGAGAACGCCGGGCAACTGCTCAGCGGCGGCGATCTCGATGTACAGGGCGCCGGTTTGAGCAACAGCGGCACCGTGCAGGCGGCGGGTGCGCTGCGGTTGGGTGCTGCCGGGCGCGAGTTGAAGCTGGACAACCAGGCGAGCGGCCAACTGCTGGGCGATACCCTGGCGATCCAGGCCGGCGCACTGACCAATGCCGGCACGCTGCAGGCGACGCACGGCAGCCAGATCAACGCGCGAAGCCTGGACAATCGTGGGCAGATCCTCGGCTCAACGGTGGCTGGCAAGGACACGCAGATTCGCCTGAGTGGCGCGCTGGCCAACCAGGGGACTGTGCAGTCGGCCGGCGCGTTGCGCATCGACGCCGATGGGGTGCTCGGCAACCGCGGCAAACTGCTGGCGCTCGATAGCGCGCATGGTGGTAGCAATGGCGCGCTGGACGTGAGCGCACAGCGAATCGACAACAGCGGTGTGCTGGATGGAGGCGGTGACTTGCGAGCTACCGCTCGCTCGGCTGCGGCCGACAGCTTCGTCAACAATGGCACGCTGCAAAGCGCCGGCGACCTGCACCTGGACGTGGGGGGCGCATTGAGCAACGGCGCCGGCGCCCAGGTCATCGCGGATGGCGCGCTGAGCGTGACCTCGGCCCTGGGCGATTTCAGCCTGGGCAACCTGGGGCTGCTGCAAGGACGCACGGGGCTGGCGCTGGGCGAGCTGAATCGCCGCGTTGCCCTGTTCAACAACGGCCAGGTGCTGACCGGCGGGCGTCTCGTGCTCGCGGGCTCAACACTGGAGAACCGTGGCGCGATCCAGGCGGGGACCGGTACGCAAATCACGACGGGCAGCCTGCTCAATGCGGCAGCGGGCAAGCTGCTGGCGTCCACCGTGGCGGGCAGCCAGGACAACTTCAACCTGGGCAGCTTCGACAATCAGGGCCAACTGCAATCGGCTGGCAGCCTGAGCATCACCAGCAGCGACGCGCTGAAGAACAGCGGCACGCTGTGGGCCCAGTACGCCTCGGGCAGCCTGCTGTTGCAGGGCGGTGCGCTGAACAACAGCGGCAATATCGAGGGGGCGGGCGCCACGTCGCTGACCAGCGGCGGGCTACTGAGCAACAGTGGGCAGGTGCACAGCGCGGGGGATCTGGCGCTGAACGCACAGGGTGATGTGAGCAATACCGGCAGGTTGTTGGGGGACCGCAACCTCAGCCTCGATACCGCCACGGCGGCCAATCTCACCAACACCGGGCGTATCCAGGCGGCCGGCAACCTGCGCATCGGCGACAACGCCGCACGGTTTGCCGCACTGAACAACAGCCTTTCCGGCGTATTGCTGGCCGGCAATGCGCTGAACCTGTACGGCGGCTCATTGGACAACCAGGGCAAGGCCAGCGCGGCGGGCACGATCACCGCGCAGTTGGACTCGCTGACCAACGGCGCCGCGAACAACCACAGCGCGGCCATTGTTGCCGGCGGCCCCACCGGTGACAGTCAGTTCAGTATTGGCAATCAGCTGGACAATTACGGTGCCATTCACGCCAACGCCAACCTCAATCTGAACGCCAGCAGTATCAGCAACTACAACACGGGTGGGCTGTCGTCCCTGGGCGAGCTTGATGTGAGAGCTTCCAGCGGTGCGATCGACAACTACGGGGCGCTGTATGCCGGGCAGTGGTTGTGGTTGAACGCCACCGAGAACGGCGTATACAACCGCGTCGGCGCGACTATCGACAGTAGTGGCGGGGTGACCAGCAACAGCTACGACTTCGTCAACAACAGCTCGGTGGTGGCGCTGGGTGATATCGCCATCAGCGTTATCCGTAGCTTCACGAACGAAACCACGCTGGCCAGCGGGCAATCCATCAGCAAGGCGCTGGGTGGCGCAGAGGAGATTCGTAACCGCAACTCCTGGCAGATTGCCAACGAGGGCAGTCTCGACAAGGGGATAAACGCCTGGGTCTACGAAGAAGACTTCACCCGGCGTGAGTATCTGGTGGGAATCAGCGAGAGCGCGCTGCGGGCATTGCCCAAGGCGGGCATCATTGCCACCGGTGACGGATCCCGGCTGAGCGTCAACTACGGTGGTTCCGGCCTCAACAAGATCGCTGTGCTCTCGGCGAGCAACGTCTCGATTGGCGGCACGGGGACGTTTACCAACGAGGACTTGACCCTCTATTCATTCGACTACACCCGTCGCTGGATTCGAGTTGACGATGAGAAGTCGTCGGCGGATGACCACTTCGTCACCTGGGCCAGGATCAACCCCAATCGCGATGGCTGGGACGGTGACCCGGATGACGATGACAACGACATGTGGGATTGGAACCCCGGTTGGGGGTGGGCTCGCAGCGAGGAGATGTCCGGTGGCAGCTTCCCTGCGGAGCTGGAACGCTGGGCCCAGCAGGCATCCATCGCCGGGGCCGTGCGCAAAGGAACTCCGACCAACCTGGGTGGCTTCGGTGCCGGGATCTTTGCAAGCGATTTTCGCTTCACCTCGGGCACATTGAACAACGCCGGTTCTCCCTATGCTGGCGACCCTACCAGGGTTGCCCAGAGCGGTCTGATCTCTGGTTCCGTCAAGACTCGCAGCAGCGCGGGGGAGGGCAGTACAGTGGCCAGCGGTGTCAGTTCGCTGGGCGCCATCGATGCAGCCGGGCGCGCGGGTATCGTCGCCGGAGGCCCGTTGTCCTTCGCCTCCCTGGACCTGCGCCTGCCCAGCAATCCCAACGGCTACTTTGTGATCAGCCGCGAGCCAGGCGCGGGCTTCCTGATCGAAACCAACCCGCTATTCGCCGTTGGCTCCGCTTACCTGGGCTCGGATTACCTGGCGCGACTTTACGGATACGACACCGACACCCTGCAGAAACGCCTGGGCGATGCCGACTACGAGGCCTACCTGATCCGCCAGCAGCTGATCCAGCAGATCGGCAGCAACGTGATCCACGGCTACGCCAACGAAGCTGAGCAGATGAAGCAGATGATGGATCAGGCCTATGCCCAGAGCGGATCGCTGGGTCTGGAATTCGGCAAACCGCTGACAACCGAGCAGGCCGCTTCGCTGACCCAGGACATCGTCTGGATGGAGGAAGTCCAGGTGGGTGGCCAGAAGGTGCTGGCGCCGCGTGTCTATCTTGCCGCGAACACCATCGCGTCGGTCGCCACGGGGGCCGTGATTGCCGCCAATGACATCACTATCGGTGGCTCCGGTCTGAACAACACCGGCGGCACCATTGCTGGCAGCAACCGCCTGACGGTAAATACCAGCGGCGATATCAGCAACACCAGCGGCACCCTGCGCGGCGGCGACGTAAGCCTGGCGTCCAGTCAGGGCAGCATTCGCAATCAGACTCTGGCCGAGCAGAATGGCGATAGCCATACCGCATCGACGAGCATCGGCAACACGGCAAGCATCGAGTCGACCGGCAACCTGGCGATGAATGCCGGCAAGGACCTCACCGTTACCGGCGGCAACGTGGCCGCCCAGGGCAATGCGACACTCACCGCCGGCGAGAATGTCACCTTCGACACCATCGTCAGCCATACGACCACCACCACTGGCTACGTCGCGCCGGAGCACAGCGGCGGCAACGCCTGGGGATCGCAGACCACTACCGGCGATCAACACATCGGCTCTACGCTGAGCAGCGGCGGCAACCTGGCGATCAGCAGCGGCGGGGATACCACCATTGCCGGCTCGACGGTCGGCGCGGGCGGTGATCTGGCCGTGAAGACCGGCGGTGACTTCAGCCTCGAGGCACGCCAGGATACGCGTTCCACCCAGACCAGCAGTCACGTATCCGGACTGGGTGTCGGCGGTGGGCTCGCGGGCAGCGAAACTATTACCACTGACGACTTCAAAGGCACCAACGCCGGCTCCGGCATCACCGTCGGCGGCAATGCCAGCGTGGACTCCAAGGGCAGCATGGCCCTGCAGGGTTCGTCGATGAAGGTCGCAGGTGATGCCGACATCGATGCCAGCAAGGGCATCAATGTACTCGATGGGCTGGACGAGGAGCGCCACAGCAAGACGACCGAGACTACGACCTTCCTCAAGGTGGGCGGCGCCGGCAACGCTTCGTCCAGCTCAGGCAGCGGCGCTCACGCTGGAGCCGAAGGGCGCAAGGCGTCGGCAGGTGCCGAGGCGACGGCCGACGCGCAGGCCTCCGGCAACGGCGACCTGAAGTTCTCCGAGCACACCACCACCACCAGCAACTCCGGCTCGCGGACCAGCGTCGGTTCGACGCTGCAGGTAGGCGGCGACCTGCGTGCCAACACCGACGGTACGCTCAAGGTGCAAGGCTCGACGGTGCAGTCCGGCGGTGACATGACCCTGAATGCCGGAAACACCGAAGTGCTTGCTGGCCGTAACGAAACCTGGAGCAACACCAGCACCTCCCGCGAGTCAACCGGCATCTTCAGCGACGGCAGCGCGCAGGCGGGCGCCCAGGCCAGCGCCGAAGCCCAGGCCGGCGTACCCGCTGGCGCCAAGACCGGCGCACAGGCCGCAGCGTCGGCCAGCGCCGAGGGGACGGCAACCATCGGTGTGCGTACCGAGCACGACAGCAGTTCGGATTATTCCCTGCGCAACAGCGGCTCGACGCTCAAGGCCGGCGGCGACCTGAACCTGAGCAGCCAGGGCAACGCCACCTTCGTCGGGGCGAATGTGGTGTCCGGCGGCGATATCAACATCGCTGCGAAGAACATCGACAACCGCGCTGCACAGGACATCGACGAACATTCCAGCGACCATTCCTCGCAAACGGCTGGCGTCTACTTTGGTGGTGATGCCAGCGCCCAGGCCTCCGCTGGCGCCCATGGCAAGGTGGGTAGCACCGGCGCCGGCGCCAAGGCCGAAGCCAGCGTTGGCGGTGAAGCCAACGGCAGCGCCGGGCTGCGTTACCAGCGCGAAGACAGCAGCGAAACCAGCGGTTCGGTGAGGCAGGTGACCTCCAGCTTCAAGGCCGGCGGCACGCTCACCCGCACCGCCACGGGCACCCTTACCGACCAGGGAACCCAGCTGGAGGCCGGCGGTGACATCCACCAATCGGCGCGGGAAATCCGTGATGTGGCGG
>OGQD01001781.1_pt1 | contig 13014 bp, 15 predicted proteins | sample 1553091 | NCBI WGS metagenome assembly OGQD01 (sample SAMEA2580290, study PRJEB22360) | human gut metagenome | biome: human gut; feature: human-associated habitat; material: faeces | place: Denmark | collected 2008/2010
CCCATTCCTCAAACGCCATCAATGGCTTTGCCCGCGCGGGCGGCGGTATTGGGTCAAACGCCGATGTGATGCAGGCAATCGTGCGCACAGGAATCTCCCGCCGCGTGCGTACTGCGAAGATGGGTAACCCTCGCCTGCAGCAGATTGCCACGCTTCTCTTCTTTCACAACTAGATCGTCCCCGAGGGAACGAGCAGGAGTCGGGCGCACGGTGACATGGCTCGGCCCAGCTCGCAGATGAAGTCGGTCCTCGAGATGCTTTCAGAAAACGATGCGATCCGTTCGTCCTTCGGGTTCCTCATGACGTTGTTTGAAAAATGGTTCTAAAGGTTCTTAATAGAAATAAGATAGAAGAACTTCCGGGCTTTGTAAGACGGGGTCGCGCAAACGGCCCCGCCCGTACGTCGCGCCCGGTTCCGCACACGGGGGCGGGTTTCGCTCTCCGCCACAGAGTCGCACTCGTCCGCAAGCGGCTGCTACAGGCGACTTTGCCTCTCGCTCGTGAGACAATACGCACGACGAGAGAGGAGCTGGCCATGATCTATACAGCGCTCACCAACCGAGCTATGCGCATCGCCTATGAGGCACATGCGGGACAGGTCGACAAGTGTGGAACGCCTTACGTGTTCCATCCGTACCACCTCGCAGAGCAGATGCCCGACGAGATCACAACCTGCGTTGCCCTGCTGCATGACGTGGTGGAGGACACACCTGTAACGCTCGAGGACCTGGGGCGCGAGTTTCCGCCGGAGGTGACCGACGCCCTGCGGCTGCTCACGCACGACCCCGCCGTGCCCTACCATGACTACGTGAGTGCTCTCCTCGCCAATCCGATCGCCCGCACGGTCAAGCGTGCCGATCTCTTGCACAATCTGGACGAGACGCGGTTCGAGGGCTACGGGCAACCTGACGAGGCGGCGCTCTCCCAAAGGTGCGAGCGCTATCACGCCGCCCTCGCAGTCCTGGACGAAGCCGAGCGGTTCAGCCTTATGCCGGAGCATCTCTCAACGGAGGCGGAACGCGCCTTCTGAGAAGTCGACCCCATGGGCTGTGCGGGGGCGCGGCAGGTCGACAAGACGTGGCTTCTCAAAGAGTTCGGACGAGAGTGTTTTGACGACGTTGCGTATGTCAGTTTTGAAAAATCAACCGTTGAACTCTGGGATTATGTCACTCAAGTGAACTTAAAAAACGCCTTCTTTATCAGCCAAAAAGCAATGCCCGAGCTTAAAAAGACAAAGGGGAACATCCTCTTTACCACTTCTGGATCCAGCATAGAGCCCCCCTCTCTATGCAGGCGTTGATCTATGGGATTTCGAAAGCCGGGCTGAACTACACCGTAAAACTATTAGCATCTGCCGGTGCAGCGGATAGCGTGCGCGTCAATGCGGTTTCTCCCGGTATCACAAAGACAGATATTCTTGCGCAGGCGCCTGAAGAGGTTGTTGCTCAGACCATAAGCACGGTTCCAATGAAGAAAATGGCAATGCCGAAGGAACTTGCAGAGGCTGCCCTGTTTTTGGTCTCTGACAGTGCAGGCAGCATTACTGGGCAGGTGCTTTGCGTCGACAACGGTCAAACGCTTTGATGGGTGATGGGCCGAGGGATCCATGCGATAGCAACGAAGCGCTCTGACTGATGTCATTCTCGACATAAGCGTCATGCTCAATTACCTGAACCCTGCGCGCGATATGTACTTGCCGCCGTTGATGTACTTGGACAGCCGATGGGATCGGACGCGTATGAACCGGTTATCGTGAGCATCAAAGACGCCCATTACGTCATGTGCCCCCTACTACGGGCAACGTAGTGGGGACTTGTTCTCGTTGCCACGTGCGCGAGCGGTACTACATCTTCCTCGACGAAGCCCAGGCAACCCCTTAGGTGCTCGCCGGTTCCAAGCGCTTCTTTGAGGATGTCTCCGGGAGTGTGATTGCCTCCGTCATCTACGACTGACGGTTAGCGGCGCCGTCAGGCCCCCTTCGGTCATCCTGTGCGGCATCATCCGCGGCGTCGCCATCCCGGTGCCCCCGAGGTGTCGCAGAGATGTTCGCGGCGACGACCTCCTCGTCGTCCACGCCCTTGATGTTGCAGCGAATGAAGAAGATAAAGCGTAGCAGAATGGTGAACAGCAACAGGATGGGTGTCCCCATCACGAAGCCGATCACGACATCCATGATGATCTGCGAGGGGATGATGAGCCAGATGAGGATGCGGTGCGCAAGACGGAGCACCGCATATGCGACAGTGACGCCCGTGATGTAGACCGACCGCGCAAAGCCGCCATCACGTGTGCGACGCCCGTGATGGCGCGGGCGGGCTTCCAGACGCGACAGACGGCAACGATGGTGCGCACGCTCGCCATGATTAGGCCAACGATGACGGCGACAGCGGCGGCGCAGACGACGACACAGGCCACGATGAACACAAGGTCGACGTTCTCGTTGCCGGAGGCGATACTCGAGGCGACGATCGCGAGACCAAAGAGTGACCCGACCACCACTGCCGCTACTATGGCGACGGCATCCTTGCGATGGCGGCCATGGACGAGATCGCTGACATACTGGATCTCTTCCTTGCGTGGCGGACGGTAGTCGAGGACCATAGAGCCTCCTCAAATCGAAGCTATCTTCACCCTACGGTGCGCATGTGATGCGTCTGCAAGGTGACGGTCAGCTTTGTGTAAGACGGGATCCGTCCGAGATGTTGCAAAACTGCGCAACGACGATACCGCGATGGTGTGCCGTCGTTGCCGTGGTGCGTTTGATGCTCAGGTAGAGGCTTCCTGTGCCTATGAAAATACACTTTTGAAATCCCATGGGATTTCCGCGATATAAACGAACAAATGAGAGGTATTGACCTGCGTCAATGCCTCTAAACCAGACGCACTTTTTGAACTCCACTTGTCATTAGGAGTATGTGCAGCATAACCTTCTTTGTCGGCATTCTCAGTTATGGGGCAGTTATCTGCTGTGCACGCATGCCAGTGATAGTTACCATCGTATGTTCAATTGTTTGACCATGTATGTTCGTGAAGTATGGTGCCGCCAAAATTGCTTACTGTTCCGGTTCCATTGGTAACAGTAACGGTCACGGTAACCGGGGCACTACAAAAAGTCAGTGTATAAGTCACCATTTGCTTGCTCAGCAAATAAACTCAGTCTGTAAGTTCCATCTGCCACGGCAGAAAGAGAATTGAAAGAGAACTAGAATTTTCGGAGCCTAAATCAGCGAATTTGCCATAAATCAGCGCAATTCGTACCGAGTTTGCACTAACAATCGCAATGTTTGAAGAGGGCGATATATCTTACGAAAGTGTGATCGATAGAATTTGCGATATTGTATCTTTCGACGCAAATTTCGTTAGTCCAAAGCTTCGCTTACAAGAGCTACGAAGCGCTCGGCATCCTTTTTCTTTTTGAAGTAGAACCGAAAGCCCTGCAGCGTCCCTTGTTCGTTACCGTAGACAAGCTCTTTGTTCAGGTTGACGCAGACCACCGTCGATTTAAAGAAGGGTATCCCGTTTTCAGAAATCTCACAGCTTGCAATATCCGTGAGAAGATCAACATCCCACAAACCCGCGGTATTATCGGCAACAATCCGTCTGTTTGTGAGGTATAGCTTGGACATATGTCCACCCAGATATGCGTCAGTCTCGGTTCCAAAGCAGGAAAGCTTGGTTGCAAAAACAACTTTTTCTCCATCAGCCAATACGGAATCGAGATTGGAATGAAGTGCAGGTAGGGCATCGAGATGGGCAGTGTCCACGGTTGTCTCCATTCTTGAGCTTATACACAACAACGCATGATTCGTATCTGGTGCGCACAAGAGCGTATTTCTACAATTGTACCGGACAGGTTTATTGAGCAATTATATGAAATAGCACAGCGCATGGCAGAGGGAGGATAGCCCTGCCATGCGCTGATGATTGACTTAATGAGCTGCACTTACTAAATAGCTCCGAACTCCTTTAGAACATTCTCAACATCAGTCTCTTTGATCTTCTTGAGTGCTTCTTTGAGTGCAAATCGTTCAATGAGATCGAGTTTCATGTCGGTGATGGGCTTGCCGTCGCGCAGTTTCACGCTCGCCATGAGTAGGTCGCGCACGTCGAAGACGCTGCCCCACACCTCGGGTACGCCACGATCGACATCGCAGAGCGTGTAGACGGCTTCCATGCCGGTGCGCATGGAGTATTCGGTAGTGAAGATGGTGTCACGCGGTGTCTCAGCGAACTGACCGATAAAGGCAAAGTTCACCGCACCATCGGGCACTACGTCGGGGCGGTCGCCTGCTGCGCGTGGCATAAAGAATGCTGTGATGTAAGGCATCATGACCGGCACCGTGTTGGCGTGATTTGCAGCAAGCTCAGGAATGCGATCCTCGGGCACGCCCAGGTGATAGAGCCACTCTTGGCAGATCTCCTCACCGGTGCATTCGCGCATGGGCTTCTTCACGAAGTTACCCGGCTTGTCTGGGAACAAACCGTACACCCAGACGCAGAGCTCGTTTTTGGGCTGGGCACGGAACTGCTGTTGGCGGTTGAGGGTCCAGCTCATGAGCCAGTTGGAATCGGCGCAGGTTACAATGCCGCCTGTAACCACATGGCCGGTGAAGGGGTCACGCTTGCAAATGGCCTGAATGTAGGGTGGAATCTCGCTGTCAAAGGTCGTCACCGTGGCGCTCATCCATTTGGACTTTTCGGGATCGCCGCAGAAGGTATCGGGATGACCAAAGCTGGGGTCTTGGGCCGCGATGCGGCGCCACATATCCCAACCACCACCGGGTTTAATCTCAGGATTCCAAGCAGCTGGCTTATCTTGTGCTCCCATGGTGGAATTCTCGACGCAGCCGCCGTTGGTGATAAAGACAAGGTCATTCTCGGTGAGGTCAATTGTTGTGGTGACGGCGTCTCCATCTGCGTTGGTTTCATTCAGTACAATGCAGGTTGCAACCTTCTTCACAGGCGTGCTGTACGGATTGCGCGGAAATGCTGCCTGTTGCATACGCTGAATAGTGTCCTGACCAGTGCCGGTGCGAGCACGCTCTGGACCTTTGCCGCCTCCGATAGTGAACTGGATGTCTTCAACCTTCGTATTGAAGTGGAATTGCACGCCGGCGGTCTTGAGGTACTCAACGAGCGGCAAGATCATCGACTCGTACTGGTTGTACCGGGTGAAACGTAGGGCCGAGAAGTCCGGTAGTCCTGCGATGTGGTGGATATAGCGCTTGATGTAGAGCTTCATCTCGAGTGCGGAGTGCCAGTTTTCGAACGCAAACATAGTGCGCCAATACATCCAGAAGTTGGAGGAGAGCACTTCTTCGTCAAAGAAATCGGTGATAGGACGGTTGTAGAGCTTCTCGTCTGGCGTGAAGAAGAGTTCCATGATCTCCATAGCCGCCTTGTCAGAAAGGCCAAATTTACCGTCGCACCCAGCGTCGTGCCCACGATCCTTCGTGGCACGGCAGAGTGAATAGTTCGGGTCTTCCTTATTGAGCCAGTAATATTCGTCTAGAACGGAGACGCCGGGCGTCTCGATGGAGGGGATGGAGCGGAACAGATCCCACATCACTTCGAAGTGGTTATCCATCTCACGACCGCCGCGCATAACATAGCCGATTCCAGGAATGTCTTGGCCATCACAGGCGCCTCCGGGCACACTGTCCTTTTCAAAGATGTGAATGTTTTTGCCCGGCATTTGGGCATCGCGCACGAGGTAGGCCGCCGCGGAGAGTGCCGCTAGGCCCGTGCCAACAATGTAAGCGCTTTTGTGCTCGATGCCTTCGGGCTTCTTGGGACGAGCAAACGCTTCGTAATTGCCACTTGAATAGTACATAGCCACACCTTTCGTACGTGCACATCGGGCGAATCCGATGCATCTCATTTCACGGTGAGCCTGCAACGGACGGTGCGCTATGGACAGAGCATCCACTCTGTACGATTTCTTATCAAATGGGCTGGATTGTATAGATTGGCGAGAAACAAGAGAAAGGTTTGATGTGCATGGTGAATGCATTCACCTATGGCGCCGTGGGTGCTTCCGGAACATTACTGTCGCTTCCTGCGACGTAACCTCCAGGGATTTCAAAGCGGTCAAGCGCAATCTCGATGGAACCATCCGAAATGATGGCGATATTCTGCACGAGTACTTCAGGACTATCTTTCATGCTTCGTGCGATCCAGTCGCGCACGGTTCCGATAAAGGCATGGGCAAAAAAGTTTGCGATAAAGTCCTTATCCTGTTCCCGCACATGCCTTTTTACAGCGTGCTCATCTACCACATCTCTCACAAGGTTGTGTACCACCGGGAAAAAGATCCGCTCCATCTGGTCGCGGTCCATATTGTGATAAACGTTCATGATAAAGGGCTTGTTTTCACGTAAGGCAAGAAAAATATTAAGAAGTCCTGTTTGCCAAGTGTCTGCAGTTTTGTTGCCAGCGATAATTCGAGCAGCGTCTTCTGCGCATGACCATTCAACCAGATCATAGATGTCCTGAAAGTGGTAATAGAACGTCATACGACTGATACCACAGTCATCAGTAATATCGGCGATTGTAATTTTGTTGAGGGGCTTTTTGAGCAAGAGGTGTTTGAGTGACTCCTCGAGCGCTCGCTTGGTGAGCTGGCTGGACATGAGTTCTCCCTCTGATTGTTTCTCTTCGTATACCCCTTGCGAGCTAGAAAATCCTTGCTGGTTTGAAAGAGTAAGAAGTGCTCCATAAAAGCAAGAATGCATGTTCTTAGCTATCCCTCGAGGCTCTACAATCATTGGAAGATTAGCTGGAGAGGATGTCGCATGGTTGTCTATCGCATGAATCTGAGTGAAGAGAAGAAGGATGCGGCCGTTGAGATAGCTTTAATGAGCCCTGGCAATGTACGGCGCCGTCGTATTTGTGGTCCGTTGCTAGTAGCAACGGGCATACTGCTACTCATATGCGCCGCAATGTTGTTGCTGATCGGTAAAGCAGACATTCAGAGCATAGTATTTCTCATTGTTGGTATTGCAGGATTGCTCTTGGGTCTTAAGATCAAGGCATTTCAGCACTTTGTGCTTAGAAAATCAGAACATCTGGTAGACAAGGCATTCCGCTCGGGTGTTGTCGAATATATCTTTGATGAGGATGGTGTGCATATCGAGTCACAGGTTGGTAGCAGCCTCTGCTACTGGGATTCTTTTGTCGAGTGTGGCTCTATGGGGCAATATCTCTACCTCAAACGCGGAGATAACAGAATCATTCTTGTGGATAAAAACGACCTTACTGAAGCTGAACTTACTGAGCTGACCGGTCTTTTGGAACGTCACATCAACAGGTGACAAAAACAGGACATGGCCTCGATTGTGAGACCATGTCCTGCGGGAAAAAGGAGAGCTCGTTAGTGTGATGCACTAGCTTTGCGGATGCTTCGGCTGAGATCCTGCTGGAGCTGCCTTAGCTGCTTGCACACTTGGTGTAGGCTTTGAATCTCTCGAGAGCGTTGTGATCCATGGAGTGGTAAGTAGTCCGAGCAGGACGATGACGATGCCTGCACCATAGGCTACACGTGTTGAATCGAAGCGAGCCTTAGCTTCCAGGTCTACCAGCTTGGCGCGTTCAGAATCGTCCATTTTAATATTGGCGATCTCATGCTCAATTCTGTATTGCTGCCAAGGTTGATGGTGAGTTCGGAGACCTGCTGAGCAACATCGGGTGAAATTGCCGGGTCGGCGGCCATTTCGTTGTGCAGGGTGGAGCTGATACCGAAGATAAGAACTGCACCAAGGAGTGCTACACCCAGAGCCTGGCCAACATTACGCATGGTGCTTTGAATACCGCCGGATTGCGATGCATCACGGTCGTTTACTGCAAGAGCAACAATGTTGCTTGCGTGGGACGATACGGTACCTGCGCCAACGCCAGCCATAAATGCGCCAAGGTAAACACCTATGCGGTTTGCGCCATCAAGGGTAACCGAGAAAGCCATAATACCCAGCGCCAATGCCATAGCTACATAACCCACTTGAATGACATGGCGCGGATTTGCCTTGGGGAAGAGCTTGGGGATACCGAGCGCTAGACCAAAGGTGGGTAGGCCAGTTGCGATGGAAATGGTGCCAACGTCGATAGGTGTCCAATCAGCAACGAGCTGCAGATACGGAGACATAAGAATCGATTGAGCACCCATAAAGAAGAACATGAGTGCATTGGCTACTAAACCAGCAAGCACCTGCTTTGTGGTGATAAACGAACGCGGCAGGACTACGAGGCCATAGCGCTTCTCCTCGCGTGCTTCTACCTTAATAAGCACGCCAAGGATAATGATGCCCAGCACAACGAGGGGGATTGCCGGTGAGATACCAAAGAGGGTGAACGGAGCGGTGCGCATCGGCTTAATGAGGCCCCAGGAAGAGATGCTGGAGAGGCCAATGAGCATGCAGAAGAATCCCATTGCTGCAAGCCCTACGCCAATGGCATCAAAGTGAGATTTCTCAGGTTGCTGATCAAACTTTGGCATGCCAAGCGAGAGTACCACGACGCCAATAAAGTAGAGGGCGAGCACAAAGAAGGTAATGCGCATACCTGCTAGCTGCATAACGACGCCCAACATAAGTGGCAGTACGGCTGCGAGGCCGGAGGCTGCGCCAATGCAACCGAAGGCAACGGTACGATTGGCACCGTGATAAATGAAGGGGATGATGCCAAGGAGGGATGGAACGAGGAAACTTGCACCCAGTCCTACGAGCACACGACCAACCCAGATGAAGAACATCATGTTGGGGGAAAGCGCCAGGGCAATCTCGCCTATAGCTGCAAGCAACGCGCCAATACGGAAGGTCTTTCAGCCGATCATCGTACCGGCAAGACCGCCTGCAATCATGAACGAGCCACCAACCAGTGGATAGATCATGTTAGCGAGCTGAATATCGGATGTCGTCGCTCCAAGATCTTTCGTCAGTGCAGTTGCAGCAAGCGAAAGTGCGCCGTTATCACCGGTCGTGCCCATTTGAGCTAGGACGAGGATGATAATAGGTAGTACGAGAAACTTCTCTTTACCTGCTCCAGGTGATGCCTTAGCCGCAGCGGCAGGAGCCGCTGTAGGCGTAGCTGAGGAAGCAGAGGTAGTGCGATTCATGAGCACTCCCTTCGCCGGGTAGTAATCCCGGAATTTGATAGATGATTTTGTGATCTAGCGAACGATTAAGCAGCAGTAGCGATAAACGGAGCAGTGCCGCTCAGATCACAAGCGGAAAGCGGATACGCATGGATGGTGGGGTCATCATACGTTGCGTGATAGTAGGTCATTGAAGCAGCGGAGAAGCAGCTGGTGTAGAGCGTCTTTTCGTAGTCACCATTAGCCATCTTGGCTACGCCTACAGGTACAGCGGATGCACCGAGTGTGCGGAAGAGACGAGTTACATTGGCTTTTTCGCCGTCTTGGACAGGATAGTGTGCATTCACATATGCTGCACGTACGAGGCGTGCTGGTCCACCGTAGTCACCAGGCATACCTTGGACACCGCCACCTGAACCAAAGGGCTTGAGTTCAGCGCGATCCCACGTTGCTGGCGCGGGCATACCCTCATCCATCATGAGGTAGTTGCGCAGGTTCTGGCGATGCCAACCGAAGTCAGGCTCATTGGTGAGCGCATCCACATCGTCTTCCCAAACATGCAAGCCATCTGCCATGCACTCAACAACCAGACTGCCCGTTGCGTCGCCAATAAGCCAATGGAGATTGGCTACTGGTAGCTGCTCGTTTACGGGTTTAGCTACGACGGTTGTATGAGCTAATGCTTCCCTTAGCTCATCAAGTGATGAAAAGTTTCTTGCAACCCAGTAGGGGAATTCATAAGCAGCAACGTTGGTGGTACCATCTATTGGGCTGGCGGCGTAGTGTGCACTTTGGGGAAAGTTGAGACCTGCGACCGCCAAGCCTGCATCGTTACCACAGTCGAAGTAGAGGGGAATACCTGCCACGATGATGCCCATACCCATTACGGTGTGGCCGTCTGCAGGATCCTCAGGACGCTCGAACGCCGTTGGAACTTTTGCTGCCGAAGGTGTTACAACCACCTTCTCTCCGTACCCCTGGGTCCAGTCCAGGTTCCTTCCGAAATACATTGCGCCGTTTTTATCAGTGAAGCGGATGCCCGTACACATAGGGACGCTCCCTTCTCGTCTGTGGTAGGACCACAGGCGCTTGTGGAGGAAAGTTGGAGTACTTGTATCCGAAATGTGAATAAATATTCAGTGGATGGCAAATCTTCTCGGCGAATAGAGCGACAGATCGTTCTCAATAAGGTTATTTTGACCTGCGACATCATCAGGATTGAGGCTGAATGGATTAAAAGTACAATGAGCAATACTTTGATAGATAAAAGAAAAGAAAATTCACCAAGATAAGTTCTCTATAACCATTATGACGTGCGTCTCATTACTATCTTTTTATAACTTCTAAGAAGTCAAATTATGGTTCGAAGCATTGTGCGTAAACACGAGCTCACATCGTTTTGAAATGACCTATAATTTACGTACTTTTTTGTTGTTCGCTTGTTTGAAAAAAAGAAGGATTACTCAATGATTTTCTCGCTGGCTCCTATGGAGGGGCTTACGGGACATGTCTATCGAAAAGTTCAGGCGGAATGCTTTGAAAAACTCGATCGGTACTACACACCGTTTCTTGCTCCGCCTCGTGTAGGCTCTTCATTTGGCAAGCGCGCAGCGAAAGAACTTGATAGTGTTTATCGCCAAGATCTCACCGTTATCCCTCAGCTGCTTACAAAGAATGCCGATGAGTTTGTCTGGGCAGCGCGGCTACTTTCTGAAATGGGGTTTACGGAAGTAAATCTCAATCTGGGGTGTCCTTCAGGAACAGTTGTTGCCAAAGGTAAGGGCTCGGGTTTTCTCCAAAACTTGGACGAGCTTTCGACTTTTTTGGATAACGTCTGCACCAAGTCTTGTCTTCCCGTATCAGTAAAAACACGCGTGGGTGTTTCAAACGACGAAGAATACGAAAAGATTCTCGATCTGTATTGCAAATTCCCGCTTACAGAACTGATAGTTCATCCCCGTGTTCAAAAGGATGGCTATAAAGGTGTTCCACGGCAGCAACTCTATGGAAAAACGCTGGCACAAGCAGCATTTCCTGTGGCATATAACGGAGATATCTTCAGCTCTGATGAAATAACTGCCTTGTTGAGTACCTATCCGAAGACTCGCCACATTATGCTTGGTCGCGGCGTCCTAACCAACCCAGCTTTAATACGTGAGTGGAATGGCGGTACCTCACTTTCAATTGATGAGCTTGAACATTTTCACAACAGACTCTTTCAAGCGTATATGGAAGAGATGGGCGGAAACGCAGTCTTTCGCATGAAAGAGTGGTGGTGCTATGCCAAATATGCATTTTCAGATCCACGTACCGTGCATCGAACCGTGAGAAAGACTCGCTCAATCAAAGAGTATGCCGGCGCGACAGAGCGTGTTTTTCATACGGAAAGACTTGCCGATATCATTCGGTTTCAAGCGCAATAAAAGACCTTATCGGTCTAAAAGATCATCGAAGCGAACGTGTCGCGTATCACAAATCATGCGGGCAATTCGCTCAGGATCTTCTGAGCAGCCCCGCCGTATCCAGAGTTCTATGATTGCCATTACATGGCTGAGTGCTATCTCTCGAGCATACGAGGCGGGATAAATAGCGTTTCCGGCGATAGCAATATGCGCTCTGCAAAGTCCCTGTTCCATCAGTCCGTCGATAAGACGCTTAAACTTTTCAGAAAATTGAGGATCCCCTCCTTTTCCTGCAATTGCAGAGATAAATGCGAAATCATCAACGACATACCTCAGTGCATCCCTTAAGACTTCGAAAGGAAAAATATCATCGGAATCAGTGTTGGCTGGTGCTGGCAGAGGGGTGAGCAGGATGTTTGCCAAATCCTTAATAGTTTCTTCTTCAAGTTGTTCAAGAAGGTCATTTTTATCGACAAAATGCAGGTAAAAGGTACCGCGATTAATGCCAGCACGTCGAGAGATGTCACTTATCGTAATGGCGCTGAATCCTTTTTCTGACACAAGCTTAGTAAAAGCCTGCTTAATCCGAAGTCTTGTTTGAGTTGTGCGAACTCTCTTTTCTGGCATAGTCCAGGCCTTTTCACGTATGAATCAACAGTTTGACAAAAGTTGTGCACTTCAGAGCTCATGAAGAAAAAGAGCTCCGAGGTGATGGGTAGAATCCTACAACAAATAATAATCAACACGTTGTTTATTTAATGAGCACGGGGGAGCAATGGCCTTTATTGAAGTGAGCCACGAATATAAGCGTTATCAGAGTGGAGATACGGAAATAGTAGCCAACAACGATGTGTCCTTTGAGATTGAAAAAGGGGAGCTTGTTGTTATTTTAGGTGCCTCGGGTGCTGGTAAATCTACCCTGTTAAACATTTTAGGCGGGATGGATAAAGCAAGCGAAGGCAGCGTAGTGGTGGATGGCTCAGATATTGCTACCTATTCCACGCGACAGCTAACAGACTATCGCCGTACTGATGTGGGGTTCGTCTTTCAGTTTTACAACCTGGTGCCAAATCTTACAGCCCTCGAAAATGTGGAACTGGCTTCCCAGATTGTTCGTCATGCCGCGGATCCTGCCACAACACTTGCCAATGTGGGGCTGGCTGATCGTCTTAATAATTTCCCTGCACAATTGTCAGGTGGAGAACAACAACGTGTTGCTATAGCGCGTGCAGTTGCTAAAAATCCAAAAATCTTGCTCTGTGATGAGCCAACAGGTGCACTGGATTATCAAACTGGCAAGCAGGTACTTGGCATACTTGAAGGCATGAGTCGTACGCAGGGAGCAACCGTCATTATCGTGACACATAACGCAGCCATTGCACCTATTGCTAATAGGGTTATCCGAATGCATGATGCTCGTATTACGGCTGTTGAGACGCAGTCCGAACCCGCTCAAATAATGGATATCGAGTGGTAGGGGTGCGCCGAATGAGTAGCCAACAAGATAAGATGCCACGTAAAACG
>OGQD01001784.1_pt1 | contig 13008 bp, 13 predicted proteins | sample 1553091 | NCBI WGS metagenome assembly OGQD01 (sample SAMEA2580290, study PRJEB22360) | human gut metagenome | biome: human gut; feature: human-associated habitat; material: faeces | place: Denmark | collected 2008/2010
GTTCGCCCTGTGCTTGTCGAAGGGCATCACCTGCAACATCAGGGGCTTCGACAGGTTCAGCCCGAACGGGTTTGATTGATTCAGCGCTTCCAGGGGGTTTTCAGCAAGAATCAGCCCGCAGCAATGCGGTTCAGCGCCCAACTGGCGGCGACCATGCCGAAAACCGAAGTCACGCAGACGGCGGAGCCGAAGCCCGCGCAGTTCAGGCCCTGCGGGGCGGCGGGTGTGCTGTTGCCACTCTGGCAGTTGTGGCCGGAGGCCGGGTAGCGCAGCGGCTCGGTGGAATATACCGCCGCCACGCCGAATTTTCCCTGCCGGGGAAAACTGTGTTCGCGGCGCAGGCTGGCGCGCACCTTGGCGAGCAGCGGGTCTTGCGTGGTCTGGCTGAGGTCGGCCAGACGGATCTGGGTCGGGTCGAGTTGCCCGCCCGCCGCGCCGGCCACCACGAGGGGCAGTTTCTGGCGGCGGCAATGAGCGATCAGCGCCACCTTGACCCGCGCCTGGTCGATGGCGTCGATCACCGCGTCGCAGTCCGCCGTCAGCAGCGCGGCGAGGTTGTCCGCAGTGACGAAATCCTCGATGCACGTGACCCGGCAGGCCGGGTTGATCGCCGCGATGCGTTCTGCCATCGCACTCACCTTGGCCTGACCGTAAACATTACCCAGGGCGTGAATCTGGCGGTTGGTATTGGATTCGGCCACCATGTCCAGGTCGATCAGGGTCAGGCGGCCCACTGCGGTGCGCGCCAGGGCTTCCGCCGCCCAGGAGCCGACGCCGCCCAGGCCGATGACCATCACATGCGCCGCTTGCAGGCGTTGCAGGCCGGTTTCGCCATACAGGCGCGCCACGCCGCCGAAGCGGCGCGCGAAATCAGGAGCGTCGGACATCAGGTTTCGATGGTTTTGCGGATCACCGTGTTGAAGGGCGCAATCCACTCCGGGGCGAACTGCTTGTCGCAGGCGTTGATTTCGGCAATCGCCCGCAGCACCGAGCGGGTCTTGCCACGGTCGCTGTGCTTGAGCATGACCGCCTCGAAGGCGTCGATGATGGCGAGAATTTTCGCCCCCGGACAAATCGCATCGCCTTGCAACTGCTGCGGATAACCCCGCCCGTCGGGCATTTCGTGGTGCTGCGCCACCATCTCGGCAGCGGCGAGCCAGCCCGGCATGCGCTGCAACAAACCGGCTCCCAGGCCCGGATGGGTGTTCAGAATCTGCTTGTCGGCCTCGCTCAGACGCCCCACTTTCAGCCAGGTCGATTCCGGCAGGAACATCATGCCCACATCGTGCAGATAGACGGCGGCCTCCAGTTGCAAGACATCGACCGTGCCGCCGCCCGCCTTGTTGGTTTCCAGCGCCAGCCGCAGGATGCGCATGGTGCGCCCCTTGAACAAGGGGGAGCGGCTTTCCAGTTGCAGCGCCAGCGAGCGGAAAAACGCGAGGTCTTCGTTCAGGCGGGCGTGGCCGCTGGCGGCACGCCCGCCGGCGCTGGCCGTCAGACCGCCGGCGCTCGGCTTGAAGCCGGTGACGGCCTGCACCAGTTCGGCGCAGCGCGCATCCAGTTCAGCTGCCGGGGCGCTGGCCAGTCCCTGCAAGTATTCGAGCAAGGTCGGCAAATGCAGATTGCTGGTCGATCTGCCGTGCAGCAAGGCCTCGGTTACCAGTTCGAGGCGGTCGATGGAGAGCAGGATGGTTTCGGCCAGCAAGTCGGAAAAAGGAATTTCTCCGTCGCGAAAACGCGACATCAGGGACTCGACCGGGTGCGCAATTGCCACGCCCAGATCGAATTTGCACAGGGCAGCGTCGCCCTTGACGTTGTGAATGGTGCGAAACAGATCGGCAGTCAGTTCCCGCTCGTTTTCACCTTGCCGCAACCGCGCCACATCACGTTCGATGATCGGACTGCGGTCGTACAGCGCATCGGCAAATTCCTGCAACGATTCCAGGTCGAGCCCGACGTTGGTGATGGTTCCCTGCATGATCGGCTTCCCCTGTGGCTGCGCAGACAATGGCCGCAGTTTAGCAAAGAGCGGCACGGCAGGCTCGCACCGGGTGCGGCGGCATCGACACTGCCCCGCCCGCCCTCATAGAATGGACGGCTGACATTTGCGAGGAAACCCATGCGATTCACTTCCGTCACCTTCGACCTCGACGGCACCCTGGTCGACAGCCTGCCCGATCTGGCCGCTGCCTGTCAGGGCATGTTGCGGGAACTCGGCCTGCCGCCGCGCAGCAGCGCCGAGATCGGGCGTTTCGTCGGCCAGGGCATGGCGGTGCTGGTAGAACGCTGCCTGACTTTCGCCGCGCCGCCGGATGCCGCCTTGCAGGCGCGCGGCATCGCCGTTTTCCGCGAGCATTACGCCGCCAGCAACGGCCAACTGGCGTGCTGCTATCCCGGCGTGGAAGAAGCCTTGCAAGCCTGGGCAGCGAGCGACATGGCGATGGCGGTGGTCACCAACAAGCCGGAAGAATTCACCCATCAACTGCTGCAAAAGCTCGATCTGGCGCGCTTCTTCCCGGTCGTGGTCGGCGGCGACACGACGGCGCACCGCAAGCCGCACCCGGCGCCGCTCCTGCACGCCTGCGCGCTGATGAGCAGCGCGCCGGAACGCAATCTGCACATCGGCGATTCGCGCCACGACATCGCCGCCGCCCGCAACGCCGGTTGCGCGGCCTATGCCGTGCCTTACGGCTACCACGGCGGCGAACCGCTGCGCGCCGACGAGTGCGACGCGCTGGTGGCCGACCTTGCCGCCGCCCTGCGGCTGGCGCGAGGCGGCTGAAACGCTTAGGGAAGCGCTGAGCTTGTCGAAGGGCGCTTATCGAAGGGCATCACCTGAAAAATCAAGGGCTTCGACAGGCTCAGCCCGAACGGTTTTGATTGATTCAGAACTTCCTTAGGCCATGCTGACGGCGCAATCCAGATTCAGCGCGTTCAGCGTGGCGCTTGCCTGTGCCGCCGGATCGGCCGCCGCGCCGTAACGCGCCGCCAGCAGCTCGGCTTCGCGCTTGGCGGAGTAAGTACCCGCCACCGCGCCGATGACGATCAGCGCCGGCGATTGCAGGCCGGCGGCGACCACTTTGCCGGCCAGGGCGGAAATCGGCGCGGCCACGCTACGCTGGTCGCGGGTGGTCGCCGACTGCACCACCAGCCCCGGCGTATCGGGAGACAGGCCATGCGCGATCAGTTGCTCGCAAACCTTGGGCAAGGCAGCCAGCCCCATGTACACCACCAGCGTCTGCCGCTCGCGGGCGAGCACTTCCCAGTCGAGATCGAGCGAGCCGTCCTTCAGATGCCCGGTGGTCAATACCAGACTGCACGCATGGGCGCGGTGCGTCATCGGCACGCCGGTATACGCGCCGACGGCGGAGGCCGTGGTGACGCCGGGGACGATTTCAAACGGGATGCCAGCGGCTTCCAGCGCCGCCATTTCCTCGCCGCCGCGCCCGAAGATGAAGGGATCGCCGCCTTTCAGGCGCACCACGTGCAGCCCCTGACGGGCGAGATCGACCAGCAGGTCGTTGATGCGGTCCTGCGGCAGGGCGTGCCGACCGGATTCCTTGCCAGCATAGACCGTGCGCGCGGCGGGCGAGATCAGGGCGACCACCTCGTCGCCCACCAGATTGTCGTACACCACCGCCTCCGCCTCCCGGATCAGGCGGTAAGCACGTAGCGTGAGCAGTTCCGGATCGCCCGACCCTGCGCCCACCAGACTGACTTTTCCGAGCATGATCTTTTCCCCCTTTGTTTGCGCGTGTCGTTGCGTTTTGATTGCGTGATTGCTTGCGATTCTGCCACCCTGCCCTAGTGGCTGGTGCCTTCCGAGCGGGTGATCTTGTTGTGCAGGTTGTATTTGCCGACGGGCTTGTCCATCGGGATGCGCTTCACTTCCTGCAGCGTTTGTGCGTCGAAAACGATCAGAGCGCCGCCCGCCGCCTTGCGTTCCCACAGACTCGCCAGCACGTAGCGGCCATCGCGGGTGAATTCGACGTGCGCCAGCGTCTTGCCCGGCACCGGGCGCAGTTGCGCCACCACTTCCAGTTTTTCCTTGTCGATGACCTGCAAGGTATCGCGGTTGTCGCGGTGCATCATGGAATCCGTCCAGGCGTAGCGGCTCTTTTCGTGGCTGCGCATGAAGAAGCCTGGCCCCAGGGTGGGAATGCTTTTCACCAGTTGCCAGTTGTCGGTGTCGATGATGCTGACCAGCCCTTCGTTCAGGTTCGGCGTCGCCATCACCGTCCTGCCCTGCCAAGCCCAGGTGATGCCGGAACCCAGGTGCGGCATGCCCGGCAGTTGCAGTTCGGCCACCTTCTTGCGCGCATCGAGATTGATGACCTGCCCGCGCCCGCCTTCGCGCGAGGCGCCCATCAGGTCGTTGTAGTCCTGGGTGAAGAAGAAATCGTCCAGATAATCCTCGGTCTTGGTGCGCTGCGGGTTGAGGAAGCCGGAAATGAAAGCGCCTTCCTTGTACTGGAAATCGTGCACCCAGCCGACCGCGATGTCCGGGTGCTTCGGATCGTAGGAAATCTCCCACACTTCGTTCACGTCCTTGAGCGCCGCCACGAAGCTCTGGCGCGGCGCGGCGTCGTACACCGCGGAAACGCGCGAACTCTGCTTGCCATCGACGTCGGTCACCGGCAGCACGCGCAGGGGCTTGAGGTCGCTGTCGAGAATCACCAGACTGTGCGGCAGATAGTTGGCAATCGCCACGTACTTGCCATCCGCCGACACCGCCGCGTTGCGCGTGTTGATGCCGGCGCGCACTTCGGCCACCGGCGTCAGGTTCCAGATGTCGTACTTGGTGACCCAGCCGTCGCGCGAGGCGAAGTAGACGAAACGCCCGTCCGGCGAGAATTTCGGCCCGCCGTGCAGGGCGAAGCGCGAGGGGAAGCGGTGGATAGGTTCGAGCTTGTCCCCGTCGAGCACCGACACGTGATGGTCGCCGCTCTCGACGACGATGAACACGTTCATCGGATCGGCCTTGAAGGACGGCTTGTTGGGCAGCTTTTTCTCGTCGGCATGGACGATACGCGAGGCGAGGATGTCGGCCTCGTCCCAGCGCGGCCTGACCGCCGGCGGCGTGTAGATGTAGGCTTGCAGGGCGTCGATTTCGGCGCTGCTCAAAAGCTTGGCGAAACCTTCCATCTGCGTCGCCGGGCGGCCTTCGGCAATCACCTTGCTGGCCTCGCCCTTGCGCAGCCGCCCGAGGTTTTCCGGCAGCAGCGCCGGACCCATGCCACCCAGACGCTCCACGCCATGGCAACTCGCGCAATGCTTCTGGTAGAGCGCTTCCGTCGTGCCGGTGCTGCTGGCGACATCGGCAGCCAAGGCCGTGCTCGCTGCGGCAAGCAGAAGGGGCGCGATTTTCAGGGCAAACGAGGCACGCATGGGGTTTTCCTTATGGAACAGGTATTCAAGCCGCAATTTCTTCGTCCGTCAGATAGCAACCGGGGTCTTCGGCCCACAGATTGCCGGTAAGTTGCTGCGCCCGCACGCGGGTGTTGCCGTTGCAGATCGAGAGATGCGCGCAGCCGGCGCAGCGCCCTTCGACCGGGCGCGGGCGCTGTTTCAGGCCGGCCATCAGCGGGTCGGACACATCGGCCCAGATCTCGCCGAACGGCTTTTCGCGCACGTTGGCGAGCGGGTAGTGCCACCACATCGTGTCCGGGTGCACCATGCCCAGGTTGTCGATGTTGGCGACGTTCTGGCCGGAAGCGTTGCCGCCCCACTGGCGCAGCTTGCCAGCGATATGCTCGGCTTTTTCCGGGAAACGGCGGCGCGCCCAGTGCAGGAAAAAGGGGCCGTCGGCATCGTTGTTGCCGGTGGTGAATTCTTTGTGCACGCCGCGCTGGCGGTAGGCGAGGCAAGTCTCGAACAACAGTTCCATCGCCTGCCGGGTCAGTTTGTACTGCGCATCTTCCGCACGGTTTTTGTTGCCGCGCCCGGCGTAGTTGAGGTGCGAGAAATAGAAGCGGTCGATCTGTTCTTCTTCCACGAGCGCGAGCAGACCGGGCAAGTCATCGGCGTTGTCGCGCGTCATGGTGTAGCGCACGCCGATCTTCAGATTGCGGTCGCGGCACAGGCGAATGGCTTTGAGCGAAGCGTCGAACGCGCCCTGCTGCTGGCGGAAACGGTCGTGCGTCGCGCCCAGGCCGTCGAGCGAGATGCCGACGTAATCGAAATCACAGGCGGCGATGTCGGCGATGTTGTGTTCGTCGATCAAGGTGCCGTTGGAGGACAGCGCCACGTAGAAACCCATCGCCTTGGCGCGTTTGGCGATGGCGTAGATGTCCGGGTGCAGCAGCGGTTCGCCGCCGGAAAGGATCAGCACCGGTACGCGGGCGGCTTTCAGGTCGTCCTGCACGCGGTAGATTTCCTCAGTGCTCAGTTCGCCGGGAAAATGCGTGTTGGTGGACACCGAATAGCAGTGCCGACAGGTGAGGTTGCAACGGCGCAGCAGGTTCCAGATCACCACCGGGCCGGGCGGCGAACGGTGCGGGCCGACCGGCGTCGGCGTGTCCAGTTCGGCGATGAAATGACTGATACGAAACATGCCTACTCCTAGTCAGGCGGTGAGCCGCAGCCCGGTTTTCTTGAGAATTTTTGTTGAAAACAGCACGTCGCTACCCCGGCAGGCGGCCCCGAGCATGGCGCGCACTTCTTCGACATGCGCCATCACCTCGTCGCGGCTGGCACCGTGCAGCATGGCAAACAGGTTGTACGGCCAGCCGGGCAGATGGCGTGGCCGCCGGTAGCAATGGGTGACGAAAGGCAGTTGGCCGATTCTCTCGCCGAGCGCGTCGATGGCGGCATCGTCCACATCCCACACGCTCATGCCGTTGGCGGTGTAGCCGATGGCGTAGTGGTTCGGCACCGCGCCGATGCGGCGGATGACGCCGCGCGCCAGCAGATCCTCGATGCCGGCGATGACCGCCGCCTCGTCGCAGCCCAGGGCGCGCGCCAGTTCGGCGTAAGGCTCGGGCGTCAGCGGCAGGCCCTGCTGCGTGGCAAGGATCAGGCGGCGCTCGAAATCATCCATGAGCGGCTCCGCGCGTGGCGAGTTTCATCTCCACGAAATATTCTTTTTCCTTGGGAAAGGCATGCACGGTGAGGCCGGTATCGGCTTCGATGTGCGCGATCGCCTCAGCGATGCCCGCCTGTGTTTCGGTCGCCAGCACGAACCACATGTTGAAACGATGCTCGCGCCGGTAGTTGTGCGCCACCTGCGGCAAGGCGTTCACCGCCGCCAGCACCCGCTCCCAGTCGCTTTCCGGCACTTCCAGCGCCGCCAGCACGAAAGAACCGCCGACCCGCTCGACCTGGAACATCGGCCCGAAGCGCGTCAACACGCCGCGCTGCAAAAGGCGCTCGATACGCGCGATCAATTCATTTTCCTGCATCCCCAGACGCTGCGCCGCCACGGCATAGGGGCGGGAACAGACCGGAAAACCGCCTTGCAGGCCGTCGATGATGCGGCGTTCCAGCGGATCGAGCGCCACGGCTTCAGACATAACGCGCCCCCGTCTGCTTGAAGCAGCGTTCGGAAAACAGCACGGCGTGCGCCGTGTCGGCCAGCGCGTGCCGTTCGCGCAGCGCGGCGATGGTTTGCGCCACCTTGTCGCGGCACTGGCCGTGGATCATGCAGAACAGGTTGTAGGGCCAGTGCGGCAGGCGGCGCGGGCGGCGGTAGCACAGCGTCACCGCCGCTTCGCCCGCCAGTTGCGCCGCCACCCGATCGACGGCCGCGTCGGGAATGTCGTGCACCAGCATGGCATTGGCGGCAAAACCCAGTTCGCGGTGGCGCACCACCACGCCCAGACGGCTGATCGCTCCGGCGGCCAGCCAATCCTCGATCTGGCGCAGGAAAACGCTCTCCTGCACGGCGCAATCTTCCGCCATGCAGCGATACGGCGTCTCGACGAGAGGAATGCCGTCCTGCAAGCGCGCCAGAATGGCTTTTTGCTGCCCGGACAGCGGCTGCGGCGTGGCGGGTGGCTGCGGCGCAACGGGTGTACAGTCGTTGCGGCGGGCAGACAGTTGCGCCGCCGCGCCGCCGTGCAGCGGAAAACCCAGGTCGATGTGGTACGCCTTTTCCATCGGCAGCGACAGGGCAGCGAGGCCGCTTTCCGCCTCGATCCGGCGCAGGGCCTCGGCCAGGGCGGCGGCATCGCTGGCGGTGAGCACGAACCACAGGTTGTAATCGTGCTCGCGCTGGTAGTTGTGATTGACGCCGGGAAAGCGGTTCACCAACAGCGCCACTTCCTGCAAACGCTGCACCGGCACGGCCATCGCCACCAGGGTCGAAGCGCCGAAGCAGCCGGGACGCAGCACCGCGCCGATGCGCGAAATGCGCCCGTCGTCCTGCATTTCCTGCAATTTTTCGATCACCGCCGCTTCGGAACTGTCCAGCGCGCCGGCCAGCGCGGCAAAGGGCCGCGCCTTCAGGGGAAAGTCGCGCTGGAAATCGTTGAGCAGACGGAAGGTGAAATCCTGGGTCATTTAGAAGCCGATACGGTGGGCGCGGCTCGTGAAGAAAATTCCCGAGGGCGCGTCGGCCTTAATTTCCCCGATTTGAGTAAGGTTTTCCGTGCTGTAAATCAAAATTTTGTGATCGTCGCGCGCCGACAGCCAGACGTGCTCGCCGCGCGGCGTGAATTCCATGTGCAGGATGCCCTTGCCCGGCTCCAGTTGGCTCACCACCTTGCCTTGCAGGGTGTCGATGACGTCGATCTTGCTGTAGTCGGGGAAGGAGAAATTCACCCAGATCTGCCGCCCGTCCGGACGCGCCATGACGAACACCGGCTGGCCGCGCACCGGAATGCGCCCGACTTCCTGCCAGCTCACGGCATCGACCACCAGCACTTCATGCCGCCCGACCGCCGGCAGGTAGACCTTGCCCTGCGCCATCGTCCAGCCGCGCAGGTGCGGCATTTTGTACACCGGCAGGCGCTCCTCGCCGCGCCCGTAGTTCTGCAGAATCTTGCGTGCGCCCTTGTCGGTCTGCCATAAGTCGAGCAGGGCAATACCGTCCTCGCCGAACAGACCGGCCATGAAGTGGCGGCCATCCGGCGTCACCAGACCGTCGTAGGGATTCTTGCCCGCAGGGAAACGCTCGGTTTTCGGCTGGCGCGGATTGCTGAAATCAGTGACCCAGATCTCACCGGCATCGAACAGCGCGTAGGCGAATTTGTTGCCAGCGGTATCGGCTAGGCCGACCACCTTGGAAAACTGGCCCGGCGCGTATTCGGCGGGTACTTCGGACAGCAGTTCCAGCGTCTCGGCGTCGAACGCCTTGATGCCGCCCGGCGTGTAATTCTGCGCCACGACGATGCGCCCGTCCTGCGAGATCGAGCCGCCGATGGCGTTGCCGCTCTGCACCACGCGCTTGACCAGCCGCGCTTCCAGCATGTCGATCTTGTTGAGCGCCCCGTCGCGGCCAAAGACGTAGGCGTAGCGGCCATCGCGCGAATAGACGGCGGAGGCGTGCGACAGGTCGCCCAGCCCGCCGATGCGCGCATACGGCTGGCGGGTGCTGGTGTTGGCCAGGGTCACGTGGCCGCTGGCGCGTTCGATGATGAGGGCCAGATCGCCGGTGGCGCGCGGCCCGGTCGACGCAGTATTGGCACAAGCCCCAAGCAGGGCGGCAAGAAACAGAGCGAACAGGCTACGCATGGAGACACCCATCAAAAAAAGCGGCTGTAACAGCCGATGAAAATCGTGGCCGAAAAACCCGGCGGGGCGACCCGCCGCCGCGTCATTCGGGGAAGCCGGCAAGCAGGCGTTCGACGATCCAGTTCGCTTCGGCTTCGCTCAGGAAGCGCTGCCAGGGCGGCATCGCGGTGCCGTGGCGGCCCTGATGGATGGTCAACGCCAGGCCTTCGGCCGATTTGTCCTGCAAGTCGGCGGGCCGGAGCGCCGGCCCCAGCCCCCCTTGCAGCGTCATGCCGTGGCAGGAGCCGCATTCCTGGCGCACCATGTGCACCAGTTGCCGCTGACGCTCGGCGCTCGGTTCGGGCGCGGCAGCGGCCTCGCTGGCCTGCGCCGTCGCCTGGAACAGCATCAGCAGCGCGCCGGCCAGCGCCAGCGCGGACTGCACCAGCCAGCGCTGGCGCGCCTTGCGGCGCAGCGCCTCGGCCTTAGAACTTCTTGGCCTTGACATCGCCCTCGGCTCCCAGACCGATCACATGACCGAAGGAAACGTGGTGGAAACGCCCTGCGGCGTGGTCGGCATGGACGGCGATACCGAAATGCACCGTCTGGCTGGCCGGCAGCTTGCGGCTGAACGTCACCGTCCAGGTGTCACCGTTCTTCGCCCCTTCGGCCTTGACGCCCGCCTGACCGCCCTCCATCCGGCGCTGGTCGGTGACGCTGCCGTCGGCGACCTTGCCGGAACTCGCCCACTGCATCAGCTCGTAAGCGCCGGCGGAAGTGTATTTGGTCTTGTCCTTGCCTTCCGGCATGGTCTTGGCGTCCTGGTGGCAGGTCGCCCAGCAGCCGACCTGATCGGCCATCGGCACTTCGGCGTTGGGGAAGAGCACGGTGGCCTTCACCGCGTTTTCCTTGTCCGACTGGTCGATGCCGCCGTCCGGCGCTTTGAAGCTCATGCGCACGTACAACTGGCCGGCGTCGTAGGCGGCCTGCACATTGACCGGGAAGCTGCGCACCTTAGGACCGCCCTTGGGGTCGAGTTCGCTGGCGATGCGTTCGAGATCGACGTTGATCTCGCCGTTTTCGACGTGGCAGCCGGCGCAGCTTTCGCCCCGGCTCAAGCCGCGGCTGCCGCCGTGCTTGCCCTTGCTCTCGATCCATTCCCAAGGCGTCGCGCCCGGATGGAAAACGTGGATCGTCGTTGCCGGCACCGAAGCCCAGTCCGGCGCGGCCATCGCCAGGGGGGACAGGGCCAGACCACCGATCAGGAGGGCCGCCCCGCGCATTGCATGTTTCATCGTTCACCTCTCACAGAATAAAACCCCACGCACATGAGATTACGGGGGCTTGCGCCCCCGTATCCTTGCGTCACATCAAAAGCGTCGAATACGCTTAGTAGATGTCGTGCTGGGTGTTGTAGACGTTGAACTTGCCGGTCGGGGTAATCATCTTCGGATCGGTGATAACCTTCTTGACCTTCAGCGTTTCGTCGTCATACACCACGATGGCCGACTGGTCGGTCTTGCCGCCCCACAGCGAGATCCACACTTCCTTGCCGTCCTTCGAGTATTCCGGATGCACGGCGCGCTTCACGGCCTTGGTCGGCGGCATGCCGGAATCCTTGGCGACGTTCAGGATGGCCTTGGGCTTGGACAGGTCGGCCATGTCCCAGACGGCGACCGATTCCGCCAGATCCTTGTCCGGGTTCTGCGGCGCGTCGGCCCAGAAGTGCTTGGACACCGGGTGGGTCTTGACGAACAGGTTGCCCGGAACGTGCTTGAGTTCCTGCACCACCTTCCAGTTGTACTCCTTGTACTTGGCGAACTTCGGATCGTCGGACGGCGTCGAGATCAGGGTCACGACGTCGGCGCCCAGGTGGCCGGTCGCCCAGACCGGGCCGAACTTCGGATGCACGAAGTTGGCACCGCGACCGGGGTGCGGAATCTTGGCGACGTCGACCAGGGCAGCCAGCTTGCCTTCCTTGGTATCGACCGCGGCGATCTTGTTGGAGGCGTTGGCGGCCACCAGGAAGTAACGCTTGGAAGCATCCCAGCCGCCGTCGTGCAGGAACTTGGCGGAAGCGATGGTGGTGGTCTTCAGGTTCTCGATGTCGGAGTAATCGACCAGCAGGATCTGACCGGTTTCCTTGATGTTGACCACCCATTCCGGCTTGATGAAGGAGGAAACGATGGAAGCCACGCGCGGCTCCGGGTGATACTCGCCATCAACCGTCATGCCACGGGTGGAAACGACCTTGCGCGGCTTGAGCGTTTCGCCATCCATGATGACGAACTGGGGCGGCCAGTAGGAACCGGCAATGGCGTACTTGTCTTCAAAGCCCTTGAACTTGGAGGTATCGACCGAGCGGGCGTCGAAGCCGATCTTCAGTTCGGCCACAACGGCCGGCTTTTCCATCCACAGGTCGATCAGGCTCAGGCGACCGTCGCGGCCGATCACGTACACATAACGGCCGGAAGCCGACAGGCGCGAGATATGCACCGCGTAACCGGTCTTGACGATGGAGCGGATTTCCTTGGTGTCGCCGTCGATCAAGGCCACTTCGCCGGTATCACGCAGGGTGACGGAGAAGATGTTGTCGAGGTTGATCTTGTTCATCTGCTTGGTCGGGCGCTTGTCGACCGGCACGATCAGCTTCCAGGAATCCATCGTTTCCTTCAGGCTGTATTCCGGCGGAACGTCCGGCACATTCTGGATGTAGCGCGACATCAGATTGATTTCCTGCTTGGTCAGGATGTCGTCGAAGTTCACCATGCCGCCATCGGTACCGAAGGCAATGATTTTTTCCAGACGGTTCTGACCGAGCTTCAGGGTGCCGCCTTCGGTAACCTTGCCGGCTGCATCCTTCTTCGTCCAGTGCGGTTCCAGGTTCTTGCCGGTGGCGCCTTTACGCAGCACGCCGTGGCAGCCGGCGCAACGCTCGAAGTAGATTTTCTTGGCCTGTTCTTTTTCGGCATCGGTCATGGCCGGTGCAGCAGACTGGGCAAAAGCCGAACTCATGGCGCCCGCCATGACGGTCAGAGCGAGTACCCCTAGTGACTTCATCTTCATGTTTACTCTCCTGTAATGAAATTATTGCGACCGAACCCCCGGAGCAATGAAGGCGAGTTTCCCGACGGGCTCGTCTGCTGTCTTTGATGATTCCTAAATCACATCACCGAAACTAGGGTTTTTTCAGAGCTTTCCGAGCTTTCGCCGGAAATTTTGATTTAGTTCAAGCTTGCCTGACACCGGTTTTTTCAGCGCTCTCCATCCTTGATACGCATCATGGATTACCCCTGTGTCGAAGTCGAGAATTCTGTCACCGTCACAAAGGAGGGCACCATGAGCGGTATTTTTACG
>OGQD01001787.1_pt1 | contig 13003 bp, 3 predicted proteins | sample 1553091 | NCBI WGS metagenome assembly OGQD01 (sample SAMEA2580290, study PRJEB22360) | human gut metagenome | biome: human gut; feature: human-associated habitat; material: faeces | place: Denmark | collected 2008/2010
CCGCGATCGGCTTGGCGGCGTCTCCGGCCACCGCCTGCACCTCCACACGAGCCAGACCGGTCGACGGAATGGAACCCTGCGTGATGGTGTACGGCACATAGTAGGTGCCGGGATTGGAGGCGGTGAACGTGATCGACATGTCGGTGGCGTTCATGGTGGTGGCCGCGCCGGACGGCGTCTCCACCGCGGTCAATTCGGCCGGTTCGACGGACGTGCCGTGCACGTACGGTTTGAGCGCGATGGTGGTGCGGGTGTCGGGCGTGGTCTGTTTGACCACGGGGTCGATGACCGCGCCCAGCGTGTTCGCCGGCTTCACGGAGAAGTAGATCATGCCGGTGCCGGTCTGCTGGCCGTCGGACACCGTGACCTCGATGCCCGCCCTGCCGGACGACATCGAACCGGCGTTGAAGACCAATTGTCCGTCGGCTCGCGTGGACACCGTCACCTGATCGGTGTTCTGCGGCGATGCCGACACCAAGGTCAGCGGATCGCCGTCGGGGTCGGAGAAGCTGCCCAACGCGTTCGCGGTGTACGAAGCACCCTGCTCCACGTCGATTTCCGGCGGAGTGTCGCTCTGCAGCGGCGCATGGTCGTCGCCGCCGGCCAGCGTGAGCGACACGGTGGCGCTGGACGTCTGCCCGCGTCCGTCGGAAATCTCATAGCTGAAGGACACGTTGCCCGCGGCGGCACCGGAGGCGTCGAGCTGCAGATACCGGCCGTCATAGACGGGGGAGACGGTGATGTTCGCGCCATCCGGAGCGCTCACCGACGTGATGCGCAGCACGGAACAGTCGGTCTGCTCGTCGTTGCGCAACACGTCGAGAATCTGCTGCGATCCCACGCGCGCGCCGAACGAATCGTCCACGGCCTTGATCTGCCCCGACTGCGCCGAACAGTTCTTGCTGAAATTGTGCTGGTTGTTGGCGCTGTCGTTGTTTTGCTGCTGTTGCTTCGACTGCTTGGTCTCCACCTTGTTCCACTGGATTTTGATGACCTTGGTGGACTCCTGCGGATTCCACACATTGCCGTTGACCACGTCGTTGAGCACCACCAGACGATGGTTGGTGCGGAACACGAGCTGCGAGGTGGGATTGACATCTTCCAACGAGGAAAACCGTGCGTCCTTGTCGTTCGCCGCGCACACCCTGATGTAATTGTTGGCCTTCTGCGCCCACGCGGCGAACACGCAGCCATTGGTGGACACCGGCTGCGCGGCATCGCCCTTGCCGGCGTTCGACAGCTGCGTGACCTTTTTGCTGCCCAAATCGACCATGGCGATGCCCCGCGGCGTGGAAACCGCCACCCAGCCAGTCTGCCTGCCATCCGTGGATGGCGCCTGCAACGTCGCCTGACCCTGCAGGCCGATATCCGCGCTGCCCTTCGGCCAGAACACCTTGCCGGCACCGGCTACGACCGGCGTCTTGCCGACCACGGTGAACGATTCGACATTCGTGGCGCCCTTGATCGTCGCATCCTTGCCGGGCGTTCCCTGAGGTCCGTCGACACTGAGCACCGCGCCGTCGGACGCGCGATAGCCGTAGACGACACCGTCATGCGTCACCGCGATACGGCCACCCGACCCCAGCTTCATCTTCGGCGAATCGGTGGTCGGATTCATGGATTTCACATCATCGGCGGACCCGACCCACACATTGCCCGTCTTGACGTTGATGAACGCCGCGGTGTTGCCTCCGACGACGGTCCGCGTATCCGATTTGATGGTGGTGTTGCCGTTTTCGCTGACGGTGGAGGCCTCGATGTTGCTGGCCTTCGTACCTTCGGAGATCACGGTGGAGCCATCATGCTGGGCCACGTCGAACCGGGCCGCAGTGGAGGCGACGCCCGCGTCGGCGTCCCGGTTGCGCACGTTGAAACGGGCGGCCTTGCGGTCTTTGAGCGAAGTGACCCACACGGTGCCATCGTCGAGCTGCACGTGACGTTGCGTCACCGAACTGACGATGACGGCTCCGGCGACGATGCCCAGCAACAGCAGCAGCATGACGATCGGCGTGATCCACCGGCGACTGCCGGAAGGCAGCAGCTTGCGCAGCATCGACCCGAATCGCAACTGCCGTTCGTACGATTGCGCCGACTGGTTCTCGGCGTTCCTATGCTTGCTCATCGACTGGCTCTTCCCTGATTGTGCCCAAACTTTGCTTGACCGCGCATCCGACCGCATGCGCCTACCTGTTTGCCCGCATGCATGCCGGGCTGTATTGGTTCGTATCGGTTCATGTCACCCGCATCCGGCCGCAAACTCACGGCTTGGCCGCGCACGCGATCATGGGATTCTCGGACATCTGCCGGTCCGCGCGAACCAGACTCACCTGCACGCACGTCTGCGCGCCGTCGGCCGGATCGATTTCGATACTCGTCGACTCCGTGGTGGTGCCCTGCGCGTTCGGGTCGGTTCCCGAATCGCCGACCAGCGACCACGCGTACGAATCGCCATCCTTCGGCGAAGGATTGACCCATGTGAACCGCACTTTGCCGTCGGCGGTGTATTCGCCCGTAAGATCCTGCACGCTCGGCACACTGCCCGACGTGATCGCCGAATCGGGATCGTCCTCGGCATGGTTCTGGGCGCCATGGTTCTGCACCTGCACCTTGCTGTTGTCGGAGGACGCATCCATATTCGGCATGACGACGGTGACGAACGCCAACGCCATCACGACCACGGCGGCCGCCGCAGCAACCGTGACGGCCAACGGCTTCGCCCACCGGGCATGCTGTTTCGCAACCGGGGCGGACTGGTCGAATGCGGAAGTCTGCGCGTACATGTTCTGCGGATAATCCGGCACACCCTCGACGGTGGTCTGCACGGCACGGCCATACAAGGCCTGTTGCACGCGCTGCATGTCGCGCGCGAACTCCAACGCGGAATAGTAACGATCCTCGGGCGTACGGCTCAAGGCCTTACGCAACACCCGTTCCACTTCGGCCGGCACGTCGGGACGGTTGAGCTTGGGCAGCGGATTGTTGAGAATGACGGACTTGAGCCGTTCGGCCCGCACCTGCCGTTGGGAATCGCCCAGCACATCGGCGTAGAAATACTCGTACGGCGATTGGCCGATCAGCATGGCGAACAGCGTGGCGCCAAGCGAATAGATATCGGACGATTCATTACCGCCACCGCCTTGGGCAAGCACCTCCGGCGCGGCCCACGCGATGGTGAAGCCGACACCCGGACGCCCATAGACGGTCCCGGCGATGCCGAAATCGGCGAGCATGGGCATATTGTGCGCGTTGATGAGAATATTGCTGGGCTTGATGTCTCGATGGATGATGCCTTTGCGATGCGCGGTGAACAGCGCGCTCGCCAGATCGATGCCGACGGTGAGCATCTGGTCGGCGGTGAGACGGCCATGCTCGAGGAACGTCTTGTAATTGCCGCCCGGAGCGTATTCGAACACGGTGTAGCCGCGCCCGTTGACGGTCACGCCGTTCTCATAGACGGAAAGAATGTAGGGGTGTGTGGAGATCTGCCCCATGAAATTCGCTTCGGAACGGAAGCGGACCGCGGCACGTGGGTCGAGCGTGTTCTTGCTGATTTTGATGGCCACCTGACGGGCCGGGGAAAGCTGCTGGTACAGGTACACGTCGGCTTCGGAACCGGAGCCCAGCCGTTTGATCAGTGTGTAGCCGGGAATCTGAGGGGGAATGCTCCTTGAGGCTTCCATGCTTCCTCTTTCTTGTAGTTCCTGCCCGGTTCCGTGCGTTGCGTCTATGCTTCGACCGTACTCGTCGTCATGGGCAGGCCGTCTGTTCGCTGTTGAACCTTCCCGGGCTGCGCCGCTAGTCAATCTTATTGGTGGCGGTGTCCGAAAAACTTTGTAGAGGGTATCGATGTCCATATATAAAGATGGCGGTGTCCACGATGACGTTTTCAGGACGGCTTCGGACGATGATATGCGATTCGTGGCCGGACCGTTCGGCTAAGCTGGGGAGACATGATGGATGTGGACGATCTCGATGACGTGACATTGGTTGCGGGGGCACCCCGCAGCGGCAAGACCCGGTTCGCGCTGGACATGCTGGTCGCCGCGATGAAGCGGCATGGCGACGCGTACGCCGTGATGACGGTCTCCGGCAGACAGGTGGCCGACCGGCTCGGCGACACCGTGATCCGCGAACTGTCCGCGATCTCGCAGGCACGCCCCGTCACCACCCTGCCAGCCGTCGCGTTCCGCATCATGACCGCCGTGCGATCGCATGCCGGACAACCCCTGCCGAAACTGCTCAACGGGGCCGAACAGGACGTGGTCATCCGCCGCGTGCTCGCCAAGCATGCCGAACATGCCGAGCACGGCGACGAATGCTCCACCTGCGCGCTATTGCGCACCTACTTCGTGGTCGCCGACTGGTCGGGCATGGTGGTGGACGACGCCACCGACGCCTTCGCCAACCAGCTGCGCGACATGCTTGCCCGCATGAACGAGATCGGCGCGAAACCGGAACTCGAAGACGCGCTGATTTCCCGCGCTGCCGACGAGCACGGCACGCTTGACGAACGACGCGAACGACTGCGCGTGCAATGGCGGCTCGCCTTCGCGCTGCGCGCCGAATACAACCAGGCCATCAACGAGGCATATCCGGACCAATACCGTCTCGACGCCTCGCAGCTCATGATCGACGCCGCGGCCGCCGTGAACGAAGCCGAAACGTCCGACCTGCCGAAACTCGTCATCGTCGACGATTTCCAGGACGCCACACTCGCCGGCTTCGACTTTCTCACCGCATTGCGCAACCGTGGCGTGCGACTGCTGCTCGTCGGCAACCCCGACGAGGCGGTGCAGACGTTCCGCGGATCGTACCCTGAATATTTGTTCAACATGGCGCAATCGCGATTGGGCGCGCGACTGGTACGGCTGGAACCGTCCCATATGGCCGAAGGCACGGACCTGGCCGCGGTGGCGAGCCGCGTGAGCCTGACCATCGCCAGCACGGAATCGACCGACGACGCGCTGGCGAACCGCCCCGGCAAAATGCCGGCCATCGCCATACCGGAGACGCACGACGGCAGTCTTGAAGCCGCGATGTACCGTTCCACCGTCGAAGAACTCGACGACGTGGTGTGGAAAATCAAAACCGAACATCTCGAACACGGCCGCGACTGGAACGACATGGCCGTGATCGCCCACGACAACGCCACCGTGCGCACGTTCGGCGAACGGCTACGCGCCGACGGCGTGCCCGTACGCTATTCGAGCGTGACCCGCCCCCTCAAGGACGAACCGTTCGTGCAGGGCCTGTTCTCCATGATCGAACTGGCCGAACTGAAACGGCAAGGCATCGCCACCTCGTCCATGAACCTCGACACGGCCGGCGCATACGTGCGCTCACGCGTCGCATCAATCATGAACTCGCCGCTGATCACCACCCCCGGCGAACGTCCGGCTCGGCTGTGCGTGGTCGAATCGGCGATGAACGCGCTCGGCTCGCTGGCCACGGTTTTGCATGACGATACAGCCGATCCGACCACGTCCGACACGTCCGGACGCGCGCTGCTGCCACAGCTGATCGACGATTGGAACGATTACGTCGAAACCTTCCACACCGCACGCGTGGCGGCATCGGCGTCGGACACGGAAAACGCTGCCGACATGGGCCTGCCGGCAATCGACACCGACGACCGGCTGATGACGGGAGAGCGTGCCGCTGAGGACGCGGACGAACCATCCTTCGGCATGAACGCGCTGTACATCCTGCTATTGGAAGGCGACACCGACCGCGTGCTCGACGCGATCGCCTCCGTACTGGGCCGCAAAGACCCCCAAGCGCAAGCCTTCGCACGCCTGTGGAAAACGCTTGACGATACCCTGCGGTCGGAGGCACGCCTGACATCCCACGAACCGCAATACATGCTCGACTGTGCATGGCAGGCGTTCGGCAAAGCCGAAATCTGGCAGAAAACGGCGTTGCGCAACAACGCCGAAGGCCGCGCGGCCAACGACCGGCTCGACACCGCGATGCGCCTGTTCAGCTACGCGTCCGGCGGCGAATCGAACGGCGTGACGGCAGCGCACACCATCGACGCGTTCATCGAACAGGTCCGCGCGCTCGCCATCGAAGCCGACTCCCTGGCGCACACCGCGCCGATCGATCAGGCCGTGACGCTCACCACGCCCGCCGGAGCTGCCGGAAAACATTGGAAACTCGTGTTCATGCCTGCGTTCCAACAAGGCCAATGGCCGAACCTCGCGCCGCGCAACACCCTGTTCGGCGGGGAGGAACTCGCCGACATCATGCTGCATGGACGACTGTCCGACGACATCGTCACCTCCGCAGGCCGCGAAAACGCGCAGCTCGCCGCGGTGCTCGCCTCCGAACAGAAAAGCCTCCTTGTGGCGCTCACCCGCGCCGATGAGCGCGTGACGGTAAGCGCGGTCCTCAACGAAGACCATGTGCCGTCCGACTTCCTCTACGGCTACCTGCCGGAATGGTTCGACCGCGACCGGGATGCCGATGCGGAAACACGCGTGTACACGGCGGTCGGCGAGGCCGGCGAATACGCGGGACTGGAGGCCGACCCACGTGGCCTGGTCGCCGCCTCGCGAAGCGTGCTGGCCCATGCGCCGACCGATTCCCCCCAAGCGCGCGATGCCGCGCAAGCCTTGGCGTTGTTGGCATCGCATGGCATCGCCGCCGCGAATCCCGACAATTGGGCGTTCCTTACGGAACATGCGGGAGCCGACGATATGACGGGAATCGACGGCAAGATGGAATCTGACGGGAAAACGGAGCATGCCGACAAGGCGAAGCTTATCGAACAACCGGAATCCATCGAAAAAACAGACGGCCAATCCGACGTGGTCACCCTTTCTCCATCCGCCGTGGACAGTTTGTGGGCGTGCCCGGTGTGCTGGATGCTGGAGAACCGTTTCGCCGGCCCACGCATGGGCAGCGCGGCCACCAGCTTCGGCTCGCTCATCCACGCCGTCGCGCAACAGGCCACCGAAGCCGGCCTCGACCTGCCCCAAAACCACACCGTGGTAAGCGACGAGGACAACATCGACGAAATCACCCAATGGATGATCAGCCGATACAAGACCCTACGTGGCGACCTCAACGCCATCGACGACCCCGAGGAACGGTACAAGGCGCTCGGCAAGGACGCGAAAGCATCGGTCGCATTGCGCAACATCGCCACATATTTCGTCAAGTCGAACCGTACGGGATACCCGTCGAACAACACCGAAACCATCACCGTGGGAACATTGGACCATGCCGAAGCGGAACGGCAGTTCGCCGCGCAATTCGACTTCGACGACATCCTCGACGCCTACAACGCCATCGACGGCAACGCTCCGATCTCCCGCGACGAACTCATCGCCATCATGGGCGCGCTCGTCGGCGGCTGGCCGGAAACCGGCATGAGCGACCGGCTCACCGTACGCCTGTCGGGCAGAATCGACCGTCTTGAACACCGCCGTACCGCCGACGGCCGCGAACAGGTACGGCTGATTGACTACAAAACCGGCAAAGTGCCGAATGGACGCTCCCTGTTCAGCGACCTGCAGCTCGTCTGCTACCAGCTGGGCCTCGCATTCCCGGAACACGACGGAAAACGCGGCGCGCAGGCGATCGCAACCATGCCGGACATCACCCAAAGCGCCCTGTTCCACGTCATGGAATACGCGGCACCCGCGCCACGCAAAGGGCAAGGCGACGAAGCGTACCACCAGCAGGCGCTGTTCGCCGGCGGAAGCATCAACGCGGGCGATTTCATACCCCGCAAATACGTGCCCAAAATGGCCAGCGTCTTCACCAGCGGTCTCGACGACGTCGAACGGCCGGCGCAGGTCAGCGAAGAACATTGGAAGCAACTTCTGGAATCGCGGTCGAAGATGACGGTATGGTCGCTGACCATGATCTCCCGCGTCTTCTATGCGGCCGCGGCGAGCCGGGCCACCCGCATCACCGCGCGTCCGACCGTGGAACACGTCGGATACTGCAGAACGTACGGCAGTGGGGTCTGCCCGGCCTGCCAAGGCGAGCAGAACACCGTATTCGAAAGGACCGTGGCATGAACGGGAGCAACGGTATGAACGGAAGCATGTCAACGAACGGGGCCACAGCAAAGGGCGATGCGATGGGCACTGCGCCGGCCGCCACGCCGAAATTCACCGACAGTCCGGAACAGGCCGCCGTCATCCAAGCCCCCTCATACGAGGACGTGGTCGTGGTGGCGGGCGCCGGCTCCGGCAAAACCTACACCATGACCCGCCGCATCATCACCCTCATCGACCAGGGCATCAGTCCCGAGAAGATTCTGGGCCTGACCTTCACACGCAAAGCCGCCTCCGAACTGCTTTCGCGCGTTTCCGCTGCCGTGACGCGCAACCAGGCCGGACGTGGTACGCGCGTCGCCTTCCTCAAACCGGAAGTCTCCACCTATGACGCGTTCTTCCAAACCATCGTGCGCCAATACGGCCTGCTCGTCGGCTTCGACCAAAACACGCAGCCATTGAGCGAAGCCGGAGCGCTGCAGCTCATCCACACCGTGCTCGACAAGCACATGGACCAGCTCATGGCCTTCGACCAAGGCGGCGACGAACTCGGCAAATTCTCCACCATCGCCGGCAACGTGTTCACCCTATCCAACGCCATCGCAGGAGCCATGATCGGCAGCGACTGCACCAGCTTCGACGAAGCCGTGGAACGCGTGCGCGCATGGGATAAGGCGTTTGTGGCGCAAGTGGCCAAAGCGCTTGAAGACGAGGACGTTCCCGATGACGAGCCGAAAGTGGGCAAGGCTCCGAAACAGAAGAAAAAGGAATCCGACACCGCCTTCGAAACCCGCATGCGCGAATACCGCGCCCAATGCCACCAACTCTGCGTCTACAAGACCGCGCAATTGGCCGGCACGGCCCGCAAACGCGACCTGCTACTCGACCTCGTGGCCGACTACCACGCCGAAAAACGCGCCCTCAACATGGCCGAATTCAGCGACTTCACCATCGCCGCATTCCAACTCGTCACCCGATTCCCCTCCATCGGAGCCACCTACCGCAAACGCTACACGCACGTGCTGCTTGACGAATACCAAGACACCTCCACCACGCAGGCGGCCCTCCTGACCGCACTGTTCCACGCCGATTCCACCCATCGCAGCGCGGTGAACGCCGTCGGCGACCCCTTCCAATCGATCTACGCATGGCGAGGAGCCAGCCCAGGCGCATTCCGCATGCTGCAACACGACTTCGGCCACGACGCCACCGACAAGCCCTACACGCTGACCGTCACCCGACGTAACTCGCGCATGGTGCTCGAAGCGGCCAACAATCTGACGAAACCATTGCGCCTGCCCGCCAGACGTCGCGGCAGCTCGCTTATGCGCGAAGTGGACGTGCCCCCGCTCGCCAACATCGACAATGCCCCCGAAGGTACGCTCGGCGTGCTCGGCTACGCCACATTCGGCCAGGAAATCGACGCCATCGTACGCTTCGCCAAACAAGCGATCGCACTGCACACGCCAACCGAAAACGAGCTCGCCGACGGAGCCAAAGACAACCGTCCGCACGTGGCGCTCCTGTTCCGCTCCAAAACGCAGATGCCAGCCTACGAGGACGCACTGGAACAAGCCGGCCTCACCACACTCGTCGTCGGCCAGGCCGCACTCCTGGAACGTCCCGAAATCAAAGACATCCTCGCCCTGCTGCACGTCGTATGCGACCACACCGACAGCGCCGCGCTCATGCGGCTGCTCGCCACGCCACGATTCGGTCTGTCCGCCGACGATCTGCAGGCGCTCGCCGGCATCGCCGAACGGCTCAACACCGCGCAACGCTACCGCGCGCTCGTGTCGGCCGGCATCGTGGAGGCGGATGCGAATCCGTCCGACGCCGACATCCGCGCCACCGTGCGCGCCTACCGCGACCAAGTGCCCAACGCCGTCTTCCTGATCGACGTGCTGCTGCGCGGCGATCTGCGGCACCTCGTCGACGGCGTATTGAGCCGTACGGGAGCCGCGAGCGTCATCCACGCCGGTCGCGTCATCCAACAGGTGCAGCGCACGGCCGGCCATCCGTTGCCGGAAGTGGTACGCACGGCCATCACCGCGCTCGGACTGGACATCGACCTGCTGCTCGCCGAACGGATGCGGCATCCGGATGCCGGCAATCGTGTCACATCGCATGCCGCTTCGTCACTCGACGCGATGTTGTCTCTGGTGGACACCTACTTGCAGGAAATCGCCGCGCAGGGCACGCCAAGCCTGCGCGCGTTCATCTCGTGGGTGGATTCGCTGCGTGACGCGTCCGACGACAACGCCACCGCACCAGATACCCCCGTCGATGTGGTGCTCATGACCGTGCACCAGTCGAAAGGCCTGGAATGGGACGCCGTGGCCGTGGTCGGCATGCGCGACGGCACCTTCCCGTCCAGTCAAGGCGACCACCTGAGCGTCAAAACGGACGAAGACCATCCGGGCGGTCGGCGCGACGGCGTATGGGAGCCGCCGGAATACTTCGAAAAAGCCCACACTTGGCTGGAAGACCCGTCCGCGGTGCCGGTTCCGGTGCGCGCCGACGCGGATATCCTGCCACGATTCCCGCACGACGCGCCCATCGGGGGCAATCCCGTGGAATCGCTCGACGGATTGGACGATGCGGAAGTGATCGACGACGAGGTGTTCGGCACCTTGCGAACCATGGCCGTCGACGATATGGAAGGAATGGATCCGGCAAGCCTGTACCTGACGCAACAGGAGGAATACGGCCGCCGACTGCACGCCGACGAACGCCGTCTCGCCTACGTGGCGTTGACGCGCGCCCGCTACGAGGCGCTGCTCGTATACAGCGGATGCAACGAGACGAGCCGCGACTCCCACCTGGCGGAGGGAAAGAAAAGCGCCGCGCCGTCGAATTTCTGGCTGGAGACGCGCGATTCGATGAACGGAATCGTCACCGCGGTACGCGAACCGGACAACCTGTCCGACGATGTGGACGGCTCCCCGCACACGCTGGGACTTGACCTGCCCGACGGCTATTTCGTAGGCGAACACGCCCGCGATTTCGAGAATGCCGTGGTGGGCGATGCGTGGAACACGCCGCTCGAACCGGTCTCGGACGACCATACTTTGCCTTGGCCGTGCGATCTGAGCGCCGATGTCGCCGACAAGCTGCGTGCCGCGGCCGAACAGGTACGTGCCGTCGAATCCGACGAACCGAATATCGCTGAATCCACGGGAACGCAGGGCGACGTTGCCGATGAATCCGCCACGCCATCGCCGGAAACCGGAAACTCACTGCTGCGTCTCGCCAAACTGCTCGTCGCCGACGAACATCTCATGCCGGAACCGGACGTGGCTGACGCAGGCGAATCGCAGGACGCCTTCGACGAGGCCGTGCGTGCCAAAGGCGAACGTATCCTTGCTGCCGGCCGCCAAAACGTCACCTCGCTGCAAGCGCGCGCCGGCTCCATGGGCGAGCGTGACTCCCGCGCCTACTGGCGTGGTCTGGTCCGTCCGATTCCGAAGGTCGCCTCGCCGGCCGCCCAACTCGGCACGCGGTTCCACGCATGGGCGGAACGGTTCATCATGGCCGATGCGGACGTCGACGGCATCGGCGGTACGGAAGGTGCTGCCGGTATGGCCGCGCAGTCGCGTGCGGAACTGATCGCATTGATAGGTGATACGCAAGTCGACGCGGACAACGGCGGCGTGCAATCGCAGGACGCACCATCGCAGTACGCCCGATTGCGAGACGAACGGAAACTGGCCGCTTGGCAGCGTCGTCTCGTCGCTTCGCCGTGGGCAAAACGACGTCCAGCATGGGCGGAACGCCAGCTCGTCGTCGACATGCCCCAGCTCGGCACCATCGTCAACGGCAAACTCGACGCGGTGTTCTTCGGCGGTCTCGACGAAACGGACGAGACGAAACGCTACACCGTGGTCGATTGGAAAACCGGCGTAAAACCACGCAAACCGGACGAAATCAAGGAGAAGCTCGCACAGCTCGACCTGTACCGCCTGCTGCTCGCGGCGATGGAAGGGGTGCCGTTGGATGCAATCGACGCCTGTCTCTACTATGTGAGTGAGCCTCACGAGGCCGATCGGGAGCTTGACGCCCTCGACAAAACAGAAGAAGAGATCCTTGCCGAGTTGAGCTACGGAATTCCGCAGCAATCCGACAACGACTAGTGCCGGTGCGCAATGGCTCCTTGACCGAAGAAAGCGGGGGAGCGGCGCTTTCCGGCCTGCCTGCGGGAGAAACCGCTATGCAGGCAGCGTTGTGGAGGAACGCCGCTACCCTCGTGCAGCATGTGTGGGCGGGCGCACATGCCGGACGCAACGACAGTTAAGGAGTGTTTGATATGGCTGCGAACAGCGCAACCGCAATCCCGAACGCCGGCATGGGTGCCGGAACAAACAACGCATCGGCAATCGTCTTCCGTCCCATCGTCTGGGGCGATCTGGACGCGGTGGTCGACCTGTTCGACCGTACCTGGCCGCAGGATGTGGACAAGGTCGGCGCGGACATGTCGCGGCTGATCTCCCGATATTTCGTGCTGCACTACCTGCTGCCGACCACGTTCGCCAACGGCGCGTTCGCCGCCGACGGCACACTCGCGGGCGTCACGTTCATCCGCGTCGCCGGCGAGGCGCCGCAGCTCGACGAAATCGAAGTCGGCGAGGAAATGAAGGCCTTGGAACGCCGCATCGACGCCGATCCGGAGGCCGCCAAGCATATGGCGGCGCTGAAATCCGGCTTCTCGGTGGAACTCGATCTGGAACGCGAAGGGCGCGCCAACGAAACCACCATGGGCGAGCTGGAACTGTTCATCGTCAACCCCGACGTGCGCGGCCACGGTGTGGGCGGGCGGCTTTGGAGACGCATGCAGGAGCATTTCGCCGCATGGGACGTGCCCGCGTTCTACCTGCACACCGATTCCGACTGCGACGTGAGCTTCTACGACCACAAGGGGTTGGACTGCATCGCGCACCGCACGGCAAGCGAGACGGTCGCCCGGCTCGGGGGCAGGGGCGAACGGCCGGCGATCG
>OGQD01001788.1_pt1 | contig 12998 bp, 8 predicted proteins | sample 1553091 | NCBI WGS metagenome assembly OGQD01 (sample SAMEA2580290, study PRJEB22360) | human gut metagenome | biome: human gut; feature: human-associated habitat; material: faeces | place: Denmark | collected 2008/2010
TAAACTGTAGCACTATATGATACAAGTTTCAACACTTTTCTAACAACTTTCCAACCTTACACAACAAAACACGGATATCCGCCATATCCAATCCTGAGATTGAACTACAGCATAATACCCGTGTCCTATTCTACTTATCTAATCAGAAGATTTTATTATTAATTATTATTCCTGAATAGCCTTAAATGCCTCATCAAGGTCTTCGATAATATCATCAATATAAGTAAAATCACGCAACATATCACCATTATTGAAAACCTTTATTGACCTCCCGTGTAACATGGCATCTGCAAAAAGGAAAGGTGACATATCCGGACGCCCCCAAGGGCCATAAACTGTAAAGAAGCGCAAACCAGTAGAAGGAATGCCATATAAATGGCTATAAGTATGAGCCATCAATTCATTTGATTTCTTTGTCGCTGCATAAAGGCTTACAGGATGTGCGATACTATCTTTTTCAGAAAAAGGAACTTTTCCGTTCAATCCATAAACACTACTGGAGCTAGCGTAAACCAAATGCTTCACTTTGTAATGACGGCAACCTTCCAATACATTCAAGAAACCATCTATATTGCTTTCCACGTATGCATATGGATTTTCTATTGAATAACGTACTCCAGCCTGAGCCGCTAAATTTACAACTTTGTCAAAAGACTCATTGGCAAAAAGCATTCTCATCGCCTGTTTATCCTCCAGATTTATACGAACAAACCGAAACTGCTCAGATGTATTACTTTGGACAAATTTATACCAATCAACTGTATTTTTATCAATGCCTAAAGTACCCAAACGTCCATACTTCAGATTGACGTCATAATAACTGTTGATATTGTCAAGCCCTACCACCTCATCTCCACGAGAAAGCAGGCGTTTACAAACATATGAGCCAATGAAACCAGCAGCCCCCGTAACAAGAATTTTCATATAAAACTATGGACAAATATTAGGGAATAAATTCATTTAGAAGTTCTTGTTGTTCAACAGTTAGAGAATCACCCCAGCCATTCATAATCGCACGTGCTTCTTTCGCCAACTCCTCATCGGATGTCTCTCCATAGCAAACCACCAACAATTGGCATTTCAACAAAGAATCAGATATTTTATTCAGAACCTCCCAACTACGATCAAGCAGTATTTGAACTTTTCCTCCTTTATCGCCACGATCATAAATCGTAGCACTATAAGCTTTCAAGAGAGTAACACAAAGAGTCGCTTCTTCTTCATCATTCCGAGCTTTTTTCTGATACAAGGCTTCCGCCTGATTATAAACATCTGAATTTAGTTGACGAAAACGATCCGCATAAATGGGTTCACCATCCATGCCAAGATAAAGAAGCTCATGCGTGAGTTGACGCAAAGCATCGATTTGAGACTTCATATAATTAAGATTACAAATTATGAATTACAAAGCGTATAAGTAACAAAGTACAATGTGCAGAATTATGAATTATTCTTCTGTTATCGGAACAATAAGAGAGGGATGAATAAAAGTGGTAGCTACTGCCATAACCCCCTGAATAGAAACAACTACCCGACGATCACCTTTTACACGAACAAATATACCTTCGACACCTTCGAAAACCCCACCGGTGATGCGGACACGATCTCCTTTCTGCATGGAATATTCCGTAGGCGGCAAGTAAATTACTTGTTGGTCGTAAGAGCCGGCAATGGCTATAAAGTGGCGCATTTGGATTTCCGGAACAATAATCGGCTGCTTCGTCTCACGATCCATGATATAGCGAAGAGGTAGAAGAACAGCATTTTCCTCCTTAATTTCGTCAATCTTCTTACGAGTGGAATAAATGAAAACCAGATTATGTATGGCAGGAACGAGTTTACGAATACGTTGTTCCTTCCGCGTTACATATTCATAACGCATAGGAATGAAGTTTTCGATATTATTCTTGTCCAAAAACTCTTTCAAAACGAGTTCCCGGCTATAGGTGATACGCAAAGCATACCAATGATATTCAGAATTCAAAATGGAAGATTGAGAGCTCATGAATGATTAACTGTTCTCGTCTGGATATTTCTTGGGGACACCGGGGAATGAAAATTCCTTCCGGTTAAAACGTAAATCCGTGATGGTGAATTTGCTACGTTCAACGGCCTAAATTCAGACTCCCTATCGCAGGAAGTGCAAACAGGCACTTTTGAAGACTGGAAAAGCTGATTTTGCTGAAAAAGCACAGTTCTCGACTTATAATATACTGTAAACAAAAGACTTAACAGAACAAAATATACTATTAATCGTTCGTTTAATGGGCACAAAGATAAGGGGGATTTTCGAAAGAACAAAGTGTTTAATAAAAATAATTCTAATCATATCATTTAATCCTATCCACAAGTACCTGTAAGGGCACTTCCAAAAGGGCTACACCATTTACCCCGGATGACTACACCCTTTTGTATGTAAGGCTACACCCTTTGCGGCAAAAGGTGTAGCCCTATACAAGCTATGATTAACACACCAGACAATAAGGAATTTTATTCAACACTATTTCGCTCATTACCTCAACGACAAAGGCACTTTAAAACCACTCTGAGAATTAGTCACTTCCAAGAAGTTAAGAGTTTGTCGACAGGAAGTTAACTCTTTGTCGACAAACTCTTAACTTCTTGGAAACAAGCTCTTAATACCTTGAAAACAGGACAAACTTTGTTACATCACAAGACTCTAAAGTTTATTCCAATTTAGTGACAAATGATATAATTCAGTGCATTATCTGCAACCATCGAGTCAATGCAAAGCCTCCCATTTCAGGGGTAATCAAGCCATACCATCAAGTTCTTGCTCAATCGTCTTATTAAGTTGTGGAAGCATCGATTCTATTTTGCAGCAACAAACCTGGGCCCTTGAGTTAAGAAACTCAGCAAGAAGTCATACAAAGAAAAAAGAAAGGGGCGCACTTCAAATTTTGAAGTGCACCCCTTATTTACCTAATGCCTAATAAAAACCTCTTTTTACCCTAATTTTAGAGTAGCTCTCAATCTGAGAGTTTCCGATGAATCTTATCTATCTCCATTTCTTCACAACCTTCTTGTCTGACGGAGTAGCCTCAATCAAACTCAGGGCAAAGCCACCACTACGTGCCAACTTCACAGACATCTTAGTCTTATTGGTTACAATACCTTTCTTTATCTGATAAGAAGTCGGATTCTCTTTGTAATCAGCATCTTTACCATCAGCATAAAGAGTAGCTACATACTGCTTGCCAGGTTCCAGAAAATCCAGAGTAAAGTTAGCAGTACGTGCATTCTCATCTGTGATGCCACCTACAAACCAGTTATTCGTTCCTTTCGCCTTACGAGCTGCCGTAATATAATCACCCGGTTCCGCTTCCAGATATTTACTATCATCCCAATCTACCGCTACATCTTTGATGAATTGGAAAGCATCCATGTGCTTCTCATAATTCTCAACTAAATCGGCAGCCATCTGCAACGGACTGTATAATGTCACGTAAAGAGCCAACTGCTTACAGAGAGTGGTCTGTACCTGTCCATGAGGCAGATCGCCCATGAAATCAAGTTTTGTATCGAAGATACCCGGAGTATAATCCATCGGGCCACCAATCAGACGATTAAATGGAAGCAAGGTAGTGTGGAACGGTTTACTGCCACCAAAAGCCTCATATTCCGTACCACGGGCAGACTCGTTACCAATCAGGTTAGGATAAGTACGGCAAAGTCCGGTAGGACGCACAGCTTCATGGGCATTTACGCAAATCTTATACTCGGCAGCTTTAGTCACGGCGTACAGATAATGGTTGTTCATCCACTGACCGTAGTGATGCTCTCCACGAGGAATCATATTGCCTACATAACCACTCTTCACTGCATTGTAACCGTTGTCTACCATAAACTGGTAGGCTTTATCCATATGACGTTCATAATTGCGTACGGATGCCGAAGTTTCATGGTGCATCATCAATTTCACACCCTTACTTTTAGCGTAAGCGTTCAACATCTTTACATCAAAGTCAGGATATGGAGTTACAAAATCAAATACATAATCTTTAGAATGACCGAACCAGTCTTCCCATCCTTCGTTCCAACCTTCTACCAGCACTTGATCAAGTCCATTTTCAGCTGCAAAGTCTATATAACGTTTTACGTTTTCATTGGTAGCACCATGACGTCCGTTAGGTTTAGTTTTGGTATAGTCCGTTTCACCCAATTTTACAGAAGGCAGATCATCGGTATAAGCCCAAGTACTCTTTCCAGCAATCATTTCCCACCATACGCCTACATATTTCACCGGCTTAATCCAGGAAACATCTTCATAAGCACAAGGCTCATTCAGATTCAATGTCAGTTTGGAATTCAGAATATCACGGGCGTCATCACTTACGATAACCGTACGCCACGGAGACTTACAGGGAGCTTGCAGGTATCCTTTATCTCCTTTTGCATCAGGGGTAAGCCAGGATTCAAATACAAAATTCTTATCATCCAGATTAAGATGCATACAGGAGTAATCCACCAAAGCAGCCTCATGCAAGTTAATATAAAGACCGTCAGCTGTTTTCATTTGCAGAGAAGTCTGTACACCCGTCGGAGAGAACGTAGTCTGTGAAGAATTAGGAGTGATTGCACCATCCATCAAGCCACGGATTTCAGAAAGCTTAGATTCTGTATAATCATATTCCTGTGTATCATAATCACCCGGTATCCAGAAAGCAGTGTGATCGCCTGTCATGGCAAACTGAGTACGTTCTTCCTTGATAACGAAATAATTCAGGTTCTTAGACAAAGGAAATTCGTAACGGAAACCCAAACCGTCATCAAACAGACGGAAGCGGATGATCATATTGCGATCTTGCGCTTTCTGGTTCAACGTTACAGCCATCTCATTATAATGGTTGCGAATTTGTTTCACTTCACCCCACACCGGCTCCCAAGTCTCATCAAAAGTGGAAGTTTGGGTATTTGCCAGTGTAAATCCATTCATCAGTCCCGGAGCATCTTTCAGTTCCAAGCCGAGTTTAGAAGGGTTGATAACAGCTTTTCCTTTGTAGGAAAGTTCATAGATCGGTTCACCTTGTGCGTTCACTGAAAAGTTCAGTTGCAGTTGTCCGTTCGGCGAGGTGATACTCTCAGCCATTGCCCAATTGCTTACAAACAAAAAGAGCAAGAGACAGAACAATTTGATTGCTTTCATGTTTTTCATGATTTGAATTATTTTAGAGAATTATAATCGTGATGCAAATATAAGGATGAAATGACATGTGAACGAAGGAATAAAATGAAAATATAGATGATTTACCGGCAAACGTTTGCATAACTGGTTTAGTTTCTGATTTTTAAGCATTAAGGGGAAAAACCGGAATATAAACCCGATATAAATGAAAAATTGTACCTTTGCAGGCATTATCGGAATAATAACAGAATAAAAATGAAAGAATTGATATACATTTTCCTTGGTGGCGGAACAGGCAGTGTGCTCCGTTACTATGTGCAGGAACTACTGCACGAACGGATCATCCCTTATTCCTTTCCTTGGGCAACATTTACAGTCAATATCTTCGGCAGTTTTCTCATCGGATTGTTTTATGCCCTTTCCGCCCGTTTTAATCTCTCGCCCGAAATGCGTCTGTTATTGACAGCTGGTTTCTGCGGTGGATTCACCACTTTCTCTACTTTTTCCAATGATGGTCTGACCTTGCTGAAAGGTGGTTTCTATGGAACATTTATAGCATATACCTTAATCAGCATCACGTTGGGAATATTGGCTGCATTGGCGGGAGGAGCAGTCGGCACTAATCACTTATCACTCACCACTAATCACTAAACACAACTATATTCTGAACAAAAACCGATTGCTTCTTGTTTCCTATTTAAAATAATTACAAATAATATCATAATTATGAAAATAGAAAAGATTATCGGACGTGAAATCCTCGATTCAAGAGGAAATCCCACAGTGGAAGTAGATGTAATGTTGGAATCGGGCTTTATGGGCCGTGCTTCCGTTCCTTCCGGCGCTTCTACGGGAGAACACGAAGCTTTGGAACTCCGTGATGGCGACAAAGGACGTTATGGAGGCAAAGGTGTATTAAAAGCTGTAGAAAACATCAATGATATTATCGCTCCGAAACTTGTCGGAATGTCAGCCCTCGACCAGATGGGCATCGATCATACCATGCTGGCATTGGATGGAACAAAAACGAAATCAAATCTGGGCGCAAATGCTATTCTCGGCGTATCCCTCGCCGTAGCAAAAGCTGCCGCCGCTTATCTCGATATACCCCTGTACCGCTACATCGGTGGTACCAATACATACGTAATGCCCGTACCGATGATGAATATCATCAACGGTGGTTCACACAGTGACGCTCCTATTGCTTTCCAGGAATTCATGATACGCCCTGTAGGTGCAACTTCCTTCCGTGAAGGTCTGCGCATGGGTGCCGAAGTATTCCACGCTTTAAAGAAAGTACTGAAAGATCGTGGTCTGAGCACTGCAGTAGGTGACGAAGGCGGTTTTGCACCAAATCTGGAAGGTACAGAAGATGCCCTGAACAGTATTATTGCCGCCATCAAAGCTGCCGGATACGAACCGGGCAAAGATGTAATGATTGCCATGGACTGCGCTTCTTCTGAATTCTATAAAGACGGAATCTACGATTATACCAAGTTCGAAGGCGAGAAAGGCAAGAAACGCACAGCTGACGAACAGATTGACTATCTGGAACAACTTATCAACCAATTCCCCATCGACTCTATCGAAGACGGCATGAGCGAAAATGACTGGGAAGGCTGGAAGAAACTTACCGACCGCATCGGCGACCGTTGCCAGTTGGTAGGTGACGACCTTTTTGTTACTAACGTTGATTTCCTGGCCATGGGTATTGAAAAAGGTTGTGCCAACTCTATTCTAATTAAAGTAAACCAAATCGGTTCCCTAACCGAAACATTGAATGCCATCGAAATGGCTCACCGCCACGGATACACTACCGTGACCTCCCATCGCTCCGGGGAAACGGAAGACGCTACGATTGCCGACATAGCCGTTGCCACCAATAGCGGACAAATCAAAACCGGTTCATTGAGTCGTTCCGACCGTATGGCAAAATATAATCAGTTGCTTCGCATCGAAGAAGAACTGGGCGCTAATGCTGTTTACGGTTATAAACGTATAAAATAACCATGAATTCTATTTAAGTGTCAAAAAATAAAATAATCAAGAGGGGCGAACCATCACGGACCGCCCCTCTTCTACTTTAACCTTAAAATCACCAATCAGTCTACTACCTTGAAGAAAACTTCTTCTCCGGACTGACTATCCGTTGCCACCCAAAGCCCAAAGTCTCCGGGTTCCACAACTTTAGCCATATCTATGTTCCAAAATGCAAGTTCACTAACAGGGAGTTCAAACGAAACGCTTTTTTTCTCACCCGGCTTCAATGTCACACGAGTGAAACGTTTCAGTTCTTTCACCGGACGGGTCACGGAACCAATCTTATCTTGTATATACAATTGAGCTACTTCCGTTCCTTCATATTTCCCGGTATTTTCCAGATCGAATGTCACTGTCAGCACATCATCTTTTTTCAGTACATCAGACGCCAGTTTGATGTTGCTATACTTAAATGTGGTGTACGACAAGCCATAACCAAACGGAAACAAGGGATCAAAACCCGCATCCATATAGAAGGAAGTACAGCCCAGTGAAGTCTGTCCTGCCTCAACAGCAATATCATTCAGCAACACTTCATTCCGTGTAGCCGGACGTCCGGTATTATTATGAGCGTAGTACACAGGAATTTGTCCCACCATCCTCGGGAAAGTGACCGGCGCCTTTCCACTCGGCACAGCCTTCCCCCAAAGCAAATCAGCCAATGCAGGACCGCCCATTGTGCCCGGATGGAATGAATAGAGAACAGCAGTCGACTCTTCGACTTCTTTACCGATAGTCAACGGACGACCTGCCATCACAATGGTTACTTCAGGGTTACCCGTCTTAGCCAAAGCTGTAATCAAAGCTCCCTGATCACCCTGCAAATCCAGATCAGCCAAACAGTGAGCTTCACCCGAAAGAATAGATTCTTCACCCACAAAAGCAAGAATGACATCTGCACGTGCAGCGGCGGCAGCTGCTTTAGCCACACTTGCCGGATTTTTCTCACGACTATATGCTAGTCCCGGTTCATAAATCACCTGTACTTTATCGCCAACCATTTCCTTAATAGCGTTCAACGGAGTCTGAGTACGAGCTTTCTCACCATCAAATATCCAAGTACCCAACTGTTCATAAGGTGCATTAGCCATAGGTCCTACCACTGCAACAGTTTTCACAGATGGCTGTAACGGCAACACTTCCTTATCATTCTTCAACAGAATAGCCGATTCAACAGCGGCTTGCTTAGCTGCTTCCAAATGAGAAGGAGCATACATGACAGATGTTTGTTGTTCATCTACATAAGGTGTATCAAACAATCCTAAACGATACTTTATACGCAAAATATTACGAACAGCCTCATCGATAGTGCTTTCCTTCACCTTTCCCTCTTTCACTAATTCCGGCAGTTCCTTCACAAAAGTGTAACTCACCATTTCCATATCTACTCCTGCATTCACAGATTTCATTGCCGCTTCCTTTGAACCGACGGCAAAACCATGGCTTATCATTTCGCTGGCAGAAGCCCAGTCCGTCACAACAAAACCATCGAATCCCCACTCATCACGGAGTACATTCTTCAAAATAAAAGCATTCCCGGTAGAAGGGATTCCATCATTATCATTAAATGAAGTCATAAACGTGGCTGCACCCGCTTTGGTGGCAGCTTCAAAAGGTGGCAAATAAACATTGCGCAGACGACGTTCGGGAATGAACGTGGAATTATAATCACGTCCTCCTTCGGCTGCACCGTAACCTACAAAATGTTTAGGGCAAGCTGCAATTGAAGTAGGACTATTCAGCGAATCTCCCTGAAAACCTTCTACCATAGCAGCTCCCATTACGGAAGTAAGGTACGTATCTTCACCACACCCTTCGGCAATACGTCCCCAGCGAGGATCGCGGGCAATATCAATCATTGGCGCAAAAGTCCACCGAATACCTACAGACGAAGCTTCAATAGCTGCTACCCGTGCACCGTCTTTCGCTACCTGCGGATTGAACGAAGCCGCTTGTCCCAAGGGAATAGGGAAAATTGTTTTAAACCCGTGAATGACATCACGCGCTATCAATAAAGGAATACCCAAACGGGATTCTTCCATTGCCACGCGCTGTAGCGCATTAATACGCACCGGATCCACCTCATTCAAGATGGAACCGATTTCACCTTTCTTAATCAAAGCACTCATATCCTCGATATTACCGTAAGAGGAAATCTGGTTCATCTGACCGATTTTCTCCTCAAGGGTCATCTTAGACAGGAGAGATTCTACTTTTTTCTCGGTTGCCGCATCACTACCTTTATTTGCTACTTGCGTACAAGAGACAAAAGAAAGTAAAAGCAAGCAAAATAATGACAATCTAACCATGATTACTTATTTTTTTGAAATACACGTACATAATCAATCTCGTAAGTTGCAGGTAAGGCCGATTCATCTATGCCCTGAGCACCTCCCCAATTTCCTCCCCACGCAAGATTTAACTTCAAATTAAAGTTTGTAAAGAAAGGCCAGGTAGCAGTACCCGTTTTATCATTCGTATAACGAAAATGCTCTTTTCCATCTACTAGAAAACTTATATAATCCTCAGTCCATTCTGCTGCATATATATGAAAATCTGTTTGGGCTGTAGCAATATAAGAACCATCTCCTTTTTGCTTTCCGTTACTGCCATTATAAGCACCACAATGAATAGTAGAAAGTACATTGTTAGGATCATATCCCACTTCTTCCATTATATCAATCTCTCCACCATCAGGCCAGCTGGTGAATGGATCAGGTAACATCCAGAAAGCAGGCCAAGTACCCTTTCCTTTCGGTAGTTTCAAACGAGCTTCAAAGTAACCATATTTCCAATTTGTTCGAGTATTCATTCGAATGGAGTAGACTTCATCACCCACTTTCTGTGCTATGATTTTTAATGTACCATTACTTACATCCGCGCATACGACTCCGTCTTTAGAACCAGCAATATAGTTCTGAATTTCATTATTACCCCAACCATCGGTACCATGACCTGTTTCATATTTCCATAGACTTTCATCTGGAGTGCTCAAAGAAGTATTATTAAACTCATCTTGCCAAACTAATTTGTACCCTTCAGGAACCTGTATATCTGGGTCCACAGGTTCTTCCGGTTTTGCATCCTGAGATACAGGAATCGAAATACGCGTTATTCCAGACTTTACTATAATCTCTCCTTCACGAGACTGATTGCTAGTATTAGCTTTAACTGTCACTTCCACAGTACCTTGTGTACCAATACTACCAGACGTTTTACAGCTAACCCATTCTTTACAAGCATCTCCACTAAAAGCTGTCCATTCCTGATCGGAAGTAATCGATAACTTTGTAACGACTCCTTCATAAGTAGCTGATACCTGGGTAGGTGATACATTGACAGTAGGGGCAATCATTCCAGAGGCATCATTGCTACTTCCACAACTCACAAAAATTAACACCACTAACAATAAAGAGTATAAATTCATACATTTCATAATCTAATGCATTAAAACATGCACGGCTAATTTCATATGATCAACCGTGCACATTAATTATTAACTATTATTCGTTACAACTTGATTCTTTTAAAATAATATTACTAACAGTTACTTCCGTATTATCCGGATTGCTGCCAAAATCAAGTACAAAATCGACATTATTCATATCAATGCCAGGCATAGCTGTCTGCTCAAATGTATAATCTTCATAAGCAGCCAAATCCACTCTCTCGACAAAATAGAAAGCATTATCATCACCATGCAACACCATCTTTAGTGTAGCTTTCAACTTTTGTGAGGAATTCAATACACAATGAAAATCATACGATGTCGACGCATTCGTAGTCATATCCGTCAAGAACTTCACCTGCGCCTGCCACTGATCAGTTGTAGCATTAGGTAATGTTATATTAAAGGCACTGCCACTTGCTTCAAAGCCAGGATTTTCAATAGGGGTCCAACCCGGGGCATAATAAAAATCATTCGTATATTTAGAACTCTTCCACATATTACAAGCCGAGTCATAATTCCAGTTTATCTTTACCGGACCATTATGTTCCTGCAATATAATGCCACTTACCGTAACCTCTGTGCTAGCAGGACAACCACCAAAATCAAGCACAAGATCTACAGCTGACATATCAAGACCTGCCATATTAATTTGCTGGAAAATTACATCCTCATAGGCTTTCAATTCTACCTTTTCAGCAAAATAGAATGTATTATCATCACCATGTTGTACCAACTTCACAGTTGCCCCCTTAATATTTTGCGTCGAATTCATAATAATACGGAAATCATAAGTCTTATCTACAGTAGTCTGCATATCAGTAAGGAATTTAACCTGCGCCTGCCATTGATCAGTAGTAGGCTCTGGCAGTGTTACCTTATAAATATTGCCATTTACCTCAAAATCAGGATCAGCAATCTGGTTCCAGCCAGGAGCATAATAAAACTCATTCGTAATTGTAGCACCATTCCAGAAATTAGCAGGACCATCAGGAGTCCAGGTTACCTCTGGTTCCGGTTCTTCCGGCTCTTCTGCCGGAAGTACTGTACCATCGTCACAACTATGTTCTTTCACTACAATATTCTTAATAGTCATCTCCGTATCTGTTTCATTGCCACCAAAGTCGAATACAAGCTTTACATTATCAATATCAAGCCCAGGCATGTCAGACCGATAGAAGACATAATCTTCATAAGCCTTCAACTTCAGACTCTCTTCAAAATAATAAATTCCGTCATCTGCACTATCGACCAATTTGACTGTAACGTTTCCATGATTCTTACTTGAAGTGAGTATAACTGAAAAATCATAGGTTGTAGCAGAATTTGTAGCCACATCAGATACAAGAGGCATCTGCGCTTGCCATTTTTCAGTAGTAGCAATAGGTAAGGTTACTTTATAAGTACTGCCATTTAGCGTATATTCAGGATTGGCTATCTGTACCCATCCCGGTGCATAATAGAATGCAGGCTCAGCAACAACAGCAGACTTCCACATATTACAGTCATGATTATACTTGAAACCAGTAAATGTTTTCGTGTTATCACACGTCAGGGTATAGTGCCAAGCTATTTCTCCATTATCAGAAACTAATTCCATCTTCTTGGTATCCATAGAAAGCACTCTGTAACGTGGAGTCTGGTAAATGGCATCATTGGCAATGTATGGAAAAAGCGTTTGCGAAGGAAATGTAATATATAGGTCATTACCCACTACATCAAAATCATAAGTAGCTTTCTGTTCACTAACGGTAGCCATAAAATCTTTACCATCATTAGAATTAAATTCGCTAAAAGCAGAACATCCCGTATTCACAAACACTGTACCACCTTCACCTGGATTATATGTATAGTTCTTTTCTGAATCAAAAGTAACAATATCATCATAAAGTCCCATATCAGCCTTTTCATTAGCTGTAGCTGAATACCAACCCAAACCATCGGTTCCAGTCTCACCACAGCCTAAGTGTCCTGCTTCATCTTTTGCTACCATCCACTCTTTAGATGTCCCTCCACTCAAGAAAGTGATATATTTTGTGAAATCAATAATCGTATTATCAACATGGAATGTCTTTGTAAACGTGCCGTCACTGATGCCATTCGTATTAGCTATCTTTACATCTACCGTATAATCACCAGACTTAGTATATATTTTCTTTAGTCCGTTTACTGTAGAATAAGTTTTTCCATCTATAATCCAAACAGGCATACAGCCTTTACTATTCAGATTGAAAGTAACCTGATTGGTTTCTTGGTCAACAAGAATCTCAACAGCATTTTCATAAGATGAAGCTATAGGTATCCCTCCTTCAGACACAGAAGGAAAATCAGAAGTTGGAAATTGTTTTTTATGAGAGCAAGGGC
>OGQD01001792.1_pt1 | contig 12990 bp, 9 predicted proteins | sample 1553091 | NCBI WGS metagenome assembly OGQD01 (sample SAMEA2580290, study PRJEB22360) | human gut metagenome | biome: human gut; feature: human-associated habitat; material: faeces | place: Denmark | collected 2008/2010
ATCCAGCTTCGGCGGTCTTCCTTTCCTTGTTCCGCTAGCGGAACAAGCCTTGCCTCGTCTTTCTTTCATAAGACCTTCGGCTCCTTCTTCCAAAAATATGCGTTCCCATCTTTGGACCATACTGGCTGCTGAGGCTTCTGACTGCCGTACAAGGCTATACTTTCTTGCCGTTTCTCTATATCCCATATGATGTTCCCGCATATCCATTATAACATTGACTTTGAATTCTGTCGAGTACGTTTTGTTTTTTCTTCCTGTTTTGCCCATAAAAATATGCACCTCCAAATGTGTCTAACTTTTGGGGTGCATATCATCTGTGCCGTCTTTTTCTTCATAGAATTCGGAACGCCCCTCGGTTTTATAGTTTTCGGCTATGTAATAGCTGAGGTTTCTTTCCTTTTCTATGTCGTCATAATCAACCGCTATTCCGCCGTCGGTGTAAATATCGGGGTTTGACGGGCTGTAGCAGTTTTTGGGAAAATCAAAGCCGTCAAGGGCATTCACAGTTACAGTTTTATATGCGGTGATACTGCAAAGATCGCCTATAACAAAGAATGCTACTATCATCTGGAATGTAAGAAGCAGGCAGGAAAGCAGGTTCGATTTTATATCGAAAAGAATTATTTTTATAAGTTGCTTGTTCATAACACTCTCCTTAACGAAATGACCTGTTCGTGCGAATACTTGTCACTCAGACTGTAGGAAATTATACCGCCGATAAGAAGGATGAATGCTACGGATATAAGTCCTGCGGAAATTCTGATATTGCCGAGATAATAAGAAACGGCAGGAATAAGAGTAAGGAGCAGTGTGACAATAAAGCCGATAAGTATGCCGACTGCGGAGATCATAAGAAAATTTATGAATATCATTTTTTTGATGTCCGCATCATCTGCACCGCATATACGGCGAGCCATTATTTCGGAGCGTTTGGAGTTTATCCATGACCATGTGAACACGCCCGAATTCATAAGAATAAGCAGACCGATAAGCAATATTGCAATGATGATAACTATATTGCCTGATGTAAAGAGATTGCTTTTTCCCGATATCTTGGATATATCATCGGTTCTGATATTGGTATCGGGATTTTTCCCGGTTATATCTGATTTTATGCTTTCGGTGACTGAGGGCGTTTTATCTTTGTTGTCAATTATAAGTGTCAGTCCCGAAAACCGCACCGTGCTGCCGCTGAGCTTATCAGACTGCAATATGAAATCGCTGTCTTTACCTCCGTATATGTTGATACTGCTGACGGTGTAATTCTGTCCGATGAAGTTTATCGTTTTTCTTCCGTTTATCGTCATACAGTACGGCTCAAGTTCGGGCTTTATCACGGCGGTCGGTGCGCTGTTTTCAGAAGATGTTTTTTCGTAGTCAAACAGGGCGTAGCCGGAACTGTATTCGATTACGAGTTTTATTGCACCGACAGCTTTATACTTTGACAGTATATCGCCTATATCGCTGTAGGTGAGGGCGCTTTCGGAGTTGCGGTCCTGATTGACTGTTATTATTTCTGCATTATCTGAAAGTCTGCCTGCGACGCCTGAGCTTACTGAATTTAAAAACATAGAAATGAGAAAAGTGCAAAGAAAATACGTTACGGCAAAGAATGTTATCATCATGCCGCTTTTGTTGAATAATTGTCTGATATTATCACCCCATAATTCAAATCTTGTATGCTTTTATCAACTTATAATGCGGAAGAGTGTCTAGCAAATTTTGATATTTTTATTATATATGACTTATTTAGATTTTTCAATAGAATTTTTGAAATATATTACATTTTGTCGGTTTGCAATAGAGATGTAAAAGAGCGGCAGAAAAGCCAAACCTGTGTGTTACAGTTAAGTTAAGAAAAAGCAACAGGACACAAAGCAAACCCTTTATGAATGCGGTAATACAAAGCACCCGCCGCCGTCAAGCGATAACAGAATATCCGCAATCGCATCACGGTAAGGAATATAAAGTTTTTGATTATTCTTAAAAAAACAAAATCCGCAGGACTTGCTCATTTAAAGCTGAGCAGTCCTGCGGTTATGTTATTTCGTTCTTTTAAAACGGTCGGTTGCTTTAGCGTCACTGCCTGATTACAAGCACTCTCAGCCTTGTCCGTAATAGGCATTTGCACCGTGCTTGCGCAGATAATGCTTGTCAAGAAGCTCCTGCTGCATTCTTCCTGCAGTGGGTGCGATAGTGAGTGCGTGGTAATTCATAAATGCGACTTCCTCAAGCACTACGGAATTATGTACCGCCTCGTGTGCGTCTTTGCCCCAGGTGAACGGACCGTGACTTTTGACAAGCACCGCAGGGATAGTCATAGGATCGATGTTGTTGAATGTTTCAATTATGACCTTTCCTGTTTCCTTTTCGTACTCGCCGTGAATCTCCTCGGGAGTCATGGCACGGGTGCAGGGTATCTCGCCATAAAAGTAGTCGCCCTGTGTTGTGCCCATTGGCTGAATGCCTGCACCTGCCTGAGCAAACGAAGTAGCCCAGCGGCTGTGGGTATGCACGACACCTCCGATAGCTGAGAAGGAGCGATATAGCTCGAGATGAGTAGGCGTGTCACTGGACGGCTTCCACTTGCCTTCGGCTGTTTTTCCTGTTGCAAGTTCGACCACCACCATATCCTCGGCTGTCATTTCTTCATACGGTACACCGGAGGGCTTTATCACTATCATTCCGCTCTCACGGTCGATTGCGGAAACATTTCCCCAGGTGAACGTTACAAGGTTGTATTTCGGGAGCAGAAGATTGGCTTCAAGTACCTCCTGCTTTAATTTCTCTAACATATTGCGTCCTTTCTTACTTTGCCGCTGCGTATTGTGCCGCAAGTCCACGTTTGTAGTTTTCCATAAATCCTGCAAAACCCTCTGCACCGTTCTTTTCGGGCTGAAGCGTGGTGGATTCCATACCGACGAATACCTCGCTGTCAAGGAATTCCGACAGTGATTTTTCGCCGCCGCATACAGTATATGCCGCAAGCAGAGCCATTCCCCATGCGCCGCCCTCTCCGGCGGTCTTCATAACTGAAACGGCACAACCAAGCCCATCGGCAAGGAACTGCTGTGCAACTCCTTTTGTCTTGAACAGACCGCCGTGTCCTGTTATTTTTTCAACGGAAACCTGCTCCTTTTCAAAAAGTATATCCATTCCGAGCTTCAGTGCCGCCATAGTAGAGTATATTTCCGCACGGAACAGATTTGCAAGATTGAATTTTCCGTCGGGAGTGCGGAAATACATCGGTCTGCCGTTTTCCGCTCCTGCAACAGGCTCGCCTGAAAGGAAATTATACACAACGGTGTTGCCGCAGTCGGGGTCGCCCGTCAGTGCGTGATAATACAGCATATCATAAAGTGCGGGCTTTGCGATAGGGTGACCGCTGAGCTGTGCAAATTCACCGAATATCTTCACCCATGCGTCAAGCTCGGAGGAGCAGTTGTTGCAATGCACCATAGCAACGGGAGCGCCGCAGGGAGTAGTCACTACGTCAATTTCAGGGTAGTAGCCCTTAAGCGGCTTGTCGAGAACAAGCATAGCGAATATCGAGGTGCCTGCCGATACGTTTCCGGTTCGGGGAAGCACACTGTCGGTCGCTGTCATTCCCGTACCTGCGTCACCTTCGGGAGGGCATAAGGGAACTCCCGGCTGCAGTGTACCTGTCGGGTCGAGCAGCTTAGCGCCGTCGGCGGTCAGGAATGCCTCCTTTGCACCTGCGTTAAGCACTGAAGGAAGAACTTCCGCCAGCTTTACTGAGAAACCTTTTGCCGAAAGCACCTCATCAACCTTTTTGATGTAGTCTGTGTTGTAACCGGTGCTGTCCACAGGGAAGATGCCGGACGCTTCGCCGATGCCGACCTGTCGCTTTCCGGTAAGACGGTAGTGGATATAGCCTGCAAGCGTATTGATATGAGCAATATGTCTGACGTGTTCCTCGCCGTTCAGTATTGCCTGATAGAGATGAGCTATGCTCCAACGCTGTGGAATGTTGAAGCTAAGAAGCTCTGACAGCTCGGATGCCGCCTGCTCTGTGATAGTGTTACGCCATGTGCGGAACGGAACGAGTAAGTTATCGTCCTTGTCAAATGCCATATAACCGTGCATCATTCCGGAAATACCAATTGCGCCGTAGGTAGTCGGAGCTACTCCGAACTTCTGCCGTATATCCTCTGTGAGTGCCGCATAACAGTGCTGTAAACCTGTTGTGATGTCATCAAGGGAATAAGTCCACACGCCGTTTTCATAGCGGTTCTGCCACTCGTGACTGCCCGAAGCAATCGGGGCGAATGTGTCGTCTATAAGCACTGCCTTTATTCTGGTGGAACCGAATTCGATTCCGAGATATGTCTTTGCGTTTTGTATCTTCTCTTGTATTGTCATATTATCACCTCTTGAGAGCCGCAGTAGCGTCAAGCAATTCAAGCTGCTGCTCAAAACTGTTTATGTCGGTCTTGCCATCAATCATAACAAGCTCCGTGTTCGTTATCTTTGCAAACAGACGTATATCTTCTGCTGTAAATATAAAAGACAAGTTATAGATAAATCTGTTACAAATTTAAGTTTTGTCTGTATTGCTTTTTTATTGTAACACAAAAGATAAGTAAATGCAATGTATAAATTGAACATTTTTGCCGGAATGATTTGTGCATTTGTCACAAAACAGATGTTTTTGACTTACAAATATCGTGCTGAGTAAAAACTGCTTGACAAACAACGGACAAAGTTGTATTATATATGTGAACAAATTTGTATTCTTTTGTACGAACTTGTGCTTTGCATAGAGGTGATAATTATGACTAAATATGGAGCTGTTGCACAGGCAATTAAAACCGATATTGAAAACGGCGTGTATAAAGAGGGACAGCCGATTCCTACCGAGGAGCTGCTGACAGCTCAGTATGATGTGAGCCGTCAGACGATACGCAAGGCGTTGTCGCTTCTTGTAGAGGACAATCTTATAATAAAACGTCAGGGGAGTGGCTCGGTGGTACGGCCGAAGCGGCTTAATCCGAGGACAGGGAAGATAGCTGTGGTTGTAACATACATCAGCGACTATATTTTTCCAAGTCAGCTGCGGGCAGTGAATGATGTATTATCCGAAAACAAGTACACCGCTGTTCTTTCTGCGACACGCAACTGTGTTTGCAACGAGCGTGCGATACTTGAAGAAATACTCAAGAATCCCGTTGACGGAATACTGATAGAGGGTACAAAATCGGCTATGCCGAATCCTAATTTCGATTTGTATGAAAAGCTGATAGAAATGGATATACCTGTAGTATTTTTCAACGGATATTACCCGTCGCTCAGCGGCACATATTCTGTATGTGCGGATAATCAGGCAGGCGGTGCAGAGCTTGTGCGGCATCTTATTGAACGTGGTCACACAAAAATCGCAGGCTTTTTCAAAAGCGATGACATTCAAGGTCATCAGCGGTATTCAGGCTTTATTTCTGAGCTGTTTCGCAACGGTCTGATAATCCCCGATGAGAATGTGTTCTGGTATATTACCGAAACAAAGGAGGAGCTTTTCAATAATCCACAGGAGGTATTAAATCGTCTTGGCGATAATACGGCGGTCGTATGCTATAACGATGAGGTGGCGTTCGGACTTATTAAGTGCCTGCTTTCAGCCGGCAGACGTGTTCCTGAGGACGTTGCAGTAGTCAGCTTTGACAACAGTAATCTTAGCCGGATCTCTCCGGTCACGATAACATCGCTTTCCTATGAGGACAGAAACATAGGCAGAATTGCGGCTCAGAAGCTCGTTGATATTCTGAACGGCAAGGAGGTTACGTCCGAGGTGTTGCCGTGGACTTTTATTCAGAAAGAAAGCTCATAAATATGAAGGGCTGTTTTATCAGAGTATCTTCAGACCGCAAAACCGGAGGCTTTATAGCTAAGACTTTAAAGCTGCGTAGGGCAGTATAAGCATTTGATTTTTTAAACCGCATTGTTGTGCGGTTTATTTTTTTGCTGTGCAGAAGCCTTGACATTTATTCCAATCGGCTAAGAAGTAACAGCGGCAGTAAAAACAAATCCCTGTCCTGCAGACACTTGTGTTATTTTGTAAAATGTGTTATTATATTTTTGACAGTAAAAGTCGGCTGTTCCTGTTTTTAGGGTAAGCCATAATAAACGAATAAACAGGAATGAAATATCGCCGCCGCAATTGCGGCGGTGCCTGTGAGCCGAACAGTATTAAGGAATTTGCGTCCGATATAGGTAAGAGGATTAGATTATGAACAGCATTTTGAAAAAAATCAGGCAAAGCGATGCCTTTAACAAGGAAAACATGGTTTCCCGTATAAAAGCTGTCATATTGATGAGCCTGTTTACTTTTACCTTTTTGGAGGCTGAGTTTTTATTTGTTGATATGATTTCCTGCACCGTATCTGGCGATAAGTCGGTAAACGCTCAGAATTACGCTCTCGGTGCAAGCGTGGTGGGATTTGCTCTGTACCCTCTGTATTCAAGGCTTTGCAAAAAGGCTCTGCAATCTGTAATTTCTATTGGGGCTGCAGTGCTGTCGGTCGTTTGTCTTTTTCTGATATGCCATCACAGCACTTACGCATTTACATTGTGTATGGGGCTTGTACTGTTTTTGATTCTCGGTCTTTTCGGAAGTGCGGTATTTTATAAATCGCTGTGTCTGTTGGAGGATAACACTTATATCGCACGTCTTGCAGGCTTATCCTATATGCTCGGAACATTGCTCCAGATTGCTAATAATAACCTGATCCACATTGATATTATCGAAGCTGCGGTGCTTTCTTTGTTTATATTGCTACTGGCCGTTATGCTGATAAGAGCGGAAAAGAACAGCATCGTTCCTGCGTTCCCGAAAAACGAAGCTGACGAGAAAACCGATAAGGCGGGTAAAGAAGTCGTAAAAATCAGTGTTTTACTTGTTTTATTGGTTGCGTTTATGACCTGTATTTTCAGCACAATGGATAATGCAATTACCCTTTATCACGCAAACGGGGTGGTGAATATCGGACAGTGGCCGAGAATACTCCTGGCACTCAGCGGACTTGCGGCAGGCTTTTTGTTCGATTTTGACGGCAGAAAGTATATGAGTATGATTATGTACTGCGTAATGATCCTGTCAACCATCTGCCTTGTTATTCTCAGATTTGCGGGGCCGATTATGCTGGGGTTGGTTATCTTTTATTTATCCGCAGGTTTCTTTGTTGTATTTTTTACCGCTTCTTTTATGGAAATTGCCCGTTATTCAAAAACTCCCGAGCTTTTGTCGGGGGTTGGCAGAGCAGTCAATAATTTTGTCGCTCTGCTGATCTCGGCAGGTTCTCTTGCCCTTTTGAATTCGGACAATGACATTGCAATAATCACCATTGAGCTGATTTTATTTGTATTGGCAAGCATCGCCGCATTTTTCTATACCAATAAGAGAAAAACGTTTTTTGATGAGCTTTCCTCAACAGGCGGCGACAAACTGAGCGACAAAGAGATATTGAAAAAGCTGTCGGAAAAGTTTTCGCTCACTCCGAGAGAAGCCGAGGTATTCGGGCTGCTGGTAAACACCGAGGACGGATTACAGACGATAGCAGACAATATGTACATATCAAGGCGAACTCTTGAGCGGTATGTATCAGCCATATACGGGAAAACGGGAACTAAATCCCGTATCGGTCTTGTATCTCTTTACAACAACATATAAAATATCCTAATGCTCGTACCTTCCGCTCAGGCGGGAGGTATTTTTGTGCTATATAGTAAAAACCGCATTGTTATGCCGATTTTTATAAAATGGCGGAAGTCCGCCAACCTGTTTTTTGCAGATTGGCGGACTTCCCTTATATACAGCGGAGAGTTATTCAGATATAATTACAATAACAAACGGTTTATGAAACGACACGATGACAGCTTGCAATAGGATATATTCAGAAAGGGGAGCGGATTATGAATATGCGGCATTGTGCTTTGCCGGACAGAAAAACAACAAAACGAACACTTCCGTATAATCGGCAGTATGTGATACTCGCAATTTACGAAGTGCTGGACAAAAACGGCGCCGAATATAAAAAAGAGGACGCATCGACCATATTATCGGAAATATCGGTGTACGGAAATTCAAGCCTTTTTTCCGTTTCGGTGAGCAGGCAGGAGGAAGGTACCGAATTATCCGTAACGATGGTCAGAGAGTGCGAGGGATTGTCGGAATCCGGCGTGCAACGAGCTATAACAGCCGTAGCCGACAGCATATCGCAATATCTTGAAAACGAGCTTGTTTTAAGCAAAATCAAATCATAAAGAATACAAGTGGAGGAATTGCCTATGAAAAGAATAGGAGAATATTTCGCAGGAGCATATAAAAATGCTTTTGCAAGGTGGATTTTCGGAATAATCGCATCGCTTGTCATTTTACCCGATCTGATAAAGACCGTTTTGCTTTGCATAAAGAAAGAATCGTTAGCGGCGGGTACGGTGTTTATTGCCGATGTGTTATGCGTTGTATGTGCCTTCGTTTTCGCATTTTTCGCAGTTTGCTCAATCGTAAAAACGGCAAAGGAGGCTGTCGCAGTATGGATTAAGGGCTGTATTCCCTGTATAGCGGCACTGTATGGCGGAAAACTCCTGACGGTGCTTTTTGTCAAGTGCTTCGGAACGGTCGGTGAATTTATGGGGATAGCCGCCGGCGGAATACTGCTCGGACTTTCGTTTTATCTGCTAAGCTGTGCTGTTAACGGCGTCATTAAAGGAAAAGTCGGCAGAAAGCTACTTTTGACAGCGGTATGCATATTGCTTGCAATCGTTTTTGCGTATCTTTTGCCGTATATTTTCGGGCTGTGTATTGAATCGGCTTTTGCACAAAAAAGGGTGTGGTGTATAAAGCTCATAGCCGAACTTGTCTATGCGGTGTTCTGCCGGGCGCTGATTGTTCCCGTACTTAAATTTGTGTGTTTCGGGAATCTGTCAAAGGCAGGAACGGATGAACAAATCACATCGGCACAAACGAAAAAATCAAGGCTTGGTTATATACCGACTGCTGTAGGTGCGGCAGTACTTACAATTTGTGCCGTGATGACTTTTCCCGCAACGGTTTCGCCTTCCGACAGGCTGAAGGCTGAATACTACAGCCGTACAAATACGGCGTGCTATAATCTGCTCGGAGGGCACATCATCACGGCGGTCAACGACTACAGGGAGATTCAGCGTGAGCTTGAGATATGGAAAGAAATAGCCGAAGGCGGTTGGAATGATATTTCCGAGAGCGAGATAGCAACAAATCAGATGCTGGCTTATCTTGATACTTATGCCAACCACACAGATGACCGACTTGAAACTATGGAGAAGTATTATACGGCAGGCTATATAAAGGATACCGATTTCTGCTTTGATATGCTTACAGAATATAAAAATGCCGATGAACTGACGGCTGAGCAGAAAAATCGCCGTACAGAAATACTGACGAATTTAGCGGCAAACGGAATATATGCCGGAGGACTGCCGGATGTTGCGGAAAATGCCGCAGTTATGGCAGAAGTGATCGAAACGGCTTTCTCTTACCAAAACAGCTTTGAATATGCCGAGATGCTCGCTAAAATGCGGGTAGGTGTTACAAACGGCACGAACATTGCCGATTCTGTCGGTACCGGTATCACCTATCAGTTTGTAAGCCAAGCTGTCGAAAAGGCACTGGAGGCTCCTGAGGACTTCGTATGGAGCTACATAGCGGTTATGTTTTATAACAATCAGGAGCAGCATTCGCTTTACCTCACTGCTGACTATTCGGATGATAAGAGGATTCTTGTCGTAGTCGAAAACTTTGAAAAACAGTTTGAAAAGCAGCTCGGAAAAGACATAACCAAAGAGGAACGGCTCGGTATCAAAAAGCTGGTCATGCAGACTTATCTTAGGGCATTAGCGCTTGACAAGTGTGCGGATTACGGCTTGGAAGCACTCAAGGAATTCGACAATTTCTTTATTCGTGAAAATACTATGTATGCGCTTTTAAAAACGGGACGGTACGATGAATGTCTTAAGCTCGCAAAAGAGGTACAGGACGATACAAACCCCGTTCCCCTCTATTATGCGGCGGCGGCAACGCTTGAAAGCGGAGAATTTGATGCTTCCGCAGAGTATGTACTGGAACTTGCAAAGCAGGTAAAGACGAGTGAATATCCTAAAAAAGCGGACGAATTACTGCATTCCTACTTTTCCTTGCTGGTGGTGGATACCGAAACCACAAAAGCAAAGTACAGCCTTCTCAGCAATGAGCAGATAAATAAGCTTAACAGCGACGAGTTCCTGAAGAATTATCTTGAGGCTTATGTCAATGCCTGCTACCCGTCTTACGGCGGTCATTCTATCTATGATGACGCCTATACAGAGGCTATGGAAACGGCGCTTGCCGCTGCTGATCGGGTGATTTCAGAGCGTGGCGAGCTGTGTTATCCTTATTATCTCAAGGGCGTGACGTTTATGCAACAGGAAAAATACGATGAGGCTGTGGCGGCTTACAAAAAAGCGATAGATTATAAGAGCGATGATCCGATGATATGGTATGCGCTTTATGCCGCATACGAGGAACTGGAGGAGTGGGAAAATGCCTATACCGCCGCAGAGATTGCTATAGGTCTTAGTCCGTGGTTCAATTATTACAGTGATTATGAGGGAATAGGTATCCATCCGTATTCATATCGTGATGGTGCTAAAGCAATGATAGAAAAGCAACATGAAGCATCGCAGAAAGGGGGAAATGAATAATGGCAATTATTATTTCAATTGCAATCCTTCTTGTTCTGACAATGCAGACCTTCTTTCTGGGAGGTACTGTCTGGCTCGGAATTGTCGGAATGATGCTGTCGGCGGCAGGAGTAGTATTGTCTTTCGTGCTTAAAAAGCGGAAGAAGTATCTTAGTAACGTATCGGCTCTTGCGGGAATTGTTATATCGGTTGTGTGCTGTTTATTTATTACATCAGACTCAGGCACGGGTACGCTGCGGCAAAAAGAGATACTTCTCGGGCAAATGGTGAGTGCAAAAACAGCAGAGAACGCCGAAGAAAAATATGCTGATTATGTCGAAGCTTACGGCGAGGACGATTCTTCCGCATTATGTCTTGCACAATACTATATGCGAGCGGAAGAAGCGGATAAGAGCAGGTCGATGCTTTTTAAGTTCAAGAATAAAACGAGCATAGATTATTATTGCACAATGGCAGAATGGTACAACAAATTCGATAAGGGCAATTTCTCTTATGTAGTAAGCACGCTGCTTGACGCAGTTGCCGAGCATCCGTACTGGGCAAAGGGGCATCTGATGCTGGGACTTTCCTATTACGAAAACAATGACAATACATCGGCGATATACTATTTGAAAAAAGCACATCTTCTCGACTTGTCGGACGGTTATTCGCTGTGCTACCTTGGGGTAATCTCCTATGACAGAGGAAGCTATAAGGCGGCAGAGAAATATCTGTCGGACGCAAAGGCACTGGCAGGAAAAGACAGCTATCTGTTAAGTCTTGTCGAAACATATCAGGAATGTGTAGCAAGGGAGGTGTCATAATGAGAAAAAAGACCTTTTCGCTTATATTAAGCGGCATATTGCCGATAACCGCTTTGTCGTTTACCGCTTTTGCAAACGGAGGAGATACGGCAGGCAGACCGGTTACGCCGCCTTCTGCTACCGATGTTATCGGCCAGATCGGTTCTTCCGCAACCGAAGCGTATACAGCCTCGCTTAACTTCTGGAACGATTACGGCAACAATATATCAGACGGTTTTAATCTGGCAGGAGAGAGCTGGAATAGCGTAAAAAATACGCCCGGCTTTGAAACAAGCTACGGCGATGCGGTGAAGACAGGTGACGGAATCTTTTCTGCCGCAGGATTCGCCACAAACTTAATGGATTCGCTTTCTGCGGCAAATCAGCTTACACATCCGCAGGATAATCCCTACGCATCACACCCGGCACTGTCAACAGCATACGATACGCTTACCGCATGGCAGGCTATGATGAACTGGGCTGATATGGCTGTGGGGGATAAGGACCCGACAGGAACGGTAAAGGGTATGAACTTACTGCTTGGCGAGGCAGTGAAGAATTGGTCGGATGTTGCAACGCAGACAGCCTTATTGGATTATGCCAATCACAGTACGCTTATCGGAACGGTCGATATTACACTTCAAAATGTCAACGATTATTATACAGACCTGTTTCAGAATGTGTTTTATCCGTCAAGAGATGCCGAATGGTCGTTAGAGGACTGGTGGAAAAAGAGCTATTATGATAAGCTGAACTTTTATGCGCAGATGGTAAGGGAGGGACGTGAAAAGGAGTTTGAGTGGCTGCGTGACGAACTGATGAACATGGCTCCTAAGGCAGGCAGTACAATCCTGCCGAATCACGTTACGGCGAAAAAACCGAACATATATCTTTATCCCGAAACCGAAACAGAAATAACGGTCACATTCGGTAAACCGGGTTATCTTACCTTGTCGATTCCCGAATATAATGACGGATGGACGGTAACGGCATCGCCGGACGGCACGCTTACCGATAAGGATAAAAACAGCTACGGTTATCTGTTCTACGAAGCTCTTGTGAAAAGGAAAGCGTTTTCGACCGAAGAAGGCTTCATTATTCCTGCAAATAAACGTGCAGAAGCCTTCCGTGAAATACTGGCTTCTTACGGCTTTAATGAGCAGGAAACTGCAGACTTCATTGAATACTGGGCGGATTATCTTAAAGTCGGCAAGGATTATGTCATGCATCCGATGCTGACCGATGGTGTTGATAATGCGATGCCGCTGACTTTCTCGGTAAAGCCTGACAGCATATACCGTATATGGTTCGGATTTGCCGAATACAGCGGTGATGAAATAACGCCGCCCGAAATTATGCCAATCGTTCGTAAAGGCTTTACGGTTGTTGAATGGGGAGGCGCTGTTCTGGATTGAGCCAATGCCGTGAATAAAATTGAGCCGTTGCACTTTATTTGTGCAACGGCAGCCGATTG
>OGQD01001799.1_pt1 | contig 12956 bp, 9 predicted proteins | sample 1553091 | NCBI WGS metagenome assembly OGQD01 (sample SAMEA2580290, study PRJEB22360) | human gut metagenome | biome: human gut; feature: human-associated habitat; material: faeces | place: Denmark | collected 2008/2010
CTTATGCCGAGGGATAGGCGGAACCGGCCCCCCGCGCCCGCGGTCGGGGCGATGCGGGCGACGCTGGCCGGGTCTTCGCCGTGCGCCAGCGCCAGTTGCAGGGCGTAGAGGTCGATGCCGTCCACGCGCAGGTAAAGGTCGGCCAGTTGCGAGGCCATGCGCGGGTTGAATTCGATCACAGTGAGGCGTCCGCTCGCCGCGTCGTAAAAGAATTCCATGTTGAACAGGCCGTGATCGAAACCCACCGCCGCCAGAAAACGCGCCGCCACGTCGAGCGCGCGCGCCTGCACCGCTTCCGGCAGGCGGCTCGGGTAGGCGAAGCGCATGAACGCCTGCGTGCCGGGGTACATGATGGAATCCGTCACGCCGACCTTGCGGGCGCGGCCCTGATAAACATAGCCGTCGAGATTGAACTGCGCCGCCTGGCTGGGCGCTTCCCACATCAGGCGATGGGCGCTGCCGGCCTGCGGCAGGCGCTGGCGGGCGATGCGCTCGAACGGCTCGACCAGATGCTCGATGATCCAGCGCTCGCCCCAGCCGAAGCGGGTGTGGGCGTGCAGTTCGGGGGCGCTGTCGACCTTGCGCGCCAGCACGGAAAACGCCGCCTTGACCGGCTTGACGAACAGCGGGTAAGGCAGCCCGGCCGGCATCGGCGCGCCGTAGGGCGCGTCGATCAGGCCGTGCGCGACATTGGCTTGCGGACAGACTTCGGCCAGCACGCGCCGGGCGTGCAGCTTGTGCTGGCAGGCGATGATCGCTTCCGGGGCAGCGGACGGCCAGCCCATGCGCTCGGCCAGCAGGGCGGCGGTCAGCGCGCCGAATTGCTCGTGATTGGATGCCACCGCCCGCCAGCCCGCCTTTTTCGCCCGCCGCGCCAGGGCATCGGCCATGCGCTCCATGTCGAACCAGGCCAGACGGGCGTTGCTCGGAAAACTGAACAGATCGAATCCTGCCTCGGCAAAGCGCCGCGGGCCGGCGTGGCGCGCAAAACCGGCGCGATCCCAGTCGTAATTGAAGAGCAGGAGTGTGGAGGGGGGAGGTGTGACAGAAAACATCGGGCGGCAAGCGGAAAATTGGCCCGAATTATAAGCGTTTGCTAAAACGAACGGGCCGGAATGCTGTCGCGGCCCGCTGCCGGAAACGAAAACTCACCGCAGAGGCGCAGAGAAAAGGAGGGTCACAGAGGATGGCGGCAAACCAGAAATCACCCGGCGGCTCGCCCCGTTGCTGCTTCCCTCTGCGCCGCTCCGCGCCCTCCTTGCCTCTGCGGTAAAAACCTCAACGGCTGATCGGCTTGTAGCGTATCCGCTTCGGTTTCGCGCCTTCCTCGCCCAGGCGGCGCTTCTTGTCTTCCTCGTATTCCTGGTAGTTGCCGGGGAAGAAGGTCCATTGCGATTCGCCTTCGGCAGCCAGGATGTGCGTGCAAATGCGGTCGAGGAACCAGCGGTCGTGGGAAATCACCAGCGCGCAGCCGGGGAATTCGAGCAGGGCGTCCTCAAGGGCGCGCAGGGTTTCGACGTCGAGGTCATTCGACGGCTCGTCGAGCAGCAGCACGTTGCCGCCGGACATCAGGGTTTTTGCGAGATGCAGGCGGCCGCGTTCGCCGCCGGAGAGCTTGCCGACCTGCTTGCCCTGGTCGGCCCCCTTGAAGTTGAAGCGTCCGATGTAGGCGCGGCTCGGCATCTCGAACTTGCCGATCTGCAATACGTCGCTGCCTTGCGCCAGTTCCTCGAACACCGTCTTGCTGCCATCGAGGCAGTCGCGTGATTGATCAACGTAGGCGAGTTTGACGGTCTGGCCGATCTTCACTTCGCCGGCATCCGGCTGCTGCTGGCCGGTAATCATCTTGAACAGTGTCGATTTACCCGCGCCGTTGGGGCCGATGATGCCGACGATGGCGCCGGGCGGAATGGCGAAGCTGAGGTTGTCGATCAGGAGCTTGTCGCCGAAAGCCTTGGACACGCCGTTGAATTCGATGACCTGATCGCCCAGGCGCTCGCCCACCGGAATGAAGATTTCCTGCGTTTCGTTGCGCTTCTGGTATTCGTGGCTGGACATTTCCTCGAAGCGCGACAGCCGCGCCTTGGACTTGGCCTGGCGCGCTTTCGGGTTGGAGCGCACCCATTCGAGTTCCTGCTTCATCGCCTTCATGCGGGCGGCTTCCTGCTTCTGCTCCTGTTCCAGACGCGCTTCCTTCTGCTCCAGCCAACTCGAATAGTTGCCCTTCCACGGGATGCCTTCGCCCCGGTCGAGTTCGAGAATCCACTCGGCGGCGTTGTCGAGGAAGTAGCGATCGTGGGTGACGGCGACCACGGTGCCGGGGAAGCGCACCAGAAATTGCTCCAGCCATTCGACCGATTCGGCGTCGAGGTGGTTGGTCGGTTCATCCAGCAGCAGCATGTCGGGCTTCTCGAGCAGGAGCTTGGCCAGCGCCACGCGCCGTTTCTCGCCGCCGGAGAGGACGCCGATCTTCGCTTCCCAGGGCGGCAGGCGCAGCGCGTCGGCGGCGATTTCCATCTGGTGTTCGACGTCAGCGCCCGAGGTGGCGATGATGGCTTCCAGGCGGGCCTGTTCTTCGGCCAGCTTGTCGAAATCGGCGTTTTCGTCGGCGTAGGCGGCATAGATTTCATCGAGTTTCGCCTGCGCCTGCATCACTTCGCCCAGCGCCGATTCGATTTCCTCGCGCACGGTCTTTTCAGCGTCGAGCTGCGGCTCCTGCGCCAGATAGCCGATGGAAAGATTCGGCTGCCATTGCACTTCGCCGTCGTATTCCTTTTCCACCCCGGCCATGATCTTCAGCACGGTGGATTTGCCCGCGCCGTTCAGGCCGAGCAGGCCGATTTTCGCGCCGGGGAAGAAGGAGAGGGAAATATCCTTGATGATCTGCCGCTTGGGCGGAACGACCTTGCTGACGCGCAGCATCGACATTACGTATTGAGCCATGTGAGCGAAAAGCCTCGTGACGATGGGAAACCCCGGAGTGTATGGGGTGGCGGCGGAAATGACCAGAGGCGGGGCGGCCATCGGCGAGCGGCTGGCGCTACAATGGCGGCTCGAAAAATTGCGGTGTTTCCGGCACCCCCTTCGCTTGCTTCCTGCTTGTCCCCCGTTTGATTCCTGCCCATGAAACGAATCTCCTTTTTGCAAGGCATGCTGGTCGGCTTCGTGTTCATCGTCGCCCTCCTGGGCGGCGTGGCGATCAACGGCTGGCTGCTGCTGGAGAATCTGGTCGGGGAAAGCCGGGAAAACAGCGCGCTGGCGGTGGAATTGAGCGCCGCCATCCAGACTCTGAACGAGCGCAGCGTCGATGTGGAGCGCAGCGCCCGGCAATATCTGGTGCTGGGCGACGGCGATCTGCGCCGGCGTTTTCAGGGTTATCTGGAAGAATCCTACGAGCAACTCGGGCGCATCGAGGAACTGGCGGCCCCCGGCCTGGGCGACGTGCCGGCGCAGTGGCGCGGCGTGGCCAAAAAAATCAGCCGCAAGCTGGCGCGCCACAACGAAAAAACCGAGGAAGACCTCGCCGTGCTGCTCGATCGTCTGGGCAGCCTCAACAATCAGGTGGCGCAGGCCGGGCAGCGCTGGATCGACAGCGAAAATACCCGGCTCATTCAGGAACTGGACAACCACCGCATCCAGCTCGGCGTCAAGCTGGCGCTCGCCCTGATCGGCGCGGTGAGCGTGGCGCTGGTCATGGGCTGGTGGCTGCTGCGCCCGGTGCATCAACTGGACCGGGCGATCCGCCGCCTCGGGGCGCGGCGTTTCGACGAGGAAATCAGCGTCGGCGGGCCGATCGACTTGCGCCGCCTGGGGCGGCGCCTGGACTGGCTGCGCCAGCACTTGTCGGAACTGGAAAGCGACCGCCAGAAAACCCTGCGCCACGTCTCGCATGAACTGAAAACCCCGCTCACGGCGCTCAAGGAAGGCGCGGCGCTGCTGGCCGAGGAAGTGCCGGGGCCGCTTTCGCCGGGGCAGCGCGAGGTGGTCGGCATCATGGCGCACAACGTGCTCGGCTTGCAGGGGCGCATCGAAAGCCTGCTTGGCCTCAACGCGGCGATTTTCGATGCGCGCCAGCTCGACATGGTGTGCACCGAAGCCGGGCAACTGCTGCGGGAAGTGGCCAGCCGCCACGAGTTGCGGGCGCAGACCCGGCAGATACGCATCACGCGGCAGATCGATCCGGGCGAAGTACGCCTCGATCCGGGAAAAATGGCGCTGATCCTGGACAACCTGCTCGCCAACGCCATCGATTTCAGCCCGCAGGGCGGGGAAATCATCCTGACCGCGCGCCGCGTGACCGGCGCCTGGTACTTCGACTGCATCGACGCGGGCTGCGGCGTGGCCCCGGACGACAGCGAACGGATTTTCCAGCCCTTCGTGCAAGGGCGTCTGAAAGCCCCGGTGGAGCGGCGCGGCAGCGGTGTCGGCCTGTCCATCGTCCGCGAACTGGCGAACGCCATGGGCGGCAAGGTTGATTTACTGGCGTCCGCCCAGGGCGCGCATTTTCGAGTCGAGATTCCCGATGCAAACTGAACCCAAATACTTGCCGGCAAGTTGCCGCCGGTTGTGGCCTAACTCGTGGCCCATCTTGTGGCCCGTCCTGCTCTGCATGGTTGCCGCGGCGTGCTCGACCACGCCGCCCGAAGCGTCCGTAACGCCGCCCGCGCCCGCCGTGGCTGCGCCGCCCGGCACCCCGCCCGCCCCGCCGGCGACGGAAATCCAATCCGTCGTCCCCGCCGTGGTGCTGCCCGCCGCGACGCGCCACGCCCTGATTGCCGCTCTGGCTTACCGGCAGGGGCTGCAAGGCATGTCGGCCAGCGAAATGACGCGCGAGCGCAACCAATTGACGGCGCAGGCCGGCAACCCGGAAAACCAGATGCGGCTCGCCCTGCTGTACGCGCAGACGCGCACCCCGGCGGGCGATCCCGGCAAGGCGCTGGCGCTGGCCGAATCGCTGCTCAAATCGAACGACCCGGCCGCCGTTGCGCTGCATCCGTTGGCCGCCTTGCTGGTCGAGCAATTGACCGAGCGCGTGCGTCTGGAAGGGCAGCATGAGCGGCAGCTTGCCCAGGCCAGGGAAAACCAGCGCAGGATTCACGATCTGCAGGAAAAGCTGGAACGCCTCGCCAACATCGAGCGCAGCCTGCCAGCGCGCACGCCGCCGCCTGCGCCCGCGGGGAAACAGCCATGAGCGCGCCGGGAACGGAACACCAGGAAAGCGGGCAGGGCGCGCACATCCTCGTCATCGACGACGACGAGGACATCCTGCGCCTCTTGTCCATGCGCCTGAAAGCGCGCGGTTTCTGCGTCAGCGCCGCCGGTTCGGTGGAGGAGGGGCTGACCCTGATCGCCGTCGATCCACCGCGCGTGGTGGTCAGCGACATCCGCCTGCCGGGGCGCGACGGCCTGTCGCTGTTCGAGGAATTGCGCGCCACCCATCCCGGCCTGCCGGTCATCCTGCTCACCGCGCACGGCACCATTCCGGACGCCGTCGATGCCACCTCGCGCGGGGTGTTCGGCTACCTGACCAAACCCTTCGACAGCCAGATGCTGCTCGCCAAGATCGACCAGGCGCTCGCCCTGTCGGCTGCGCCCAATGCCGAAAATACGGCAACGGGCGACAACAAATGGGCCGACGGCGTGGTCTACCGCAGCGCCCGCATGGCCCAGTTGATGAGCGAAGCGCGCATGGTTGCTGCGTCGGATGCCAGCATCCTGATCCGTGGCGAAAGCGGCAGCGGCAAGGAAGTGCTGGCGCGCGCCATCCATCAGGCCAGCCCGCGCGCCGGCAAGCCCTTCATCGCCATCAACTGCGGCGCCATTCCCGAGGCGCTGCTCGAATCCGAACTGTTCGGCCACGCGCGCGGCGCCTTCACCGGCGCGGCCACCGCCCGCCGCGGTCTGGTGCAGGCCGCCGACGGCGGCACGCTCTTTCTCGATGAAATCGGCGACATGCCGCTGCCCTTGCAGGTCAAACTCTTGCGCGTCTTGCAGGAACGCGCAGTGCGCCCGGTCGGCGCGACGCAATCGGAAAAGGTCGATGTGCGCTTCATCTCCGCCACCCACCGCGATCTGGAAGCCGCCATGCGCAGCGGCGAATTCCGCGAGGATCTGTACTACCGGTTGGACGTGGTTTCCCTCACCCTGCCGCGCTTGGACGAGCGGCGCGAGGACATCCCACTGCTCGCCACCCACTTCCTGCGCCAGCTGGCCGAAAAATACGCCCGCCCCTTCACCGGCTTCGCCCCGGAAGCGCTGGAAGTGCTGGCCACCGCCAAATGGCCGGGCAACGTGCGCCAGTTGTTCAACGTGGTCGAACAAAGCTGCGCGCTCAGTTCCACGCCCTTGATTCCGGTGAGTCTCGTGCAACGGGCGCTACGCGCCCCGCGCATGGAAGCCCTGAGCTATGCCGAAGCCAAACAGCGCTTCGAGCGCGACTATCTGGTCAGCCTCCTGAAACTCACCGACGGCAACGTTGCCGACGCCGCCCGCATCGCCGACCGCAACCGCACCGAACTCTACCGCTTGTTGCAAAAATACGACCTCACCCCGGCCATGTTCCGGCAAGGGGAGGGGGATGTTTAGGATATTGGCATTTTTCCTTTGTTACCGCCGGGTTCCGCGCTGATGCGCGTCTTACTTTTTCTTGCTTCGCCAAGAAAAAGTAAGCAAAAAGAAGGCGACCCCCGTGGTCGACGCCCCGCTGCGCGGGGTGCCTTGCGCTACTCGGCGGTCCGGGCGGCTGGCTAAACTCGCCGCTGCGCGGCTCAGACATAGCCAGCCGAAGGCCCCCAGCCCGCCTGCGTTGCTCAGCGTCTTCCAAGGGGAGGAGGAAAGGCGTTTCGGGATTGGCAGCGGCCTGAAAACGAGGTACTGCGAATGTGCCGGGAATTTGAGTTTTTGAGTTTGGAACAAGCGCCGAGGAGGCGCTGAATAAAAACGGTGTTGTTCTTTCCCGCTACACCGCTTTCCCCGCCACCTCCGCCTGGGTCAGCGGTATTTCAGCCGCGCCCTGCACGCGCGGGCGCGGTGCGGTTTCCTGCGGCCAAGTGGTCCAGTCGGGATCAGGGAGTTCGGCGAAGACACGGCGCAGGCTGGAACCCCATTGGTTGTGGATCATCTCGAAATAGGGGTTGTCGGCGTCGATGTTGACGTGGCGCGTGACCTTGAGGCTGTCGCGGGTGTAGATCAGCAGGTCGAGCGGCAGGCCGACGGAGAGGTTGGAGCGGATCGTGGAGTCCATCGAGATCAGCGCGCATTTGGCGGCTTCGTCGAGCGAGGTGCGGCAGCTGACCACGCGGTCGAGGATGGGTTTGCCGTATTTGGATTCGCCGATCTGGAAATAGGGCGTGTCGCCGGAAGCTTCGATGAAGTTGCCGGCGGCGTAGATGCTGAAGAGGCGCGGCGGCTCGTCGGCGATCTGGCCGCAGAGGATGAAGGCGGCGTTGAATTCGACGCCGAACTCCTGCAAGGCTTCGGCGTCGCGCTGATGCACGCGGCGGATGGTGTCGCCGACCAGCCGGGCGCACTCGAACAGCGTCGGCGCGTTCCACAGGCTTTGCCGATCCTGCGCGGCGGCGTGTTCGCGCAGGATGTTGACGACGGACTGGGTGATGGCGAGGTTGCCGGCGCTCATCAGCACCAGCACCCGGTCGCCAGCGCGTTCGAAAACGGTCATCTTGCGGAAGGTGTTGATATGGTCGACGCCCGCATTGGTGCGGGAATCGGACAGACAGACGAGGCCTTCGTCGAGGCACATCGCAACGCAATAAGTCATGTGGGTTTGTCCAGTCGGGTCATTGCTCGGCGTCGCGTTGCGGCGGATCGGCCGCCAGCGATGCCAGAAATCGTTCAGGCGGCGACCGGAACGAGAAAGTTGTCGCCGATGCGATCCCCCAGACGGTTGATGCGCTCCAGGAAGCGTTCCAGCCAGGGGTGCAGGCCGGTATCGAGAATGTCGTTGAGACGGCTGTAGTGCAGCGTGGCGTGCAGTTCGCCCGCCTGGCGGGCGGCTTCCACCGAGTGCAGGTTGGCGATCTGGCCGAGGATGTTGTGCACTTCATCGACGCAGGCATGCAGCGAGCGCGGCATGGCGTGGTTGAGGATCAGCAGTTCGGCCACCTTGTAGGGCGTGATGACGTCGCGGTAAACGTGGCGGTAGGTCTCGAAGGCGGACACCGAGCGCAGCAGCGCGCCCCACTGATAATAGTCGGTGGCGCCGGTGAGGCTTTCGCTCTGCGGCAGCAGGTTGTGATATTTCACGTCGAGCAGGCGGGCGGTGTTGTCGGCGCGTTCGAGAAAGGTGCCCAGGCGCACGAATTGGAAGGCGTCGTCGTGCAGCATGGTGCCGAAAGTGACGCCGCGCAGCAGGTGGGAGCGGAACTTCACCCATTCGAAGAACTCGCCGAGGTCGGTGGCGCGCAGCTTTTCCGGCGTCATGTCGCGGATTTCCAGCCAGGTGGCGTTGGTGGTTTCCCACATTTCGGCGGTCAGCGTGCCGCGTACCGCATGCGCGTTCTCGCGCGCCGCGCGCAGGCAGTTCCAGACGCTGGAAAGGTTGTCGCGGTCGAGTATGACGAATTCGATCACGTCGCGCGCCGTCAGCGGCCGGCCGGTGCGGGCGTAGGCGTCGGTGAGTTCGCTGATGGCGAGGATCGCGCTCCAGCCGCCGCCGTCGTCACCACTGTCACCGCCTTCGCTGCTCGGCAGGAGCGACATGCGGTAGGACACATCGAGCATGCGCACGGTGTTTTCGGCGCGTTCGGTATAGCGTGCCATCCAGTAGAGGTGGTCGGCGGTACGGCTGAGCATGATCGTTCTCCCTGCTTCATCAAAATGCGGTGCTGGTTCGGCGCTTCAGCCGACCACCCAGGTATCCTTGGTGCCGCCGCCCTGCGAGGAATTCACCACTAGCGAACCGGCCTTCATCGCCACGCGGGTCAGGCCGCCGGGCACCATGCGGATTTCCTTGCCGCCCGACAGCACGAAGGGGCGCAGGTCGATGTGGCGCGGCGCGATGCCGGCCTCGACGAAGGTCGGGCAGGTCGATAGCGCCAGCGTCGGCTGGGCGATGTATTTCTCCGGCGCGGCGACGATGAGTTGGCGGAAATACTTGATTTCGGCCTTGGTCGCCGCCGGCCCGACCAGCATGCCGTAGCCGCCCGCGCCGTGTACTTCTTTCACCACCAGTTCGGGCAGATGGGCCAGCGTGTAGGCAAGATCGTCCGCGTTGCGCAGCATGTAGGTCGGCACGTTGTTGAGGATCGGCTCCTCGCCCAGATAGAAGCGCACCATCTCCGGCACGTAGGGGTAGATCGACTTGTCGTCGGCGACGCCGGTGCCGACGGCGTTGGCCAGCGTCACCCGGCCGGCGCGGTAAGCCGCCATCAGGCCCGGCACGCCGAGCATGGAGTCGGCGCGGAACACCTGCGGATCGAGAAAATCGTCGTCGATGCGGCGGTAGATCACATCCACCCGGCGCGGCCCCTGGGTGGTGCGCATATGGACGGTATCGTCCTCGACGAACAGATCCTGGCCCTCGACCAGCTCGACGCCCATCTGCTGCGCCAGGAAGCTGTGCTCGAAATAGGCGCTGTTGAACGCGCCGGGCGTCAGCAGCACAGCGGTGGGATCGGCCACGCCTTCGGGCGCGACCGCGCGCAGCGTCTCCAGCAGCAGGTCGGGGTAGTGTTCCACCGGCTGCACGCGGTAGCGCGAGAACAGATCGGGGAACAGCCGCATCATCATCTTGCGGTTCTCGATCAGGTAGCTGACGCCCGACGGCACGCGCAGGTTGTCCTCCAGCACGTAGTACTCGCCCTTGCCGTCGGCACCCGCGGCGCGCACGAGGTCGATGCCGGCGATCATCGCGTACAGCCCGCCGGGGACATCCACGCCCTGCATCTCGGCGCGGAACTGGGCGTTGTTCAGTACCAGCTCGGCGGGCATGCGGCCGGCGCGCAGGATTTCCCGGTCGTGATACACATCGGCGAGAAAGGCATTGAGCGCCTGCACGCGCTGGCGCAGGCCGGCTTCGAGCGCCGTCCATTCGTCGCCGGGGATGATGCGCGGCAGCAGGTCGAAGGGGATCAGCCGCTCCTTGCCGCCGTCCGCGCCATAGACGTTGAAGGTGATGCCGACGCGGTGAAAGGCCACGTCGGCCTCGTTGCGCTTCTGCTCGATGCGCTCGCGCGGCATCTGTTCGAGCCAGTCGGCGTAGCTGCGGTAATGGGCGCGCACCGCGCCGTCGGCGGTATGCATTTCGTCGTAGGGTTTCGCTGCGGTCATTTTGCGTTCTGCGGTCATTGTCGGACTCCCTTGCCACCCTCGCAGCAGAAAGCGTGCCAAGGCGAAAACAGGCATGAGCGGGCGCGCCATGCCGCGCCGCGGCGCGATCAGCGGGCGCGACTACCCGGCGTGCACCGCGCCGATGCGCACCAGTCTGGCGAGCGCCGCCTCATGCTGGTGCATGCGGTTCGCCGCCGGCGAGGGCAGGCGGGAGAGGGGAAACGACTGGGGGAGCCACTGGCGTCACCGTCACCGCCACGTCGGCGGCATGGCTCGCGCCGCCGAGGATCACGCCGCGCAGCGGGCAGACGTCGCCGTAGTCGCGTCCCCAGGCCAGCGTGATGTGGCCCTGCGCCGGCTGCATGGCATTGGTGGGGTCGAACTCCACCCAGCCGATGCCGGGACACCACACCGCCACCCAGGCGTGCGAGGCATCCGCGCCGATCAGCCGGGGCTGGCCCGGCGGCGGTTCGGTGAGCAGGTAGCCGGACAGATAGCGCGCCGCCAGCCCGAGCGAGCGCAGGCAGGCGATCATCAGATGGGAAAAATCCTGGCAGACGCCGTGGCGTCCGGCAAAGACTTCGGCGACTGGTGTGGCGACGCTGGTGGTACCAGGGTCGAAGCGGAATTCGGCGTGGATCAGCGCGCACAGCGCCTGCACCGCTTCCAGCAGTGGCCGGCCAGGTGTGAAGCAGCGCGCGGCGTAGGCGGCGTAAGTGGCGGTTGCCTCGCCGAGGGCAACGAAGGGCGAGGCGAAACGGTACTGACCGGCGTCGCGCGCCTCGGCCTGCAAGGGCGCGTGGCCGGAGAGCGCGGCACGCAGATGGTCGCGGGCGGCTTCCCAGGGCAGGCTGTGCGCCGGATCGGGCCAGTCCGGTGCCTGCACGCCGACGACACTCACCGCCTGCACGCTCAGGCGCGTATGCGGCGCATACAGGCCAAAGCGCGTCGTCGGGTTGCCGAAAAAATCCAGCCGTTCATGGCGTGTGACCGGCGTGGGCGAGATCGTCAGCGCGTGTGCAAACAGCTGCTGGCGCGCCAGCAGGCGCGGGCGCAGATGGGCGATCTGCTGCGACAGTAGCACCGGGCTGGCGTAACGGTAGGTGGTGTCGTGGGTAATTTCGTAGCAGTGCGGCGAATTTTCGTTCGTCATTGCGTCCGCCGCTGTGCCCGCCAATGTGCCCGGAGTTTCAGCGTGAGGCAGTGGCATGGCTGCGCGCGTCCAGATGAGTGAAATAGCGGTGGGAAAGGTCGTCGGCCAGCGTATTGGCGGCGTGCCAGATGCGCCACAGCAAGGCGCTGACGGCCTCACGCGCTGCGCTGGCGGACGGCTGGCGCGGGTCGGCGGCCAGCCGGTCGAGATGCTCGCAAAGCAGCGCGGCATCCAGTTCGGCGCGCAGCGCCCGCAAGGGTTCGCCGAGCGGCTGGCCACCCGGCAGGCGGGCGAGGTGTTCGAGCAGGGATTCGATCTGGTAGCGCAGGGCGCGCGGGTTGTCGGCATCGAGCATCACCAGTTCGGCGACCGGGCGCGGCGCGAGTCCGCGCGCGTGGCGGCTGCGATAGCGCTGCTCGCCGTCGGTCACGGCGGGCGGTGCGGGCACCCACCGCCTCCAGCGCGCCTTGTTCCGGCACCGTCAGCAAGGCGGCCAGCGCCGAAGCGAGAAATTGCAGGCGCTCGATGCGTCGGCCGATGGACAGGAAGCGCCAGCCCGCGTCGCGCGGCATGCTTTCGATGACGAAGCCGGACAGCGTGACCAGCGACAGCAGCGATTCGTCCAGCCGCTGCATGGCTTCGCCCAGGCCGGGTGCAAGCGGCGCGGGCGCGGCGAATTCGGCCAGCCGGGGGTAGAGGCGCCAGCTATTCGGCTGGCGGCGCTCTGGCCGCGGGCGGCCGCGCCGCCGCCCCCCCCAGCCGCAGCACGCCGCGCAGGCTGGCGACCACGGAACCGTTCTGGCGCTCGTCGAACAATGCGGCGGTCAGTTGCGCGACGCCGTTTCCGGCGCGGGCGGGGCGCTCGTCCGCCGCTGCCGTGCCGGCATTCTGCGCGGGCGGTGCCGTCCGGGCCGTTTGGTCGGCGGCGGACAGGCGCAGGCCGCAGCGTTCGCACAGTCCGCCGAGCGCCGCCAGCGTCGGCGTTGCCGCCATGCCTGCCTCGCCGCATGGGTTGGCCGCCGGGCGCTCAAACTCCAGCAGCCCGCCGAGCCGTTTCAGGGTTTCCCGCCCCAGGCGCGCCACGCCGTCGGCGCGTTCGCCGTAGCGGCCGAGCCAGAAGAAGTTTTCCGCCACCCGGCTCGCCAGCCCCGGCAGCGGCGTGTCCCGCCCATAAGGCGCAAGCTGGCCGGGGGGGGGCGATGCGGCGGATCCCGGCTGGCACGCCGCCGCATCGCCGAGCACCCAGGCATCCTTGCTGCCGCCGCCTTGCTGCATCGACACCACGCGCCTGTCGGTTTCGGAGGCGACGCGCACCAGCCCGCCCGGCAGTACGCGAAAGCCGTCAGGCGAGGCGGCGACGAAGACGCGCAGGCCGATGTTGCGCGCCACCAGCCCGGCTGTTCCCGCCGCATCGGCCAGCACCGGCGCTTGCGAGATGTTCACCATCTCCTGCGCGACGAAATCGAAGGGCCGCTCGACGATGCGCGCGGCCAGCGCGTCCAGTTCCGCCGCCGGC
>OGQD01001801.1_pt1 | contig 12949 bp, 13 predicted proteins | sample 1553091 | NCBI WGS metagenome assembly OGQD01 (sample SAMEA2580290, study PRJEB22360) | human gut metagenome | biome: human gut; feature: human-associated habitat; material: faeces | place: Denmark | collected 2008/2010
AGGCAGCCAAATATGTTCTTTTTCGGGTAGGTATCCGTACCTACAACCCAGTCGATGAAAGTATAGTCTGCCAATCCAACAGGGACTTTGCAAGACCTCGACAGATTCCACGTTTATTTGAAACGCAAAACAAACGTATTTTATCCCCCGAAGATACATAATCCGCGCAGACAGAATAATTCTACGTTTAGTTCACCTCGGAAACAACCGCCTGAAATGCAGTAAGTGGATCCTCTGCCTGAACAATGGGCCTTCCAACCACCAGTTGACTTGCTCCAGCCTCCAGCGCTTGAGCAGGTGTAGCAATACGGCTCTGATCACCAGGATTGGCACCGGTAGGTCTAATTCCAGGAGTTACCAGAATCGAGTCGCTTCCCAAATCCTTGCGCAGTGCCCCAACCTCATGAGGAGAACATACAATGCCGTCGCTTCCAGCATCACGTGCAAGCTGAGCAAGCAGACGTACTTCTTCTGTCAGAGGCGTAGAAATACCCACATGTTGCAGTGATTCTGAATCCATGCTGGTAAGGACTGTTACTGATAAAAGCTGGGTTCTCGTCTGACGATTGATAGCAGCCGCCTCAACGCCTTCACGTGCCGCTTCGATCATAGCGCTGCCACCTAAAGCATGAAGGGTAAGCATGTCTGCGCCTGCCTCTGAGGCAGCTTTGGCAGCGCCTCGTATCTGATGTGGGATATCATGCAGTTTGAGGTCGAGAAACACCTTAAAGCCCATATCATGCATTTCGCTCACAATAGACGGACCATGGGCGTAATAAAGGGTCATGCCCACTTTTACCCACTGAGCTTGACCAGCAAGAAGTTTGCCAATATGCAATGCTTTTTCTCGATCGCAGTCGAGAGCAACAATGACTTTATCAGCGCCGTCTAACATGCAACTGCTCCTATCAATTCGTCAATATCCGAAACACCCTGAGACTCTACCCACGTGGTAAGTTCATCTAAAATACGTGGGGCAGCAAGTGGGTCAACCAAATTTGCAGTGCCCACCGCAACAGCAGTAGCGCCAGCCAAAATACACTCTGCAGCATCTTCTCCAGAAAAAATGCCGCCCATTCCAATAATTGGCAAAGATGAGGCTTTATGTGCCTCCCATATCATTCTCACTGCTATGGCATGAATTGCTGGTCCAGACACACCTGCTGTTGGACGTGAGAGCCTACTTTTACGAGTCTTCACATCAATAGCCATACCGGGAATCGTGTTGATGAGAGACAATATGGCAGCTCCAGCATCTTCAAGAGCAGCAGCGACTTCTCCCACACGTTCAGGAGCCATCTTGACTATAAGAGGCCGTGTTGTTCGCCCACGCACTGCTTTCACAACGCTGGCAGCACCCTCAGGTGTCGCCCCCATTGCAGCGCCGCCTGAGGCTATATTTGGACAGCTTATATTGAGCTCTAAGGCATCGGCAAAGGGTGCCATCTCCTCATAGGCTTCCACTGCTTGAATATATTCATCAAGCGTATGACCAGCTGCCTGGCAAATGACACGACAACCTTTGTTTGACAGATCGCTCAGATAGGCTCCGCTCTGCTGCACAAACTGGGGAATACCCGGATTAGCAAGTCCGACAGAGTTCATAATGCCAGAAGGAATCTCACACATACGAGGTGCTGGATTTCCCTCCCATGGTTCAAACGAACAACCCTTTGCAGTTATAAACCCCAATTGAGATACATCGTAAAAGCCTTCAAACTGCCATCCCGCACCAAAGGTGCCAGAGGCTGTTCCTACGGGATTTTGACATCTCATACCTGCCAGCTCTACGGCCATGGACACACTGCTCACCACAGCACCTCCTCAGCCGAAAAAACGGGACCATCCATACAAGCGCTCGCATAGCCACCCTGAGCTAAGGCGACATTGCATGTTGCACACACGCCAAACCCACAGGTCATCATCCGTTCGAGAGAGACCTGACAATCCAATTCTTTTTCATGAGAAATCTGAGCAACCGATGCCATCATGGGCTCTGGTCCGCAAACATACAAACATCTGTATGAAGTGTCAGCCAAAAGCTTTTTAACTCCATCGGAAGCATAGCCCGCTATACCGTATGATCCATCGTCAGTGGTAACTACTACATTCCGAGCTCCAGCAGCTATGAACTCTGCTTCTCCCCAGCATCTCGCTTTATCGCGAGCACCCAAAACCACATCAAAGGCAATATTTTGACTACCCAATTCGCGTGCAAGTCCCAAAATAGGTGTAACGCCCACACCGCCTGCTACTAAAAGTATGGGTGAAGCCCTCTTATCTACTCGCCAGCCATGACCACAGGGACCGAGTACATTTGATGTATCCCCTGGTTTCATATGAGAAAGACGGCGTGTTCCATCACCCACAACTGCATAGATTGTTTCAAGTGTTCCTTCGCGCTTATCTACTGCGCTAAACGAGAGCGGGATTCTCACAATCTGGGATGGGTCGCCTGGAACATAAAAACTTTCAAATTGACCGGGCTTTATTGTTTGAGCAAGCTTAGGAGCGCGAATGACAAGGCACCACATATCACAAGCAACAGGCTCATTTGCCACGACAATAAACTCATGGAGCCGTGCGGCAGAAGGAACTGGCACGCCTTCTCCTTTCATGCATCAGGCGCACATAGAGTGCGCCTGACTTGTTTATCTATTCGGAAAGTTTGGTGACTAATTTTCCAGAAGCAAGTTTCTGAACACCTGATACAAACACATCACTTGCGCTACCTGTAAGCGTATAGCCTAAAAACGCCGAGTTCTTGGAACGTCCTACAAGATAATCTTTTGTTACTTCGAAAGTTGTTGAAGGATCGATAAGCGTAAGGTCTGCCTGAGAACCCGCGGCAATCGCTACAGGCTCCAGCCTAAGAATGCGACGTGGATTGATCGACATTACCTCAGCCAGCTTAGACCAGCTCATCTTTCCCGGTAACACCAGATTGGTGAGCATAAGCGGCAGAGAGGTCTCAAGACCAACAGTGCCAAAATAAGCAATCTCCCACTCACAGTCTTTTTCATGGGCAGCATGAGGAGCATGATCGGTTACAAGACAATCAATAGAACCATCCAAGAGGCCCTCCTGCAAGGCCAAGGCATCGGCCGGCGTGCGCAGAGGCGGGTTCATCTTGAGGTTTGTATTGTATTCATCGGTTATATCTTCTTCATTCAAGAAGAGATGATGAGGTGTTACCTCGCAGGTAACAGGAAGACCCTCAGCTTTAGCAGCACGTACCAGCTCAAGACCTTTTGCAGTGGAAATGTGAGCAATATGGAGCGGGCATCCGGTTAGGCGACACAGCTCAATGTCGCGATAAATCTCAAGCTCTTCTCCAAGTGCCGGCCAGCCAAACATGCCTAAACGTGTAGAGGCGCGTCCTTCATTGATAACACCGTTAGCGGTAAGAGATTCATCCTCACAATGGGCAATTGCTACACGGTCAAATTGGGAAACATATTCCATGCAGGTACGCATCATACCGGCACTCTGAACACCATGTCCATCGTCTGAGAAGGCGCACGCACCTTCCATAACCATATCGCCGATTTCAGCAAGAGCCTCGCCTTTTTCGCCATGTGTAAGCGCTCCAATGGGACGTACATGACACATATCAGCGTCGCGTGCGCGCTCATATTCATAACGAATCTCGGCACCATTATCTATAACCGAGCTGGAATTGGGCATAGTTGCAACATCGGTGAATCCACCATGCACCGCAGCGCGCGTACCCGTTTCGATAGTTTCTTTGTATTCAAAGCCCGGATCGCGGAAATGGACATGCATATCAACGAGACCTGGAAGCAAATACTTACCCTGAGCATCTATTACCTCAGTGACCTCATCAGGCTCAATGTGCTCGCCAACCTGGACAATGCAATCTTTATCAATAAGAACATCGCACACACCATCAAGGGATACCTGAGGATCTACGACATGAGCTCCCTTAAGCAGAAATGACATCAGACTCTCCTCCCAGCAGCAGATACATCTCTGCCATACGAGTAAGTACACCAGCGTTTACCTGATCAAGAATCCTGGAGCGAGCACAATCGGCTACCTCAGTATTGATTTCCATACCACGATTCATAGGCCCTGGGTGACACACAATTGCCCCTGGCTTCATCATGCGCTCACGGCGCTCATCCAGACCATACAAGCGGTTATATTCACGACGAGAAGGAATTGCAGCACCCTCCATGCGTTCAAGCTGAACGCGAAGCATGTACACAACATCCATGTCGCCAATAACATCGTCGAGAGCTGCGGTCTGTTCGCACCCATACCAAGAGGGATCATCCACTTGAAATGTAGGAGGAGCAACTAAGGCAACCTCAGCACCCATAGTCTTCAGCGCTGGAGCAAGTGAACCACACACGCGGCTGTGAGCAAGGTCACCCACGATTGCAACCTTGAGTCCATCGAGATGACCAAAGTTTTCGCGAATAGTATAGAGGTCGAGCATTGCTTGCGTCGGATGCTGATGTTTTCCGTCGCCCGCATTAATCACCACCGCATCGGTGTTCTCAGTAATTTTTTGAGGGGTTCCCGCAAGACGAGCACGAACAATGAACATATCAACGTTCATAGCATCGATTGTTTGGATAGTGTCTGCCAGGCTCTCCCCTTTTACAACTGAAGAGGTGGAGCCACCCATATTGAGCGCATCGGCGGAAAGACGCTTTTCTGCTAGCTCAAAGGAGCTACGTGTACGAGTGGAAGGTTCAAGAAAGAGGTTGACAATCGTACGGCCACGAAGTGCCGGAACCTTTTTGATGGCGCGTTTGTTTACCTCAGAAAAAGCACGGGCCGTATCAAGAATCTGGGTAATATCATCTGCCGTAAGACTGTTGGTATCGATCAGGTGTTTAACAGAGAGCATTATCGCGTGCCCTTCCCTTCTGCATTGTTCTGGGAGTCCCAAATCTCAACTGAATCAGTTCCATCAAGCGAAGAAACGTTCACCCGCACGTCTTCTTCGCGAGAAGAGGGCACATTTTTTCCAACATAATCTGCCCTGATAGGAAGCTCGCGATGCCCGCGATCCACCATGACAGCAAGCTGGACAGTCTTCGGACGTCCATGGTCCATAAGCGCATCTAAAGCTGCACGAACGGTACGACCGGTATAAAGCACGTCATCAACAAGAACGATGTTTTCTGCATCCACCGAGAAAGGAATATTGGTACCGTGAAGGACCGGCGCAATCGCACGGGTTACATCGTCTCGATAAAAACTGATATCAAGAGAACCGAAGGGAACTTTCACCCCCTCGATCTTGTAAATTTGCTCAGCTATACGCTGTGCAAGTGGCACGCCCCTTCTTACAACACCTACAAGAGCAATATGGTCTGCGCCCTCATTGTGCTCAAGAATCTCGTGAGCAATACGGGTAATTGCACGCGAGATTGCGGCTTCATCCATGATGACAGCCTTCGGCCCACCTGTCATGGATCTCCCTTCCTTAAAAAAAGACGCCCCTGCCGACATGCGGCACGAGGCATCCGGAAAGGCGCAGAACAGCACCTTGAGCATATTTCACTCAAAGTCTTTTGGGCCTTGCGGGTATCTCGTACCGCGCTTAAAGGTCGGGCTTTACTATACGCTCTTTTTTACAAGTTACAAGAGAAAACGGACAGTTGTCCGAAAAATTTATGAGTGGGTCTTTCGAGGTCCATGCAAGAGGCGACGCATTACGCCATCAATGCCATGCCAATCGTAATAACAAGCACACATGAGAAGAGCTCGTCGTATGCGCGTAGGCCTTCGATTGTCTTTTGCCGCAAGAACAAGCGCACGAACTCCGGGCGTCAACCTTTCTTTTGCGATTCGATCTCTTGACCATTGGGAAAGGATATTGCGCGATGTTTTCTGCCATATCTCAGCACAAGCATCATCGGAGAGGCGCAAAGCATCAAAAAGGATGAATTCACAGATCCAGGTCAGCTGCATGGCGCAATGATCGTCAAGAATCCCGAGAGAAGCCCAGTCATCCATAATTTTTCGCTCAAGCTCAATGTGACACGAAAGCATGGCTGGTTTATCAGCGAGCATACGATTAAGCATTGAGTCGCCGCGCACGATGCGATAGTCGTAAAGCTTGTCATGGATAAGACAGGTACGACTGGAACGTGGGTATACCGCAAATGCAAATACTTGGTCTTCTCCATAGCTTACAGATTCGTCAAAACGAATCTTACAAGCTTCTACAAACGAACGACGGAGCGCCAAACGCCATGCAAAAGGCTTTGATGCCTCTTTCATGAGCAGATCTTCAGAAAATTTGCTGTAGATGCAATCTCGAGGACTGAGCACTTCTTCTAACCATGGGTAGGATTCTTCCGCAGGCCAAGCACTTCCACCAAAGGTAAGAACATCAGCACCAGACTCATCAAGCGCTTGAACAATGCGTCCACAGGCTTGAGGTGTATATCTATCATCAGCATCGAGAAAACTTATGTAATCCCCTCTTGCTGCATCAATACCTTTATTCCGAGCGCTCGAAAGACCGCCATTTTCTTTAGAGATCAAACAGAATCTGGCATCAAGATTGCAGTAGTGCTCACAAATTGCCTTGGAACCATCGGGAGAACCGTCATTGACCAGCACAACTTCAAAATCATCAAAATCTTGTATAAGCAGGGAATCTAAGCACTCCGGCAGATATTGTTCAACGTTATAGACAGGAACTACTACAGAAAGACGAGGCATTACTTATCGCCTCCCACCTAAACGCTCAGCTAACACATGCCAAAGTGCTCCTATACCACCATAAGCCAGAATTTGCCGCACTGAAGCAAGGCCTCCGGATGCATCCTGTGGCAACTTCTCACGCACGCGCCTAAAGCGTTCCGGAGACGTGAGCAAGCATTGTAATTCGGTGAATTTAACCGGCCCCATAATCTGCTCATCTAAAAGACCTTCGTCCCTATCGGCAGCAAGGTCTGGACATGCTCGCTCAAGGAAAGTTGTTCTCAGCTCATCAGACAGCCTATCGTAGTTCCACAGATAGTTATTAAACTTCATGCGTCCAAGCACCTTGAGCAGCATGCGATGATCTCCAGGACGCGCTTCGAGCCAGCGACGCATCTCAGCGTGCTCATCCATAACGCAAAAGACTTTTCCAGGAGAACGTACAGAAGAAGTTTCGTTATCCTGACGATATTTCAAAAGTGGTTCATCAATAAAGACCGCTCGCTGAGCTGCAGCCCAAACTTTAAAGTTAAATCCAGCGTCTTGGTACGAAGCCCCCGGGGTCTCAAGAAACTGTATGCGCTCCTGCCTAAGAAAATCCGCACGATAAAGCGCACTCCAAATTGAAGGTTTCTGATAAAAAATATCTAAACCATTCACTGTCGGAGTAACAACTTTGCCGATCAGACTGTCTGGCACAACATGAAAGAGTTCGGCTCTCTCGGCAGTATCCTCATTTCCGGACCACCACAGCCAAAAATTACCTTTAACCACCTCTGCATTGTGCTCACAGGCAGTTTCGTAGAGTAAACGCAAAGCTCCTTGCGCCATTACATCGTCTGATTCAAGAATGGCGATATAAGTACCCCGTGCTTCAGCAAGACCACGATTCATGGAGATGCCATAGCCAGAATTCGGCTTGTCAATAATGCGTATCCGCTTATCCCGTGATGCATATTGCTCGAGAATGGCACGAGAGCCATCAGTAGAGCCATCGTTAATGACAAGGGCCTCAAAATTGGTGAAGTCTTGTGCTAGGAGTGAGTCGAGACAAGCTCCTACATAACGCTCAACGTTGTAAACAGGGATAAGAACAGAAATGCCTGGTGTTGTTACCCTATCGGCACTACTCACAAGCCACCTTCTTTGCAAACATGCATACTACGAGCACTTATCTGCCTCGTCTCAAAGCATAAAGAAGCCTCTTGGCCGAAGCAATAATGCCGCGTTGACGAATAAAGTGAAAAGCTAAATGTACCGGAGCAACCCCCTTACGAGTGCCTTGAGCGCAAAGCTCAGCATCTTTAAGGCACATACGCGTAGGCAAGGCAAGCCGGGCCTGAATCTGCTTATCAAAATGGCTTCCGACAGAATCCCACCATCGAATCCAAAAAGCCCGTTGATCTTTTATGGGAAGCTTGCTCGCATCAAAGAGTACAAATTCGAGACACCAACTGAGAAGTTCGACAGGCGCGAGACTCATAAACCCGTTTTCTTCCCAGTCTTTTAAGACTGCTGTCTCACAAGCCATATGCTTATCCATCTTGCTCAAAAGAGCCTCTGTACTCTGTTGCGAGGCATGTGTAAGCGAAGAGGTATTCATACGGTACAGATACAGCTGTTGAGAGCAGAGTGTCGTTTTCGAAGAACGCGGATAGGTGTAGAAACAGAAATATTGATCGTCAGCAAGCGTAAGATTGGGATGCCATCGGACATGTTCTCTGTTTGCAAACTCGCGTGACAGCGCCACGCGGCAAGCAAATGGCCGTGCTTTGGACGCAAAAAGAAGACGTCTATGATCAGCAGCGGAATTTCCTAATACAGCATCAGAAGGATATAGTTGGCCTTCCAGAGAAGGATGCAGTTCATCTTCTGGGAATATCTTCATGCCAAATACCATGACATCACAAGCGTCGCGCATAAACGTGTTTGAGATCACACTACATGCGTAAGGCTCAAGACAGTCGTCAGCATCGCAGAACATGACAATATCGCCCGTTGCACTCTCCATACCGGCATTACGGGCCGAACCTGGACCAGCATTTTGCTGTGATAAAACCTTCAGGCGTCGATCTGACAAGGCGCGCTGCTTAAGAATGTGAAGCGAGCGATCGCAAGACCCATCATCAACGCAAATTACCTCAATTTCTCTGAGTGTCTGGGCAAAAAGAGAGTCCAAACACGCATCGAGATAGCGCTCAGCATTAAAGACAGGAACAATAATAGAGATGCGTGGCACAGCTAACGCGCCCTTCGTTCACGCAGAGCACCCATGAGAGCTCCAACGCCACCAAGTTCAAGCGAGAAGGCCGCCTTTGAAAGAGCAGACTCTCCATGGACACTTTCACGCAAACGCAAGTAATGATCTGGATCGTCAATTATTTTGCGAATATTGAGTGCACGCCATGAATCAAGCGCATCCCAATCAATGCGTCCGGCATCATCCATCTTCGAAAATTCAAGTGAAATTGAACGTATAAATTCCTTTCGATACTCAGGAGCAATACGATCAACATTCCAAAGATACGCGTTGAGACGTGCAACAACAGAGGCACGTCGAAGGGTGCGAGCGTGTGTTTGGTCATCCCGACGAGCAAGCCAACGATCTATCTCGTCAAACTCCTTACGCACCGCATACACTTTTCCACGTGAGCGCACGGAAGACGCCTCATTATCCTGACGATAATGGATGATCGGCTCGTCGAAAAAGACAGCACTCTTTGCTGAAGCATATGTCTTAAAGGCGAACGAGGTGTCCTGATAGGAAGCACCCGGCGTTTCCAAGAACGAAATCGCATTATTGACCAGCATTTCACGCTTGAATACGCCACACCAAATAGCAGATTTATACAGAAAAACACGCGGTTCATCGCGCGGATCGATCGATCTATTGATGATATCTTCAGCATAAGGATGCTGAACAATATCGCGTGGTCCCTTTGACCAGTACAAGGAATATGTGCCACGAGCTATGTCGGCATCATATGCCTCTACTACTGTCATAAGGCGCTCAAGTGCACCGGGAAACATAATGTCATCGGATTCAAGGAAGCCTACATAGGTTCCCTTTGCCTGAGAGAGACCAATGTTGAGAGTGGCACCATAGCCAGAATTTGGCTTATCTATGACACGAAAACGAGGATCTTTAGCCTCAAACTCATGAGCAATTTCAGAGGAGCTATCAGTGGAGCCATCATTGAGCAGCAGTGCTTCAAAGTCTACATAGCTTTGATTCTGTAAGGACGACAGACATTGGTGCAAGAATCGCTCGACGTTATAGATTGGCACAAGAATGGTGACGGCAGGAGCTTCGATATAGTCAACATCTTCATAATCGAGCTCAACCGCAGGCTCAGATTCTTCTGGTGTGGTATCCAGCTCGAGCACATCCTCAGCCATGCGATCACGCTCCCAAGTTACGATAGGCAGCACATACCTCTTCGGTTGGACCAATCATCCGCTGTTCGCCCTTCTCAATCCAGCACACGCGATCACACATGCGCTCGACCAAGTCGATGCTATGGCTTACCAGCAAAACAGTAACCCCGTCAGCCTCAATAAGCTCATTGATACGTCGCTCACATTTTTGTTGGAACAAAAAGTCGCCAACAGAAAGCGTCTCATCGACAATAAGAATATCGGGTTCTGTGATTGTTGCGATAGCAAATGCAATACGAGCAACCATACCACTCGAATAATTCTTAAGTGGCATATCCATAAAATCCTGAAGCTCAGCAAAAGCAACAATTTCATCAAAATGTTCGTCGATAAAGTCTTTGCGATAACCGAGCAAAGCTCCATTGAGATAGATATTCTCTTTTGCCGTAAGCTCCATATCAAAGCCAGCACCAAGCTCAATAAGCGGAGCGATAGAGCCTGTAACAGTGCAGGTTCCCTCCGAGGCTTCCAAAACGCCAGCAATAATCTTTAGCATGGTAGATTTACCAGAACCGTTAGTGCCTACCAAACCAAACGACTCACCGCGTTTAACTTGAAAGTTAATATGATTGAGCGCTCGGAATTCTTTAAATTTCAATTCACCTCGTGTAAGAGCGAGAAAATACTCTTTCAAAGAGTTGAATTGTTCTGAAGCAATATTAAAAATCATCGAGACATCATGTACATCAATGATGGCCTCACCAGATTGGTGAGAACAAGAAGTTTGAGGGGTCTCGATAGCCTGTTGAGAAGTGACAGATTCGCCCACGATATCCCCTTAGATGTAAAGAATGAACTTATGCTGATGACGTTTAAATACGCACCAACCAACGACCAGTGCAAAGACAGCAAAAGCTACGCAACGAATTAACAAACTGACTGTTGGCAGCTGCTGATACAGAAGAACATCTCGAATGCAGGTGATATAGCAATACATGGGATTAAATGCCTCAAAGGTTTGCATCCATCCAGGAAGAATCGAGAACGGATAGAACAGAGGAGTGGCATACATCCAAGCAGTAAGGAAAACGCCCCAGAGATGAATAACATCTCTAAAGAAAACTGCAGCAGCAGAAAGGAAAAGCGAAATACCAATACAGAAAAGACCAAGCAAAAGAACAATCACTGGAAGCAGCAAGGCATAAGGTGTGAGAGGAATTTGGAAGAAGAGCATAACTACTGCTACCGCAATAAGTGAGAAGGCATAGTTAACAAGACCAAAGAGTACTTTTTGGACGGGAAAAACAAAACGATTGATTTTTACCTTTTTAAGCAGTGCAGAAGCTCCAAGTATCGACTGCATACCTTGCGTTGTCGAATCATTCATAAGCGACCAGGCAGTATTACCCAAAATGAGATAGAGGGGATAATTGCCAAGCGTAGGATCGCTATAGCGCATAAATGACGAAAAGACAGCAGCCATAACAATCATCATAAGGAGCGGGTTCAAAACACTCCAAATAACACCGAGCGCACTTCGGCGATATTTAAGCTTAAAGTCTTTTGAGACTAACTGCTTAAGAATAAAAAGATCGCGCCTATGCGGTGGATACCACGTACGCTCACGTAATTCAGCTGAAGAACCTTTAGCATCTACAGCGTGAGAAAGGTTCGTATCTTTGGAGTCCAAAATACCTCCAGCAACTCGGGGATAAGGCAACCAATTAACGCATGAACGGTACATATCCTAACAAAGCAAACGAGCTCCTGGAGAAGTCTCACAGCATGAACAGAGATACGCTTTAAACTGCCTCTCCCCACGCCCTCTCTATACAAAAACACCCTCGATGTCGAGGGTGTTCATATTTTCGAATGTCGCTTGCGGGTCGGCGACGCCCTGCTCTCCCACGATCTAAACCGCAGTACCATCGGCGCGGGGTGGCTTAACTTCCGGGTTCGGTATGGGACCGGGTGTACCCCACCCGCCAAAACCGCCGACCCGCAAGGGACATTCGGCATATGCTGTTTTAAACCGCACCCTGAGGGCCGCACAGCGCGTAGCTAAGAGGTTCTTGAGAAGAAAGCTTAAGAGAAGAGCTCGGCCGATTAGTACCGCTCGGCTGAGGCAGTTGCCTACCTTACACCTGCAGCCTATCAAACTCGTAGTCTACGAGTGGCCTTACCAAAAGGAGAACTCATCTTGGGACTGGCTTCCCGCTTAGATGCCTTCAGCGGTTATCCAGACCGGACGCAGCTACCGGGCAATGCTGTTGGTCAACAACCCGTACACCGGAGGTCCGTCCACCCCGGTCCTCTCGTACTAGGGGCAGCCTCCCGCAATTCTCCTACGCCCACGGAGGATAGGGACCGAACTGTCTCACGACGTTCTGAACCCAGCTCGCGTACCGCTTTAAACGGCGAACAGCCGTACCCTTGGGACCTGCTCCAGCCCCAGGATGCGATGAGCCGACATCGAGGTGCCAAACCTTCCCGTCGATGTGGACTCTTGGGGAAGATCAGCCTGTTATCCCCGGAGTACCTTTTATCCGTTGAGCGACGGCCGTTCCACGCCGGGCCGCCGGATCACTAGAGCCTGGTTTCCCATCTGCTCGACCTGTACGTCTCGCAGTCAAGCCTGCTTGTGCTCTTGCACTCAAAGGGACGGTTGCCGACCGTCCTGAGCAGACCTTACGCGCGCCTCCGTTACTCTTTAGGAGGCGACCGCCCCAGTCAAACTACCCACCAGACACGGTCCCCACGCCCGATTAGGGCCGCGGGTTAGGATGCCAAGGCGCCGAGGGTGGTATTCCAAGGGCGACTCCGCAGGGGCTGGCGCCCCTGCATCACAGTCTCCCACCTATCCTCTACACGACGCCCC
>OGQD01001805.1_pt1 | contig 12936 bp, 14 predicted proteins | sample 1553091 | NCBI WGS metagenome assembly OGQD01 (sample SAMEA2580290, study PRJEB22360) | human gut metagenome | biome: human gut; feature: human-associated habitat; material: faeces | place: Denmark | collected 2008/2010
ATACGTCAAGTTTTGACGTTTTGGGTAAATATCTTTAACTCAGAAATTAAAAACAATAATCTAAAAAACTTACAATGATGAAAATTTTAATACGAAAAGAATATTAATAATTACACTTTCAGTTCTGAAAGCATGATCTTCAGAATTCCTTCACATTAATCTATCCTGCTTTTTTACTACAAAAAATCATTCAGTTTTTCACTGAATAGGATAAGATTATGTTCAAAATAAGATTAGTTTGCTAGCACTAACTATATTTCAATTATTATTAACATTTTAAAACCATTCACAAATTATGGCAAATTTAGTACAAGAATTAAACAGTTTAGATTTTAGTGTTTACATTGGGGGTCCTTTGCAGGCTGCAGTAAAAGCACAACACGACGCTTCGATTTCCCAGGTTAATTTCATTAAAGAAGTAGGCTTTACCCCTGCGGTTCCCGCTGCAGGAAGTACTGCCGCAATACCCTCTCAGTTGAGATATGTAGATTTTAATTATGAAAAATCTCTACCCAACCCGGATTATGGTAAAACACTTCAGGACTTGAAAGATGCAGGAAGAGTAGAAGCTTCTGCAACCGCTATACCTGCTACCATTAACGTATCTCAACAATTTCTAAAATCAGCCGTAAATCTAAAAGTTCCTTTCCTAACAATGCTTACGATTCCGGCTTTGAGAATTGATGAAGTGACTATTGATTTTAATGCCAAATTGAATTCAGTAGAAACACAAAATGTATCTAGCGAATTCTCAGGAAATGCTTCTATCAGTGCAAAATTCTGGAAAGTAAAATTCAATGCATCCGCTTCTTATAAGAAGACGACTTCAAGTACTTCTACTACAGAAAGAACATACACCTTGGGTGTACATGTAAGAGCTGTAAATGATGAATTACCTGCTGGTCTTTCAAGAATTATGGATATGCTGGAAGACAGTATTGCCGCTGTTTAATTTAAATTTCAGGGTGGTTGCTTTGGCAGCCATCCTTTTCCTTCATTTTTTTTATACTAAAAACTAACTTATTATGCCGACATTAAAAGAATATTTAGGCGGAATTGTATCAGAAATTACCGCAGCCAGAAAAATGGCAGATATACAAACATTAGAGATTGCAAAAGAATATGCTCAGGACGATTTGCTAAAACATTTCTCTGTTCCAAGAATGAAGGTAGGAACAGTAGAACTTACAGTTCCTTTTGCAAAAGCAGCGGCATCGCCGGTTTTATCTTTCGCTGAGTTTACCTATGACGAAATTTTAAAAGCTGCTAAAACAGATTATGATGCTTCCGATGTAAAAAATGATAAAGAACTCAAAGTGAATCTTATGGATAAGCAGAATGAATATGACAAAGTTATTATAAGTTTAAAACGACAAAATATTACTTTTCTCACTCCAAATGAGATAAAGTTTTTTAAAGACATTTCTAATTATGTTGTAGAATTCTGCTATTCACTTTCTAATTTCTCCATGGAAGCCTCATCAAAAGATATTTTGATTGAAAAAGTACATCAACGTATTCTTACAGAGGCCGAAAAAGCATTACAGAATACACCTGATAACTCCAACGAGGTAATTGTAGAAGCAAGTAAACTGATGGATTTGGATCCTAAATGTATTATTATAGCTAAAATGAGTATAACCGAATCTGGAATGGAATGGTCCAGACATGAAGATATTGATGGTAACATAGTCGAAACATTAATTCCGGAATAAATATGAAAAAATCACAATTTATTTTGATCCAGCAACTGAAAGAGAAATTACTACAGTTTCCTTCTATTGTTTCAAAGCTAGAAAAGAAAGATCCTTATTTTATCGACTCGCTATTGGTTTGGCTGAAATCTTCTGAAGATATCTTTTCTTCTTATAACATTAGTGCTGTTTCTGAACTGGCAGGTTTCAGGGCAAAAATTCTCGCAGCAAGAATAGATACCGAAAGAGGAGGCAATATTAAAAAAAAACAAATTAAAGCGGCTTCAGATATTCTATACGACCTGCAAAGCACGATATTAACAGTATTAATGCCTTTTGAAAAGAAAATAGATGACTGTCGTGAACTTATAAAACAGTTGCTTACACTTCTAAAACAAAAGGGAACAATACATTACAATTCTCAAGTCTCCTTTGAAATATTTGTTAATAGCGTATGGCAGAATATACTGATGGATAATGAACTTAGTGTAGGAGCTATCAAATTAAAATCTATTCTTTCTGAAGCAGATATTATCATGGTCATTGGCGACGAGATAGAGATGACGGAATTTATCTGAATTTTTTAAATATTATCCTAAAAAAAATAACTCAAAACATGAGTTATTTTTTGTTTAGAAAATCGATTTGCAGATAAATAAAATTTCAAAATATAAAAAATACGTCAAGTTTTGACGTTATCTGATTTTACTTTTGACATACTAAACAAATACAAAAATTTCTTATTAAAAACATTAAACTCAACATTTAGAAAATGTTGAACAGCCAGAAATATATTCAATTTTTTAACACTAAATAAATGGAAACACCAAATCACAATCAAGATATGCCCATTGATGAGGATCTCTATACTATTGAATGGAGCGACATAGAAAACACGGAGATGGACTATGATAATTATCTCAACGACATTGAAAACTTCTTTCGACAGGATTTTGAAAATGATACTGCTGAAGAGGATATTTACTAAAAACTTATACTGCAGTTGAATTCTGAGCTGTTTGGCGCACTTATACAAAATCATTTTAATGTCTCAATCTAAAAACCATAAAACGTCAGACAGCCAGATTTTTATTTAAAGAATGATTAAATTTCAAAAAAAGTATAAAACTTTATATTACAGAGATCTATCTAAAAAAATATAATTTGATCTAAAAAAAATAAAACACGACAAGTTTTGTCGCCTTAACCGCATATATTTGTGGTAGAAACTTTTAGCAATGAAAAAAGATTTTTATCTTACAAGATACGCTTTAATTATAAAAAGATTGGAAAGTTCTCCGGCTACCTATTCGCAGCTGGAAGAGTATCTGCTTAACTCCTTTGAATTTCAGGATGCAGGGATTAAAGGCTACTCTATCCGTACTTTGCAAAGAGATATCCGGGAAATTTCAGATCTTTTCAATCTCTCCATTCATAATAAAAAGAAGGGAGACAACCGTTATTATATTGAGAGCCGCCCAATTATGGAAGTGGATGAATACAACCAGAAATTACTGGAGTCTTTTCAGGTAAGCAACGCTCTGAATCTTCATCCTGATTTTTCTAACCTTATCTTTTTCGAAAGCAGAAAGCCGACAGGTGTTGAACATTTTTATGATCTTTTCTTTGCCATCCGAAACAAACGAATTGTTTCCTTTGAGCACTACAACTATAAAAATAAGCTGATGACTTCCAGAAAAGTTCATCCGTTGGCTTTGAAAGAATCCAAAGACAGATGGTATCTTATTGCTATTGATACGAAAGACAAAATGCTCAAGTCTTTCGGATTAGACAGAATTAATTATCTGGATGTTTCTAAAAATAATTTTAGGGAGAAATACAAATACAATTTCCGCGAACATTTCAAAAATGCTTTTGGGGTAATGAATCTTGCGGAGCAAAATCCACAGAAAATTGTTCTGAAATGCAGCAGACATCAGGGAGAATACATCAGAAGTTTTCCGCTTCATCAGTCTCAGAAAGAAACCAAAGAAACACCGGAAGAAATATTTTTTGAATTTTTCCTGCATCCTACTTACGATTTTATGCAGGAAATCCTTTCCTTTGGAAAAGAAGTTCAGGTACTCGAACCTAAAGTTTTAGTTGATGATATCCGCAAAAATCTTCAGGAGTCTTTAAACAGGTATCTTGAAAGCTGAAACTTATCAAGATTTTTTGACTACATTTACATAAATATATCAAAGTGAAATCTTTTTTTGTTTTTCTTTTTTGCTGCGTTTTTTCTTTCTGTTCTTCGCAACAGACCGATGAATTCAAGCTTATTAAAAACTATTATAACCAGCATCGTTCTATGCTCAGCAAAGAGTTTAAGAAAAAATTTGATGCAGAGACAGATAATTATCATAAGGCATCCATAAAGCTCGATTATATGCTTTTCATGCAGAAAATGGACAGTGTAGAAAATGTCGCGCTTACCGGAGCTTTATTAAAAACCAAAAACCTTGAAGATCTCAGCAAATTAAAATTACTGAAAACTTTGTCTCCCGAAGCTCCTGCGCCTCCCTCGGTAGTTATTGATAAAATGGCAGATTATCCCGGAGGAATTAATGAGCTGCGAAAAGAAGTAGCCCATCTGTTTTATCTTGGGGGTGTATATTCTGATGTAAAAACCGTAAAAACTAATGTGGCTTTTATTGTAGAAAAAGATGGCAGCATCAGCAATGTTCAGGCAGAAGGAGATAATTTCACATTCAACAGACAGGCAGAAATCGCTCTTTATTCTGTTTCACAAAAGTTTTCGCCTGCGATCATCAATGGTGATCCGGTACGATATCGTTTTCGGCTACCTTTAACCATGAATATTGAACAATAAATGTTTACCGACGAATATTTCATGAAAATGGCTCTTCATGAAGCTGAAACCGCGTTAGAAAAAGATGAAGTTCCTATCGGATGCGTAATAGTTTCCAATAACAGAGTGATTGCAAGAGCCCATAATCTTACTGAAACCTTAAACGATGTAACGGCTCACGCAGAAATGCAGGCAATAACTTCTGCTGCCAATTTTCTGGGCGGAAAATATTTAAGAGACTGTACACTCTATGTCACAATGGAACCTTGTGTAATGTGCTCCGGTGCATTGTCGTGGTCACAAATTTCAAAAGTTGTCATTGGGGCAAGAGATGAACAACGGGGGTTCATCAATAAGAACCTTTCTCTTCACCCAAAAACAGAAATCGTTACCGGGATTTTAGAAAATGAATGTTCTTTAATTGTGAAAGAATTCTTTAAATCTAAAAGATGATATAAAAGTTGAGGTTTAGGATAATATTTATCAATCGTTTTTTTTATCTGAACCTCAAGCTTTTACTATAAATTTTTCCCCAGAAAATATAACCCTTTCAAAGTATGCAATCTGTCCATCACGTGAATCTTATCCGTTAGAGGTTTGTAGACATGAGAGACTCCACCGGTTGCCACCACAAAACAATCATCGTTTACCTCATCGTTTATTCTGTCTATAAATCCTTCTACCATTCCCAGAAATCCGTAGACCATTCCGCTTTGCATACAGGTTACCGTATCTAAACCCAAAACGGTTTTTGGCTTTACCAGCTCAATTTCCGGAAGCTGAGCAGTCTGGCTGATCAGAGAATTAAGTGCAGTAACAATTCCCGGGGCGATAATTACTCCCAAAGTTTCTCCGCTTTCTGCAACACAGCTCGCCGTGAGTGCAGTTCCGAAATCCAGTACAATTTTTTTTCTGTCGGGATACATATTATGAGCCGCAACAAGGTTTGCATAAATATCAGTTCCCATCTGTTTAGATTTTGCCTGAACTTCGGAAGGCGTATTTCTGTCAACAATCACAGGATGAATATCATGAATCTTTTTTATCGCTGCACTCATCACTTTTGTAAGCTGAGGTACAACAGATCCGATAATGACTTTACTGATTTCTGCAGGCTCAATTTTATAGGTCTGATACAGCATCAGCATTTGTACGTATAATTCGTCTGCCGTTCTGTATGGTTTTGTATTAATTACCCAGGAAATATCACAGTTGTCTTCGTTAAAAAGTCCGAATCTGATATTGCTGTTTCCTATGTTTATTACAATTGACTTCATTTATTTATTTTCAAAAAGATGGAAATCTCCGATTAATTTTAAGGCACTAAATTTACTGATTTTAGTAAAACTACGGTTTAGATTTTCTTGTATTTAAGAAACTATTATTTATATTTAAACCTAAAATCACTTCAACTCAAATTTTCATGAAAAAACTGATTCTACTATTTTTATTTCTTTCGGGAATTAACGCTTTCTCACAAACTGCCGCCGGCGCAAAAGAAGTATTTGAAAAAATAAAAAAAGAGGCAAAGATCGACGGAAGCGATAAGACGGTTTACCATATTCTGGACGAGTTCTACAACAAGAGCTTACAGGCTGAAAATGATGAAATGACAACGGAAACCATTGAAAAAATCCAGAGTCTGCTTTCCGATCCTTCTACAAAAAATATTCACCTGCTAATGTTGTTTTTGATGTATCAACAGCATATAAGTCAGACAGCAATGGTCGGCAAAAAGCCTAATTCTGAGTTTCAGGTAGAAACCATGAAGATATTGAATAGTGAATTTCAAAAAATATATGGGAAAATTCCTGCCATCATTTATATTTATACTTATGAATCTTTGGACAGTGCAAATAAGAAGGACGAAGCTAAAGCAGTTGCTGCGCAGGGTTTAAAAGAATATCCCGATTCTGTTCCTTTAAAAGTTTATCATTATCTCAATACCAATGATGAAGTCCTAAAAAATGATTTGGTTAAAAATCATTCTAACCACTGGATGGTAAAGCAATTTGGAATTCAATAAAATACTTATCCATCACAGCTTCTCTATCAACAGCTAAATATTTTTACCTCAAAAAAATGATGTAATTGAAAATTAATTCTTGCTTTATTTAGAAAATTCACTAATTTAGGATAAATTTAAAGCGGAATCCGAAAAGCTTAGTAAGAGTAGGAAATGACAAACAAATTATTAACAATTATGAAAAATTTAAAAAAGCTTTCAAGAGAAAATTTAAGAGCAGTACAAGGAGGTTATACGCCAGAATGTTTAGAAAGCATGAGATCTTTTGAATGCCAATTGGATCCAGGACCAGGTCTTACTTATATGACTGTTCCTAACTGTCCTGGTGTAAAAAGATACTGTGTATTTTTATAATTGAATTAAATTCTAACATACAGAGGCTGTACCACAACTCGTGAAAACAGCCTTTTTTTTATGTTTTTTCTTGACCTCCTGTCTGAATGATTTTTGTAGAGACGATTCTCAACCCACATTATTGAGTTATGAGACTTCCTCTTTTTTATTTACAACCTAAAATAATTCCTCCCACAGAATCTGCGGGATGAATTATTATTTTAAAATTCTATTTCACTTCAACAAAATTATCCGCCATATTCACATCAGCAAGTCTTTGACTAAAATCTATTCCTAAAACCGATAACTGTGATTTTGTATAAGGAATGGTGATGGAGTATTCTTTCTGCGTCCAAGGCCAATAAGGCATTGTTTTGAATTCTCCGTAAGCATCTTTTTCCTTCCACGTATGCGTCATGTTCATAGGAATCTGATAATTGATTACTTTCTTATCGGTCGTCATTACGCTGAAATCAATCGGCATCGGAACCTGTCCGTTATTCACCAAAGTAATGGTTGTGGATTTTGCATCGTATTTTACGTCTTTGATTCCGTAATCAATTGTTTTTGTGGTATTGATCCAATAATTCTGAAACCATTTCAGATCCATACCCGAAACTTTCTGGGCAATGTGTAAAAAGTCTCTGTCTGAAGGATGTTTTAGCGCCCATTGATCGTAATACTGCTTCAATGTTTCCGCAAGATTCTGTTCCCCCATAATGTAACCCAGCTCAACCAGATACAATTCTCCTTTTACATAAGAAGCATACGTATAAGAAGTTCCGTTATCATGATGATCTCCCAACCAGATTGCCGGTTCTTCGATACCTTTTTTTACAAAATTTCTGTAAGCATTTAAAGAATTGGCAAAAGGATTCGGAAGTTCTTTTGCAGGAGGAAACAACTGATTCATTACATATCCTTCCGCATAACTTGTAAATCCTTCATCCATCCAGGGACGCATCGGTTCATTGGTCGCAAGAATTTGCTGATACCACGAATGCGCTCCTTCATGAGCCATTAATCCCATCAATCCTTCAATATCATTTGCTTCACCTAAAATCATGGTACACATTCCGTATTCCATGCCTCCATCTCCTCCCTGAATGAAAGAATATGTCGGATACACATATTTCCCGAAATGGGAATTCATCAACTGATAATATTTTGTGATGTAAGGCTGTGCTTCTTCCCAGACTTTTGTTTTATCGTTATTCTGATATACTAAAAAAACTTTCGGACCTTGCGGAACGTCAAAACTTTTTACGATATAGTCTTTATCTGCAGCCCATGCAAAATCGAGGATATTTTTAGCACTCCACTTCCATGTTGCTTTATTTTTATCTGCTTTAATTTTAGCATTAGCATCATACCCTTTTACTTCAGAAGGATTTTCCAGAATTCCTCCTGCTCCGATTACATACTCTTTATTGATTTTAATGGTTACATCAAAATCCGAGAACGGCGCATGAAATTCTCTTCCGATATAATCAAATGTCGCCCAACCATCGTAATCGTATTCTGCAATTTTCGGATACCATTGCGTCATCGTCATATCCACTCCTTCCCTGTTATTTCTTCCGCTTCTTCTGATTTGCTGCGGAATTACCGCATCCCATTCTAAAGTAAATGTAGTGGACGAATTAGGTTTAATCGGTTCCGCAAGATAAACTTTCATTACCGTCTCCTGAACTTCAAATTTCAGTGTTTTCCCGTTCTGTTTGATCCAATGGATATTTTGCGCTCCTTCCTGATCTTTCGGGATCGAAGCTAATCTTGAAACACCGTCTTTCTGCAGTCTGGAATCTCCGTTTTTTCCTTGTCCTGCAACTCTCTGATCCATCATCGAATTGGGTTTAAAAGCATTCCAGTACAAATGGAAATAGACAACATTCAGTTCGTCCGGAGAGTTATTTTTGTAATCTAAAGTTTGTTTTCCTTCGTAGGTAAACTTTTCAGCATTCACATCAATATCCATCTTGTATTTCGCACTCTGCTGATAATAAGCTCCCTGCTGAGCATGAAACTGTGAAATGATAAATGCAAACAGGATTGCAACCGATTTTTTCATTTAAAATTTTATTTTTTCTAAAGATAAGTATTTAAAAATAATAATCTATTTAAACACGAATATCACTAATATTCACACAATTTTAAACAAAAATAAAATTCGTGTGATTCGTGAAAAATTAGCACCATTTGTGTTTAATTCAAAAGTTTTTTAATCAAAGTAATCTGTCCCAAATGATAATAGCAATGCTCAATCATGCCATCTATATTTCTGAGATAGGTTCCGTACTTTTCGTCTACAAAAGCCTCGTTCATTTTCGAATCGGGCATTTCTTCCAATAAATCTGCGAACTTTTTGGCATCGCTTAAAAATTTACTTTTCAGGCTTTCCCACTGTTCCGGAGATTCAATCGGAGGTAGGTCGAAGCTGAATTGATCTCTGATTTCCAAATCGCCACCTTCAAAAACATTAATTAAACCAGCAATATAATAATCAATATGAAAAGTAAGCATTGCGATTGTATTTAAGGAGTCTATTTTCGCTGTTGCCTGTTCCCATGATACATCTGAAAGCTGATCTTTAAAATTCGTATTGGCAATCCATAAACCATCTAATGTAACCTCCCGAAATCTTTTGGCTAATTGTGCTGTTGAACTCATCTGTTTTAATTTTTCTTAAAGATAAATGTTCTTAAACACAAATTCCACAAATAAAAACCACAATTTTAGACACAAATAAACTTAGTGAAATTCGTGTGGAAAATTCGCGAGACTGAGTTTACTCTCTTTAAAGTAAATTTTCTTAAACACAAATTACACAAATAAAAACCACAATTTTAGGCACAAATAAACTTAGTAAAATTCGTTTGGAAAATTCGCGAGACTGAGTTTACTTTCTTTAAAGCAAATGTCTTAAACACAAATTCCACAAATAACAAGCACAATTTTAGTCACCAATAAACTTAGTGAAATTCGTATGGAAAATTCGCGCGGCTGAGTTTACTTTCTTTAAAGCAAATGTCTTAAAAACAAATTCCGCAAATAAAAAACACAATTTTAGGCACAAATAAACTTAGTGAAATTCGTGTGGGAAATTTGCGCCATTCGTGTTTGAATAAACTGAATTCATGTCTCAACAAAAAACCTCAAATGAAAACATTCGAGGTTTATATGCAATTGAAATTAATCAAATTATTTCTTCGCAGAAGATTCTTTCTTTCCGCTCTGTAAGATCTTTTCTAAGATTCTTAAGGTGATAAGATAGGTTGGTTTTACCCCTGTTAATCCTAAACCTCCGGAAGAAAGGGTGCTTCCCGTTTCTAAAGGATTATCGGATGCGTAATAAGCATACATCACAAACAGATCCGGAGAAATATGGTGTCTGATTTTAGATGCCACCTGAATGGCTTTCTGGTAATGCGCTCCTTCCATCTCAAGACCAATAGCTTTCCACGAAGTATTCATAAAATACGAAAGAATGTCCCTGTTCTGAAGTGAAGTTCCCAAAACGGTAATCATCGGACCTTCGAAAGCTTTTAATTCATCATCTTTAAAATCGTCCAGTTTCAGGGCATTTTCAAACGGATAATTGTCTGCTGTTCCTTCAAAAATATGTGAAGTCGGGATCATGATGTCTCCTTTTCCTCCGGCAAGAATTCCCGCTTTCCCCATGATGGAAACAGATTTTACCTTCATCATATACACTTCCCCTTTATGTTCGTAAGGTCTCAGCAATTCGTCCATTATTTCGTAAGCCTGTTCTCCGAATGCATAATCAAAAACCATTACAACATCATCTCCTGCAAACTTAATATCCTGAAAAGGCGTATTTCTAAGATCTGTTTTGCTGAGGTCGATGATCTGCACATCGATATTACTTCCGCTTTTATCATTAATATAGATCATTCCCTGTTCCAAAGCGTATTTGGAAACTTTATCGCGAAGTTCTTTTTTGTCGGAAATTTCTCCGTACATTTTGTAATCTACTTCTTTATGATCTTTTTTCTTCAATGCTTCGTTGGCATACAGCATATTTTTCACAGAGTGCATATTGGCAGAAATAATATGAAGCGGTCTCATGTGAAGATTATTTTCAAACAAAACTTCTTTTACTTTATTCGCCCACTTTTCACCAAAATAGTGATGTCCTACTCTTTCCTTTAAGATAGCACTGAAATGAATTTCCCTTTCTCTGGTCTGTTTTGCATCTTCCAAACTTACTTTCGCAAGGTTGTAGATGATTTTGAATAATCGGTCAGGATTTTCATCATCCCCGAAAGTATTATAAGCCTTTAAAGTTTCATCAAACGTTCTTCCTATTAAAGAAGACAAATGAATAAGGGCAACTTCTTTTTCTCTTCTGCTGAATTTTTTCTCGCCTTTCACCACTTCTTCGATAATTTTGAAGGCTCTTGTCGGTTTCCAGTTTTCATCCTGAATGAAAGCCAGATTGCGAACTTTATCTGCCTCAATGAATAAAAAGGTAAGGTGGGTAAGAATATCATAAATTTCCGAACGCCCCAAAAGAACTTCAATGTTCATCTGGTGTTCATCGATTCTGTAACAGTTTCTTCTTCTTTTTTTAGGAACGATCGGTTCGAAACTTCCTTTATCAAAACCTTCGTCTGATGTAAGATGAATGAAAGCGCATTCTTCGATTCCTTCTGGAAGTCTGTCTAAAACATACATCAAACCATCGAGTTCCACTTTGCTGGGCATACTCATGGTACCGTAAATTTCCGGATTGATCGTCTTCAACAAACTTCTAATGCTTTCTCCTGAAACTCCGCTCGGCTTGAAAAAACCTCTATAAAACAGGTGTCTCATAGATATGTATAGTCTTTCAATTGCCTCGGTGGTTTCTCTTGCTCTAGAATTTGTCATATATTTAAAATTTTTATAAAAAGTGATTGCTTTTTATAGAAATTCTACCATTTATAATGAGCAAAAGCCTTATTAGCTTCAGCCATTCTATGCATATCTTCTTTCTTTTTAAATGCTCCACCATTTCCAGCTACAGCATCTATTATTTCAGCTGCTAATTTTTCTGCCATTGTTTTTTCATGTCTATTTCTAGCATAAACTACTAGCCATCTTAAGCCTAATGTTTGTCTTCTTTCTGGTCTAATTTCTATTGGAACTTGGTAAGTTGCTCCACCAATTCTTCTAGCTTTAACTTCTAGAACTGGCATAACATTTTCAAGTGCTGCTTCAAAGACTTCTAAAGCATCTTTTTGTTCCTTTTCTTTTATTATATCAAATGCATCATAAACAATTTTTTGAGCAACTGTTTTTTTACCATCAAGCATTACATTGTTAATTAATTTTGTAACAACTTTGCTATTATATATTGGATCTGGTAAAACTTCTCTTTTTGCTATATATCCTTTTCTTGGCACTATTCTTCCCTCCTTTTTTAATTTTGTAGATACTATTTATTGTATCTAAGGTACTCTTTAAAAATTTGATACTAGATTCTTCTCAAACTTTTCTAGTTAAGTGCTATATAATTTATTATAAATTTAAGTGTTCTTAAATAAATTAGTAAGTTATATGCACCTCGTTTTGAGAGTAGTTACACTCTCATCTTTTAAAATTTTAGTCAAAAGCGAGTATTGCTAGGAAAGCTAGCTAAAAATCTTGAGATTATACTGGTGTATATCGAAAGATTTTTATGCGACGCTTAACAACGCAAGACGAATCTTTTCACTAAAATTTTTATTTTTTAGGTTTCTTAGCTCCATACTTAGAACGTCCTTGCATTCTATCTTTTACACCTGCTGTATCAAGTGTTCCTCTTATTATATGGTAACGTACACCAGGAAGGTCTTTTACTCTTCCTCCTCTTATCAAAACAACACTGTGTTCTTGTAAGTTATGTCCTATACCAGGAATATAAGAAGTTACTTCATAACCATTTGAAAGTCTAACTCTGGCAACTTTTCTTAATGCTGAGTTTGGCTTTTTAGGTGTTACTGTTTTTACAACTGTACATACGCCTCTTTTTTGTGGTGATCTTTTATCTGTCATTTTTTTCTTCATAGAATTGTATCCATCTTGTA
>OGQD01001807.1_pt1 | contig 12927 bp, 8 predicted proteins | sample 1553091 | NCBI WGS metagenome assembly OGQD01 (sample SAMEA2580290, study PRJEB22360) | human gut metagenome | biome: human gut; feature: human-associated habitat; material: faeces | place: Denmark | collected 2008/2010
GCTGCTCGAAGGTGTGGTCTGGGCCGGGTCCGAGCCCCTGCCGCCATTGCGGTGGCAGGTCGAGGCCGAGGATCGGCTCGTCGATCTGCACCCATTGCACGCCTTGCGCCTTGAGGCGGGCGAGAATCTGGCCGTACACCGGCAGCAGCTTTTCGAGCAGGCCGAAACGCTCGAAACCCTCGGTTTTTTCCTTGCCCAGCCAGAGGAAGGAGAGCGGCCCGAGCAGCACGGCCTTGACCGGGTGGCCAAGCGCCAGCGCCTCGTCGACTTCCGCGAACAGGCGCTCGTCGGCCAGCGAGAAAGCGGTTTCCGGCGTGAATTCCGGCACCAGATAGTGATAGTTGGTATCGAACCACTTGGTCATCTCCAGCGCCGGGCTGCCTTCTTCCGAAGCACCGGCCTCGCGGGCGACGCCGCGTGCCAGGGTGAAATAGCGGGCGAGCGGGGTTTCCTGGCCGCTGAAGCCAAAGCGCGCCGGTTCGCAGCCGAGCAACTGGATGTGATTGGCGACGTGGTCGTAGTAAGCGAAATCGCCGACGGTGACGAAATCGAGGCCGGCGTCGCGTTGCAGTTGCCAGTGGCGCCCGCGCAGTTCGCGGCCGACCTTTGCCAGTTCGGCGGTGTCGGTTTCGCCGCGCCAGTGGCGTTCGAGGGCGAATTTCAGTTCGCGTTGCCCGCCCATGCGGGGGAAGCCGAGGGTGTGTATTTGGGTCATGGAGAATTCCGTCGATGAATGGCAGTGGTGGCATCGTAGTGCGGCGAATTCATGAGGTAAAATGGTTTTATTTCAGAAATTGATGAGTAAATTTCATGAGCGTTTTGGAGCGCATTCACCTTGCGATCATTCAGGAAGTTGAAAAACAAGGCTCGATGACGGCGGCGGCCGACGCGCTGTGCCTGACCCAATCGGCCTTGAGCCACAGCATGAAGAAGCTGGAACAGCAGCTCGGCACGGACATCTGGCTGCGCGAGGGGCGCAGCCTGCGGCTGACCCAGGCCGGCCGCTACCTGCTCAGCATCGCCGAGCGCGTGCTGCCGCAACTGGCGCTGGCCGAGGAAAGGCTGGCCCAGTTCGCCCAGGGCGAGCGCGGCACGCTGCGTATCGGCATGGAGTGCCATCCCTGCTACCAGTGGCTGCTCAAGGTCGTTGCCCCCTACCTCGCCGCGTGGCCGGACGTGGATGTGGACGTCAAGCAGAAATTCCAGTTCGGCGGCATCGGTGCGCTGTTTGCCTACGAAATCGACCTGCTGGTGACGCCTGACCCGCTGTTCAAACCGGGTCTGCATTTCGAGCCGGTGTTCGACTACGAGCAGGTGCTGGTGGTGAACCGCGCCCATCCGTTGGCCGACGTGGAATTCGTCGAGCCGGCGCAGTTGACCGGGGAAATTCTTATCACCTACCCGGTCGCCGTCGAGCGGCTGGACATCTACAATCTCTTCCTGCTACCGGCAGGCATCACGCCCAAGCGCCACAAGACCATCGAGACTACCGACATCCTGTTGCAGATGGTCGCCAGCGGGCGCGGCGTCAGCGCCCTGCCGCGCTGGTTGGTGACGGAATACGCCGAACAGCTCGACATCGTCGCCGTCAGGTTGGGCGAGCGGGGCATTGCCAAGCAGATTTTTCTCGGCGTGCGCGAGCATGAGCGCGAGATTGGCTATCTGGCGGCGTTCGTCGAGCAGGCAAGCCGGTTCTCCGATTTTCATGGCCGCCCGGCGTGATGTTCATATCAGGGCGGCCGTGAAAGCTTCGCCGCCCTCGCACGGGTCGCTTTGTTCGCCGGGCTGCCGGTTTTCCTGTTTTTCCGCGATCAGCCGGCTGGCGCGCGCGTAGAGTTCCCGAGCGATGCCGCGCCTGGATTCGCTGTAGGCGGCAAGCTGGCGCAGCGCGTGGTCGACGCCTTCCCCGCTGGCGATGATCTTGGCCAGTCCGGCCCGCAACTCCGCGGCAGGCTGCATTTGCGGGTTGTCGAACAACGGCCCGAAGGCCAGTCGGAGCTTGCTGACTAGACGTTCGAGCAGTTCCGGCAGAAAGACGTTGCCCGAAGCTGCGGCCAGGCTGCTCTGGAAACTGCCGCCGATTTCGAGAGCGGCGCGCCGCCGGGTGGATTCGCGCACGGCAAAGGCTTCCAGCAGTTCGAGCACGTCGAACAATTGCACGACGTCGGCCCAGGCGAGGCGGGCGACGAAAGCGCCACGGCGGGCGCGCAGTTCGACGAGGCCCTCGGTTGCCAGCACTTTCAGCGCTTCGCGGATCGGCGTGCGGCTGACGACGTAATTTTTCGCCAGAAGAAACTCGTCGAGCGCATCGCCGGGGGCGAGTTCGTGTCTGAAAATCCGTTCACGGATGGCATCGGCCAAGGCTTCGTACAGCATACGCGGGCGCAAAAGTTCGAAAGAGATTTCGTGGTTCATGACAACTCCAGTAAGAGATCCTTGGCATCGACCCGGTCGCCCGGCGCGACATGCACGCGGACGACGGTGGCGTCGCGCTCGGCGGTGATCGCCGTTTCCATCTTCATCGCCTCGACCGAGAGCAGCGGGCTGCCCTTCGTCACCTTCTGTCCAGCCTTGACGGCGACGGTGGCGACCATGCCCGGCATCGGCGCGGCGACGTGGGCGGGGTTGCCGTCCTCGGCCTTGGCGCGGGATTGCTTCGCCTGCTGGCCGGCGCGGGCGACGCGCAGCGGGCGCGGCTGGCCGTTCAGCTCGAAGAACAGCTTGACTTCGCCGTCCTCCGGCGCGGGGGTTTCGCCGAGCAGGCGCACGACCAGCGTCTTGCCCTGGTCGATTGCGACCGCCATCTCGTCCCCTTCGGCACCCTGGCCGAGGCCGTAGAAAAAGACCGGCGTCGGCAGCACCGACACGTCGCCGTACTGGCGCTGGTGGGCACAGAATTCGGTGAACACCTTGGGATACATCAGCCAGCTGGCCAGCGCCGCGTCGTCGATCTGATGGCCGACGGCCTTCTCGGCCTTTTTCCGCTCGGCTTCCAGATCGACCGGCGGCAGGTGCGCGCCGACGCGGCCGTCGACCGGCGTCCGGTCCTTGAGGATGCGCTGCTGCAAGGCTTGCGGGAAACCATCGGCTGGGTAGCCGAGTTCGCCGCGCATCATCGAGACGACCGATTCCGGGAAGCTGATTTCCTTGTCCGGATTCGTCACGTCCTTCGGCGTCAGTTCGTTGGCGACCATGCACAGTGCCAGATCGCCGACCACCTTGGACGACGGCGTCACCTTGACGATGTCGCCGAACAACTGGTTGGCGTCGGCGTAGGCCTGCGCCACCTCGTTCCAGCGATGGTCGAGGCCCATCGAGCGGGCCTGCTCGCGCAGGTTGGTGTATTGGCCGCCGGGCATTTCGTGGCGATAGACGTCGGACGTGCCGGAACGGATGTCGGCCTCGAACGGCGCGTAGTAGCGGCGCACGCCTTCCCAGTAGCGGGAGAAGGGGGCGATGCGGCCATGCGTCAGCCCCGTATCACGTTCGGTGTGTTCCAGCGCGGCGACGATCGCGCCGAGGCTCGGTTGCGAGGTCAGGCCGCTCATCGCGTCCATCGCCCCGTCGACCGCGTCGACACCAGCCTCGACCGCCGCCAGCACCGAGGCGACCGAGCCGCCGCTGGTGTCGTGGGTGTGGAAGTGGATGGGCAGGCCGGTTTCTTCCTTGAGCGCCTTGACCAAGGCCCGCGCCGCCGCCGGCCGGCAGACGCCGGCCATGTCCTTTATGCCGAGGATGTGGGCGCCGGCCTTTTCGAGTTGTCTGGCCATGTCCACGTAGTATTTCAGGTGGTACTTGCTGCGCGCCGGGTCGTTGAGGTCGCCGGTGTAGCAGATGGTGCCTTCGCACAGCGCGCCGGCCTCGATCACCGCGTCCATGGCGACGCGCATGTTGTCCACCCAGTTCAGCGAGTCGAAGACGCGGAAGATGTCCATGCCGTGCGCCGCCGCCTGCTGCACGAAGTAGCGGACGACGTTGTCGGCGTAGTTGGTGTAGCCGACGGCGTTGGAGGCGCGCAGCAGCATCTGGAAGAGGACGTTGGGCACGGCGGCGCGCAACTGGTCGAGGCGCTGCCACGGGTCTTCCTTGAGGAAGCGCAGGGCGACGTCGAAAGTCGCGCCGCCCCAGCATTCGAGCGAGAACAGGTCGGGCAGGAGCCGCGCGTAGTGCGGCGCGACGGCCAGCATGTCGGCGCTGCGCATGCGAGTGGCGAACAGCGACTGGTGGGCGTCGCGCATGGTCGTGTCGGTAAGCAGCACGCGCTTCTGCTCGCGCATCCAGCGCGCGAAGCCTTCGGCCCCGAGTTCGCGGAAGCGGTCGCGGCTGCCCGGCAGCGGCGGCACGCCGAGTTCGGCCTTGGGCAGTTGCGGCTTGGCCAGCGGATGGCAGGGCCGGCTCCGGCCCTGCATTTCGGGATTGCCGTTGACCGTGACTTCGCCGACGAACTTGAGCAGCCGCGTCGCCCGGTCGCGCCGGGGCTTGAAGTCGAACAGTTCCGGGGTGGTGTCGATGAAGCGCGTCGTGCATTCGCCGTTCTTGAACAGCGGGTGGCCGATGACGTTTTCCAGAAAAGCCAGATTGGTCGCCACGCCGCGGATGCGGAATTCGCGCAAGGCCCGGTCCATGCGGCGGATTGCCTCGTCGGCGTCGTGGCCGCGCGCCGTGACCTTGACCAGCAGCGAGTCGTAGTAGGGCGTGATGATGGCGCCGGTGTAGGCCGTGCCTGCGTCGAGCCGGATGCCCGCACCGGCTGCGCTGCGGTAGGCGGCGAGCTTGCCGTAGTCGGGCGTGAAGCCTTTTTCCGGGTCTTCCGTCGTCACCCGGCATTGCAGCGCGTGGCCGGCGAGGCGGATGTCCTTCTGCGCCGGCAGGAAGTCGCTGGCGCCGATGCGGCCGCCCTCGCTGACGACGATCTGCGCCTTGACCAAGTCGATGCCGGTGACTTCCTCGGTCACGGTATGCTCGACCTGGATGCGCGGGTTGACCTCGATGAAATAAAACGCATCGGTGTCGGCGTCCATCAGGAACTCGACCGTGCCGGCGTGCGTGTAGTCGACGCCGGCGGCGAGCTTCAGGGCGGCGGCGCACAGCGCCTCGCGCCGTTCGGCACTCAGGTAGGGCGCGGGTGCGCGCTCGACGACCTTCTGGTTGCGCCGCTGCACCGAGCAGTCGCGCTCGAACAGGTGCACGCGGCTGCCGTGCGTGTCGCCGAGTACCTGCACCTCGACGTGGCGGGCGCGGACGACCATCTTTTCCAGATAGACCTCGTCGTTGCCGAAGGCGGCGGCCGCCTCGCGGCGGGCGACCTCAATGGCCGGCAGCAGTTCGCTCTCGTCGTTGATTGCCCGCATGCCGCGGCCACCGCCACCCCAGCTGGCTTTCAGCATGATCGGGTAGCCGACGCCGGCGGCCAGCTTGCGGCATTCCACGGCGTCGTCAGGCAGGGCGCCGGTCGCCGGCACCACCGGCACGCCGACCTTCTCGGCAAGCGCCCGGGCGGCGACCTTGTTGCCGAGCTCGCGCATCACCGCCGGTTTCGGTCCGATGAAGACGATGCCGGCCTGGGCGCAGGCTTCGGCGAAATCCGGGTTTTCCGACAGGAAGCCGTAGCCGGGATGGATGGCATCCACCTTGGCCTGTTTGGCGATGCGGATGATGTCGGCAATGTCGAGATAGGCGGCGATCGGCTTCTTGCCGTCGCCGACCAGGTAGCTTTCGTCCGCCTTGAAGCGATGCAGCGCGAAGCGGTCTTCGTTGGCGTAGATCGCCACCGTGCGCAGCCCCAACTCAGCCGCCGCCCGCATGATGCGGATGGCGATTTCGCTGCGGTTGGCGACCAGCACGCTCTTGATCTTCTTCATCGTCTATCCTTTTTTCGAGGCAAACGCCCCCTGCCGTGGCGGCAAACCGCCCGGAACAATCCTGGAATTCGGGAAGCCGGCTACCACTGGGCGGCCGGCGTTTTCAATCAGCTATACAGCTTGTCCAGCGCATCCCACTCGGGCTTGCCGACCAGCCGCTGGCGCTCGGCGAAGGGCGTCACCAGCCCGCTCGATTCGAGCACGGCCTTCTCGTCGCGCAGCACGGTCAGTGCCTTCTGCATGCCCATCACCGCGCCCTGCAAGGCGGCGTTGGCGTAGAGCACGATGCCGAAGCCGAGCTGGCCGAGTTCGTCGGCGTTGAAGATGGGCGTCTTGCCGCCGATGACCATGTTCATCAGTTGCGGCGTGGCCAGCCGCTGCGGCAGGGCGCGGATCTCGTCGGCGGTCGTCACCGCTTCGACGAAGAGGATGTCGGCACCGGCCTCGGCGAATTTCTGCGCGCGCTCGACGGCGGCCTCGAAGCCATGCACGGCGGCGGCATCTGTGCGTGCCATGATGAGGAAATCCGGATCGCGGCGGGCATCCACTGCGGCCTTGATCTTGCTCACCGCCTCCTCGGTCGAAATCACGTCCTTGCCGGCGAAGTGGCCGCAGCGCTTCGGCGCGACCTGATCTTCCAACTGGATGCAGTCGGCGCCGGCGCGCTCGAGCGTGCGCACGGTGTGATAAACGTTGAGCGCGTTGCCGAAGCCGGTGTCGGCATCGACGATCAGCGGCACCTCGACGGCGTCGCGGATGCGGGCGGTGTGGTCGGCGATTTCGGCCAGCCCCATGAAGCCCTGGTCGGGCATGCCGAACCACATGTTGGTGACGCCGGCGCCGGTGACGTAGATGGCCCCGAAGCCGAGATCGGCGATGACGCGCGCCGACAGCGCGTTGAACGCGCCCGGCACGATGACGCCGCGCTTGGCGTTGACCAGTTCTTTCAGTTTCTTGCGGGTAGACATAGGGAATCCTTTATTTCTTGAAGTTTTTGCCGGGTGAGGGTGAGTCGATGGCCACCGGACGGCCATCGGCACCAATGGCGACCATCTCGAACGTTCCGCCCAGCACGTCCTCTGCCGGTGAACCGGCCTTTTCGGCCTGACCACTGACCTGCACCGTCATCGAACTGCGCCCGACCCGAACGACCTGGCCGCGCAAGATGAGCACGTGGCCGATGGGAATGGGCGAGAAAAAATCGATGCTCTTGGCGCCGGCCATCACGACTTCCTGCCTGGCCAGGCTGTGCGCCGCCATGAATGCCACCTTGGCCATCAGTTGCAGGCCCTGGCCCGCGAACAAGGTGCCGTGGTGGTTCGCCAGCATCGGCAGAACCAGTTCGCGAATCTCGACGGCAGGAGCAGGAGGAGGCAGGGTCATGGTCGGCAGGCCAACAGTCAGAATGCGTCGCCGGGCACGCGTACCCAGCCTTCCATCAGAATGCGGGCGCTGCGGCTCATGATGGCCTTGGTGACTGTCCATTGACCGTCAACCTGTTTCGCTTCCGCGCCGACGCGCAGCGTGCCGGACGGATGCCCGAAACGGACAGAATCCGGCACCGCCTGCCGTTCGCCGCCTCCCGCCGCCAGATTGACCAGCGTGCCGGGAACCGCCGCCGCGGTGCCGATGGCGACCGCCGCCGTACCCATCATGGCGTGGTGCAGCTTGCCCATGGAGAGCGCGCGCACCAGCAGGTCGACGTCACCCGCCTTCACGGTCTTGCCGCTCGACGACACGTAATCCATGGGCGGCGCGACGAAGGCGATCTTCGGCGTGTGCTGGCGTCTGGCGGCGTCTTCGAGCTTGGCGATCAGGCCCATCTTCAGCGCGCCGATGGCGCGCAGCGTCTCGAAGCCGGCCAGCGCTTCGGCGTTGCCGTTGATGGCGTCCTGCAACTCCGTCCCCTTGTAGCCGATGTCCTCGGCGTTGACGAAGATGGTCGGGATGCCGGCGTTGATGAGCGTCGCCTTCAGCTTGCCGCCGGCGACCACCGATTCCGGCACGTCGAGTTCGTCGATCAGATGACCGGTCGGGAACATCGAACCGCCGCCCTCACCTTCGCCCTCGTCGGCCGGGTCGAGGAATTCGAGCACGATCTCGGCGGCCGGAAAGGTCACGCCGTCCAGTTCGAAATCGCCGGTTTCCTGTACCTGGCCGTTGGCGACCGGCACATGGGCGACGATGGTCTTGCCGATGTTGGCCTGCCAGATGCGCACGGTGCACACGCCGTTCTCAGGAATGCGCGCCGCGTCGACGTAGCCGGCGTGAATGGCGAAAGCGCCGGCCGCCGTGGACAGATTGCCGCAGTTGCCCGACCAATCGACGAAATCGCTGTCGATCGACACCTGACCGTAGAGGTAATCCACATCGTGACCGGGCCGCGCGCTTTTGGCGAGGATCACGCACTTGCTGGTGCTGGAAGTCGCGCCGCCCATGCCGTCGATGTGCTTGGCGTAGGGGTCGGGGCTGCCGATCACGCGCTGGAACAATCTATTGCGCGCCTCGCCCGGCACGCGGCAGGATTCCGGCAGGTCGTCGAGACGGAAGAACACGCCCTTGCTGGTGCCGCCGCGCATGTAGGTGGCGGGAATGCGGATCTGCGGCGCTGCTGTTTCGTTCGTTGCCATCAGGCGTTCTCCTTCGGTTGTGTGGCCTCGGCCGCCAGAAAATCCTGCGCGAAGCGTTGCAGCACGCCGCCGGCTTCGTAGATCGACACTTCCTCGGCGGTATCCAGGCGGCAGGTTACCGGCACTTCCAGCGTTTCGCCGTTCTTGCGCTGGATGACCAGCGTCAGGTCGGCGCGCGGCTGGCGTTCCCCCGTCACGTCGTAGGTTTCGCTGCCGTCGAGAGCGAGCGTCAGCCGCGTCGTGCCTGGTTTGAATTCGAGCGGCAGGACGCCCATGCCGATCAGGTTGGTACGGTGGATGCGCTCGAAGCCTTCGGCGACGATGGCTTCCACGCCGGCCAGGCGGACGCCCTTGGCCGCCCAGTCGCGGCTCGAACCTTGGCCGTAGTCGGCCCCGGCCACCACGATCAGCGGCTGGCGGCGCGCGAGGTAGGTTTCGATGGCTTCCCACATGCGCATGACCTTGCCGTCCGGCTCGACGCGGGTCAGCGAGCCTTTTTGCACGGCGCCGTCGACCACGGCCATTTCATTGACCAGCTGCGGGTTGGCGAAGGTGGCGCGCATGGCGGTCAGGTGGTCGCCGCGGTGCGTCGCGTAGGAATTGAAATCCTCTTCCGGCAGGCCCATCTTCGCCAGATATTCGCCGGCGGCGGAACTGGCCAGAATGGCATTGGATGGCGACAGGTGGTCGGTGGTGATGTTGTCCGGCAGCACCGCCAGCGGACGCATGCCCTTCAGCGTGCGCGGGTTGGCGGCCAGTGCGCCGACGCCTTCCGTGTCCCAGTAGGGCGGACGGCGGATGTAGGTGGATTGCGCACGCCAGTCGTAAAGCGGGCTGATCTTTTCCGCCGTCCCGCGATCGAGGGCGAACATCGGCTCATACACCGCTCTGAACTGCTCCGGCTTGACGCAGGCGGCGACGATGGCGTCGATTTCCTCGTCGGACGGCCACAAGTCATGCAAGCGGATTGTCTTGCCATTGACCACGCCCAGTACGTCCTGCTCGATGTCGAAGCGCATCGTGCCGGCGATGGCGTAGGCCACCACCAGCGGCGGCGAGGCGAGGAAAGCCTGCTTGGCGTAGGGATGGATGCGCCCGTCGAAGTTGCGGTTGCCGGAGAGCACGGCGGTGGCGTACAGGTCGCGGTCGATGATCTCCTGCTGAATCTTCGGGTCGAGCGCGCCGGACATGCCGTTGCAGGTGGTGCAGGCGTAGGCGACGATGCCGAAGCCGAGTTTTTCCAGTTCCGGCAGCAGGCCAGCGGCTTCCAGATAGAGCTTCGCCACCTTGGAACCGGGCGCGAAGGAGGTTTTCACCCACGGCTTGCGCGCAAGGCCCAAAGCGTTCGCCTTCTTCGCCAGCAGGCCGGCGGCGACGACGTTGCGCGGGTTGGAGGTGTTGGTGCAGCTGGTGATGGCGGCGATGATGACCGCGCCGTCCGGCAGGCGGCCGGCTCGTTCGTCGATCCACGCCTGGTCGAGATCGCTTTGCCGGCTGGCGGCGATGCCGCGCTCCTTCAGGGCCGAGGTCGGCAGCCGCTTGTGCGGGTTGGAGGGGCCGGCCATGTTGCGCGTGACGCTGGACAGGTCGAAGCTCAGGATGCGCTCGTATTCGGCGCTCTTGAGGTCATCGGCCCACAGGCCGGCGGTTCTGGCGTAGTGCTCGACCAGCGCCACCTGCTCCGGTTCGCGGCCGGTCAGCTTGAGGTAGGCGATGGTCTGGTTGTCGATGTAGAACATCGCCGCCGTCGCGCCGTATTCCGGGCACATGTTGGAGATGGTGGCGCGGTCGCCGATGGAGAGGCTGTCGGCGCCTTCGCCGAAGAACTCGATCCAGGCGCCGACGACCTTCTTCTTTCTCAGGAATTCGGTCAGCGCCAGCACGATGTCGGTGGCGGTGATGCCGGGCTGGCGGCAGCCGGTCAGCTCGACGCCGACGATGTCGGGCAGGCGCATCATGGAGGCGCGACCGAGCATCACGGTTTCGGCTTCCAGCCCGCCGACGCCGATGGCGATGACGCCGAGCGCGTCCACGTGCGGCGTGTGGCTGTCGGTGCCGACGCAGGTGTCCGGGAAGGCGACGCTCTTGCCGTTCTCGTCATTGCGCACCTGAATGACCGGCGACATCTTCTCCAGATTGATCTGGTGCATGATGCCGTTGCCGGCGGGAATCACGTCGACGTTGGCAAAGGCCTTCTTCGTCCATTCGATGAAGTGGAAGCGGTCCTCGTTGCGGCGATCCTCGATGGCGCGGTTCTTCGCGAAGGCGTCCGGGTCGTAGCCGCCGCATTCGACGGCGAGCGAGTGGTCGACGATCAACTGCGTCGGCACCACCGGGTTCACCTTGGCCGGATCGCCGCCCTGTCCGGCGATGGCGTCGCGCAGACCGGCCAGATCGACCAGCGCGGTCTGGCCGAGGATGTCGTGGCAGACGACGCGCGCCGGATACCACGGAAAATCGAGGTCGCGCTTGCGCTCGACGATCTGGGTCAGCGCGTCGGTCAACAGCGCCGGGTCGCAGCGGCGCACCAGTTGCTCGGCCAGCACGCGGGAAACGTAGGGCAGCCCGGCGTAAGCGCCGGGGCGGATGGCATCGACGGCGGCACGGGTGTCGAAATAATCGACCTGCGTGCCGGGAAGCGATTTGCGGTATTGCGTATTCATGGACTTCCCCGCTTATTGGCGCTGTTCGATGGGTACGTACTGGCGATCTTCCGGCCCGACGTAATTGGCGCTCGGGCGGATGATCTTGTTGTCGATGCGCTGCTCGATGATATGCGCGGCCCAGCCGGAAGTGCGGGCGATGACGAAAAGCGGCGTGAACATGGCGGTCGGCACGCCCATCATGTGATAGCTGACGGCGCTGAACCAGTCGAGATTGGGGAACATCTTCTTGACTTCCCACATGACGTTTTCGAGCCGCTCGGCGATGTCGAACATCTTGGTCGAACCGGCCTCGACCGAAAGCTGGCGGGCGACGCCCTTAATGACCTCGTTGCGCGGATCGGACACGGTATAGACCGGGTGGCCGAAGCCGATCACCACCTCCTTGGCCTCGACGCGGCGGCGGATGTCGGCTTCGGCTTCATCCGGGCTGTCGTAGCGTTTCTGGATCTCGAAAGCGACCTCGTTGGCCCCGCCGTGCTTCGGCCCGCGCAGCGCGCCGATGGCCCCGGTGATGGCCGAATACATGTCGGAGCCGGTGCCGGCGATGACGCGGCCGGTGAAGGTCGAAGCGTTGAATTCATGCTCGGCGTAGAGGATCAGCGAGGTGTGCATGGCGCGCTCCCACAGCGCCGACGGCTTCTGGCCGTGCAGCAGATGCAGGAAATGCGCGCCGATGGAATCGTCGTCGGTTTCCACGTCGATGCGTTTGCCGTTGTTGCTCCAGCGATACCAGTAGAGCAGCATGGAGCCGAGCGAAGCCATCAGCCGGTCTGCGATGTCGCGCGCGCCGGGCGTGTTGTGGTCATCCTTCTCCGGCAGGGCGCAGCCGAGCGCCGAGACGCCGGTGCGCATGACGTCCATCGGGTGCGCCGAGGCGGGCAGGCATTCCAGCGCTTCCTTGACGCTGGTCGGCAGGCCGCGCATGGATTTTAGCCTGGCCTTGTACGCCTTCAGCTCGGCGGCGGTCGGCAGCTTGCCGTGCACCAGCAGGTGCGCGACTTCCTCGAATTCGCAGCGCTCGGCGATGTCGAGGATGTCGTAACCGCGATAGTGCAGATCGTTGCCGGACTTGCCGACGGTGCACAGGGCGGTGTTGCCGGCAAAGACGCCGGACAGGGCGACGGATTTCTTGGGCTTGAAGGTGCTTTCCTGAACTGCGCTCATCTTTTTCCTCCGATTGGTATGGTTGTAAGCCGTTGCCTTCAGACCAAAAACAGGCCGAAATCGGGCTTGCCTGCGGCGACGGATTTTTGCAATATACGCATCCATAAATACCAATCCAGCCCTGAAAAGGCGGAGTTTTGCGAACTTGTGGCGGCAAATTTGCGAATGTTGCAAATATTTTTGCGAACACCGCTGCAAACGCCTTTGCCGACGGCAACGAGAGAAAAGACATGAAAAAGACCTTCATGGGCGTGCGCCTGAAGCGCCTGCGCGAGGAGCGCGGCCTCACCCAGATCGCGCTGGCGCGCGCCCTGGAGCTGTCGCCGAGCTATCTCAACCAGCTCGAACAGAACCAGCGGCCCCTGACCGTGCCGGTGCTGCTCAAGCTCAACGCCGTCTTCGGCGTCGACGTCCAGCTTTTTTCCGAGGACGACGAGGCGCGGCTGATCGCCGATCTGCGCGAGGTTTTCAGCGAATCGGCGGCGGGCGAGGCGGTGGCCTTGGCCGAGATCCGCGAACTGGCCACCAACATGCCGGCGGTTGCGCGCAGTCTGCTGCGTCTGGCGAAAAACCAGCGCGCCAGCCAGGAGCGCGAGGAAGTGCTGG
>OGQD01001813.1_pt1 | contig 12907 bp, 16 predicted proteins | sample 1553091 | NCBI WGS metagenome assembly OGQD01 (sample SAMEA2580290, study PRJEB22360) | human gut metagenome | biome: human gut; feature: human-associated habitat; material: faeces | place: Denmark | collected 2008/2010
GCGCCGGGCCGCCCTGCTCCGGGTCCCCCAGTCCCCCCGGGCCGCCGACACCAAGAGCGGCCTGCGCCCGAGCTTCTCCAGCGCGGCGCCGCCGGCCCAGGGCCTGGCCCTGTTCGAGCAACTGGTGGCCCTGGCCCGCGAGCAGCATCCGCAGGTGGCCTCCGGCCGCTTTGGCGCGGACATGCAGGTGCACCTGGTCAATGACGGGCCGGTGACCTTCCTGCTCGAGGTCTGAACGCCTCGCTACCGGTCGTCGGCACGGCGACCTGGCTCGATTCCTGCCTGCTTTGCGACTCGCCATCCACTGTCCGGGCGGTTAGGATTGCCCGCCATGCCCCGGTGTCCGTGGGGGCGCGCCCTTGAAAATCGAGTTGTCCCCTAGGAGATAGGAATGAAGAAGTTTCTCGCATCTCTGCTGCTTTCCGCCTGCGCGGTGACCGGCCTGGCACACGCCGGCATGGTCGACGATGCGGTCAAGCGCGGCACCCTGCGCGTCGGCATGGACCCGACCTACATGCCGTTCGAGATGACCAACAAGCGTGGCGAGATCATCGGTTTCGAAGTCGACCTGCTGAAGGCCATGGCCAAGGCCATGGGCGTCAAGCTTGAGCTGGTGTCCACCAGCTACGACGGCATCATCCCGGCCCTGCTGACCGACAAGTTCGACATGATCGGCTCAGGCATGACCGTGACCCAGGAGCGCAACCTGCGGGTCAACTTCCCCGAGCCCTTCATCGTGGTCGGTCAGACCCTGCTGATCCGCAAGGAGCTGCAAGGCGAGATCAAGTCCTACAAGGACCTCAACGACGCCAAGTACCGCATCACCTCGAAGATCGGCACCACCGGCGAGATGGTCGCCAAGCGCCTGATCGCCAAGGCCCAGTACCACGGCTTCGACAACGAGCAGGAAGCGGTGATGGACGTGGTCAACGGCAAGGCCGACGCCTTCATCTACGACGCGCCGTACAACGTGGTGGCGGTGAACAAGGCCGGCGCCGGCAAGCTGGTGTTCCTCGATGAGCCGTTCACCTTCGAACCGCTGGCCTTCGGTCTGAAGAAGGGCGACTACGACAGCATCAACTGGATCAACAACTGGCTGCACCAGATCAAGCACGACGGCACCTACGAGCGCATCCACACCAAGTGGTTCAAGAAGAACGACTGGCTGAAAGAGATGGAATAAGCCCCGCGTCGGACTTCGGTCCTCGCTGGTGACGACAGGCCCGGCCCACAAGGTCGGGCCTGTTTCTGTTCCCCGCCATGAGCGAGATTTCCCGTGATTAGAAAACATCGTCGTACCTGGCCCTGGCACATCCTCACCGGGCTGATCCTGGCCCTGGTGGCCTGGGGCCTGTGGTACTCCACCTCGCTGATCTCCTACGAGTGGCACTGGAACCGCGTGCCGCAGTACTTCGCCTACCAGGCCGAGGAAGCCCAGCGCGCCGCCGACTACGGCAGCGTCAGCGCCGTCACCGAAGCAGGCGGCCTGAGCCGCGTGACCCTGACCGCCGAGGGCGGCGAGGAGCAGGTGCTCGAAGTCGCCAGCGACAGCCTGCGGGTGGCTGAGGGCGACGATGTCAGCGAGGGCGACGAGATCGGCGTCACCCGCCAGTGGGCTGCCGGCCCGCTGCTCTGGGGCCTGTGGACCACCCTGTGGATTTCCGTGGCCTCCGGGGCGATGGCGCTGGTGATCGGCCTGGTCACCGGCCTGTGCCGGTTGTCCAGCAACCCGACCCTGCGCGACCTGTCCACCGTCTACGTCGAACTGGTGCGCGGCACGCCGCTGCTGGTGCAGATATTCATCTTCTACTTCTTCATCGGCACCGTGCTCAACCTGTCCCGCGAGTTCGCCGGGGTCGCCGCGCTGGCCCTGTTCACCGGCGCCTACGTCGGCGAGATCGTCCGCGCCGGCGTGCAGTCGGTGGCCCGTGGCCAGGGCGAGGCGGCACGCTCGCTGGGCCTGACCTCCGGCCAGTCGATGCGCCACGTGATCCTGCCGCAGGCCTTCAAGCGCGTGCTGCCGCCGCTGGCCGGGCAGTTCATCAGCCTGGTCAAGGACACCTCGCTGGTCTCGGTGATCGCCATCACCGAACTGACCAAGAGCGGCCGCGAAGCCATCACCACCTCGTTCTCCACCTTCGAGATCTGGTTCTGCGTGGCCGCGCTCTACCTCGTCATCAACCTGCCGCTGTCGCACATCGCCAGCCGCCTGGAGCGGAGGCTCGGCAAAAGTGATTGAAGTCCGCAACCTGGTGAAAGTCTTCGACGCCCGCGGCCACGAAGTGCGCGCGGTGGACAACGTCAGCACCACCGTCCGGCGCGGCGAGGTGGTGGTGGTGATTGGCCCCTCGGGCTCCGGCAAGTCCACCTTCCTGCGCTGCCTCAACGGCCTGGAAGAGCTGGACGACGGCTCGGTGAGCATCGACGGCGTCGACCTGGCCAACCCGAAGACCGACGTGAACGCCTACCGCCGCGAGGTGGGCATGGTGTTCCAGCACTTCAACCTGTTCCCGCACATGACCGTGCTGGAGAACCTGTGCCTGGCGCAGAAGATCGTGCGCAAGCGCGGCAAGGCCGAGCGCGAGGCCAAGGCCCAGGCGCTGCTGGCCAAGGTCGGCATCGCGCAGAAGGCCCACGAGTACCCGTCGCGCCTGTCCGGCGGCCAGCAGCAGCGTGTGGCCATCGCCCGCGCCCTGTGCATGGACCCCAAGGTGATGCTGTTCGACGAGCCAACCTCGGCCCTCGACCCGGAAATGGTCGGTGAGGTGCTGGACGTGATGAAGCAGCTGGCCCAGGAAGGCATGACCATGGTCTGCGTCACCCACGAGATGGGCTTCGCCCGCGAGGTGGCCGACCGCGTGCTGTTCTTCGACCACGGCAAACTGCTGGAAGACGCGCCGCCGGTACAGTTCTTCGCCCAGCCGCAGGATGCGCGGGCGCAGAGCTTCCTGCGCCAGGTGCTTTAGAGCGCTTGTGTCAGCGCTTGGGCGTCACTCCTGCGGGTGAGCGTCCGGCTCGGGCACACGCAGGCGCAGCAGGGTCTTGTCGTCTACCAGTATTTCGTCGCCCGAGGGCGAAATGGCCAGCAGGCGGGGGTAGGTGTCGGTGGCGATCCGTCCCAGCAGTTTTCGACTGGGGATGTCCCACACCTCGACGGCATCCTGCTGGCTGGAAATGGCCAGGCGCCCGTTGGCGGAGAGTGCCATGGCCAGCACGTTGTTGTTCATCTCCAGCTCGAACGTGCGCTGGTAGGGCTCGACCTGATAGACCTGCACGCGCTTGCGCCAGGCGGCGGCGAAATGATCGCCGGCGGGGTCGGTGACTAGGGCGACAGTGCCGGCACTGGCGAACCAGGGTGCGTGGCCGCAGCGTTGCACTGGCTTCAGCTCGGGCAGTGGCCATACCCGGCAGGCGCCGTCCGGGTCCTGTACCACGAGATGGCGACTGTCGCGTGTGAGCGCGGTTCCCCCAGGAATCATGTCCATCCCCCACTCGATACGGCTGTCGCTAAGCGGGTCGTAGAGCATCGCCCAGTTACCGAGGCGGCTGCGTGAGAAGACCTTGCCGCTGTCTGTCAGTGCATGGTCGAAGCCGGCGGGGCTGAAAGTCTTGACGGGATACTCCTGGCCGGTATGCCAGTTGATCAGATTGCCGGGGTAGTTGATGTAGGTGTGGTTTACCCGGAGTGAGTTGGTGCTTTTGAGATAGTCGGTTCGGTGGCTATGCAGGCGTTTGGGTGGGGTGATTTGTTGGATATTCACCCGTATGTCGTAAGGTCTTGTTCGGGGGTCTTCTGCCGCATAGTAGTAGGTGTTGTTGTCGATGATGCCTGTGTACACAAGATAGGGGCCAAACGTGGAGTTTGGATCGCTTGGAGAGTTTCCGGCAAAGACAGGTTCGATAGTCTCCTTCGCAATTATTGCTGCACTCTCAGTGCTGAAGATGCTCACGTCAGCGTAAGCAGCTATGAGGTAGTGCTTGCCGTCCGGAAAATAAGCTACCCCATGGGCAGTCTGGTTGGAGATGCCACTGTTGATCGGTATCAGCGCTTTCGCGCTGGTGCGCTGGCTTTCGATATCGCTATTGGCTTGGACAAGGCCAGTGGCTAACGCGAGGGGCAGGAGCAAGAGTGGGATAAATCGCTGCATGGTGGTGTTCTCGCGTGCGGTTACAGGGATACGTGCACGTAGCCGTAGAAGTACGGCAGGAACTGCCTGACGGTGAGGTTGGCGATCCTGTGGCTGGAGCGGCGACTGCCATCGCCCCAGGTGTAGCATTCGAACTCGAGGAGGGCGTCGAGGAATTTCTCCGATCCATAGCTGGAAGGAGTCCAGCTGTCCCTGCCGACCCGGATGGGCGAGCCAAGCACGATCCAGTGGTCGGGCGTGCCTAGAAAGGTTTTAGGTGTGCCCTTTTTCAGCTTGTCGAGCGGTAACGTTCCCGCGACAGGGCCGAGAATCGCCGCGCGGATCAGCAAGCAGACCAAGCTACCTGAGCCATGGTGCTGATTGGCTTCCATGAGTGTTTTCGCCGAACCGCCGAAAACATAGTTGACCTTGCTGTCAGCGCCGCTGAACAGTCCGCAGGATTCGAACCATTCGACCATCTGCCCGGCTGCTGTGATGCCCGCCATGTTCGAGCCTCCGCTGCTCATGCTCAGCAGGCCATTGGATGAGTCGCGCAGGCTGGCCAGTGCCACCCAGTCCACCGGATGTGTTTCTTGGGCCGAGCCATTGCGGCAGGCCAGGCTGGGCTTGACGTGCAGCTGCCCCAGTTTCGCTTCGCCATGAATCAGTAGCTCTGCTACGTAGCGCCTGTAGACTTCCTTGTGATGCTTGGCCACGCAATACATGAAGGCGGCTGGTCCACAGAGGGGGGCATAGCCTTGATCGATGAAGTGGGGGGCGTTAGCGCGTTTATTAATCTCTTCGAGCAATCTTTCTTGTTTTACTGCACAGGCGAAACAGAGATCGTCGTATTTTGCGTTGGGTGCGTTCAGGAACTCTTCAACGGACGGTTTCTTCGACATGGCGCAATCCTTTGCGTTGGCGGGAGCTGTTTTTCCTGGCTGCCGTGATCAGGGCGAGGCAAGATCGATCCGGCGTAGGAGGGGTTCCAGTTTCCGTGCTGGCCATAGAGGCGGGTGAGATTCGTTTCCACTGCATTTCAGGGCAGTGACATTCTGCACAGCGCGCCCGGACTTTCCATGGGCCTCGTCACGCTTTGGGGCGTGCTTGAGTGCTCCGAGGCGAATCTCAGAAAAGCCGCGCCAGCAGCGCCGTGACCGCCGTTTCCACCCGCAGGATGCGCTCGCCCAGCTGCACCGGCGCGAGTCCTGCTTCGCGCAGTTTGTCCACCTCGTAGGGAATCCAGCCGCCTTCCGGGCCGATGGCCAGGGTGACGGGGGCGGTCACTGCGCGGGGGCAGGGCGGGAAGTCGCCGGGGTGGCCGACCAGGCCCAGGGTGCCGGCGGCGATGGCCGGCAAGCGGTCTTCGACGAAGGGCTTGAAGCGTTTCTCGATGACGACCTCGGGCAACACCGTGTCGCGGGCCTGCTCCAGGCCGAGGATCAGTTGCTCGCGGATGGCGGTGGGTTCGAGGAAGGGTGTCTGCCAGAAGCTCTTTTCCACCCGGTAGCTGTTGAGCAGTACCAGACGCGGCACGCCCATTGACGCCACGGTCTGCAGCACGCGCTTGAGCATCTTGGGGCGCGGCAGGGCCAGCAGCAGGGTCAGAGGCAGCTTGGCCGGTGGCGGCTGATCCAGTTCGACCCGCAGCTCGGCGTGGCGCTCGTCCAGCGCCAGCAGCGTACCGCGGCCCATCGCACCGCCGAGGCGGCCGACTCGCAGCTGGTCGCCGGCCTCGGCGCGGTGAACCTCGTGCAGGTGCTTCAGGCGCCGGCCTTCGAGCACGGCGCGGTCGGCCGCGACGAAGTCGGCGTCCTCCAGCAGCAGCAGGTTCATTGCAGCGGTGCGGGCGGCTGGTCGTCGGGTTGGTCTTCGGGCTGGGCGTCCTCATGGTCGCTGCGCTTGCGCACCAGGCCGCCGAAGAACACGCCGACCTCGAACAGCAGCCACATGGGCACGGCCAGCAATGTCTGCGAGAAGATGTCCGGCGGGGTGAGGACCATGCCGACCACGAAGCAGCCGACGATCACGTAGGGCCGGCTCTTGCGCAAGGTGTCGATGTCGACGATGCCAACCCAGAGCACCAGGAAGGTCGCCACCGGTATCTCGAAGGCCACGCCGAAGGCGAAGAACAGGGTCAGGACAAAGTCCAGGTACTCGTTGATGTCCGTCATCATCGCCACCCCGTCCGGGGTCACGCTGGCGAAGAAGTGGAACATCAGCGGGAACACCAGGAAGTAGGCGAAGGCCATGCCGCCGTAGAACAGGAAGATGCTGGAAACCAGCAGCGGCAGGGCGACGCGCTTCTCGTGCTTGTAAAGCCCCGGGGCGATGAAGCCCCATACCTGGTGCAGGATGATCGGCACGGCGAGGAACAGCGAGCACCAGGCTGTCAGCTTGAACGGGGTGAGGAAGGGCGATGCGACGCCGGTGGCGATCATCGTCGCGCCTTCCGGCAGGTAGGCACGCAGCGGCGCCGAGACGAAGGTGTAGATGTCCTGGGCGAAGTAGAACAGCCCGGCGAACACGATGAAGATGGCGATCACGCAGCGCAGCAGGCGCGAGCGCAGCTCGGTGAGGTGCGCTACCAGGGGCATCTCGGTATTCGGATCGGTCATGGCTGGCGCGGCGGCTCCGGGTTGGCCGGGGGAGTAGCGTTGTCGGCGGGCGCGGCCTGAGCCGCGGGCGGCACTGCCTGCGGGGTGGCCGCCGTCGGCTCGGGCGCAGCTGGCGTCGGCGGCTGGATCGACTGCTTCAGCTCACGTTCCAGTTGCAGGATCTGCTCGTTGTGCAGCTGCCGGCGGATTTCATCGGCGCCGACTTCGCGCTCCACTTCCGCCTTGATGGCGTTGAAGCTGCGCTTCAGGCGGCCGATCCACAGGCCGGCGGTGCGCACGGCACCGGGCAGGCGCTCGGGGCCGAAGACGATCAGTGCCACCAGGCCGACCAGCAGCAGTTCCGAAAAGCCGATATCGAACACGCGTCAGTCCTTGCGCGCCGGCTCTTCGACCTTCTGCGCCTGGGCGTCGATGGTCTGCGGCTTGTGCAGCTGTTCGCTGGCGGCCGGGGCCGGCTGCTGCGGCTCGGGTTTCTCGTCGTCGCTGTTCATCGCCTTGCGGAAGCCCTTGATGGTCTCGCCCAGGTCGGAGCCCAGGTTCTTCAGGCGCTTGGTGCCGAATACCAGCACCACCACGATCAGGATGACGACCCAGTGTTTCCAGTCAAAAATGCCCATGCAATCAGTCCTCGCAATGAATTCAGGAAGTGGGGCGCGCCGCTTTCTCGTCGTGCCCGGAAAGGCCGAAGCGCCGGTCCAGCTCGTCCAGCACGGCCTGCGGGTGCTGGCCGAGGGCGGCGAGCATGACCAGGCTGTGGAACCAGAGGTCGGCGGTTTCGTAGATCAGGTCGCTGCAGTCGCCGCTGGCGGCGGCGTCCTTGGCCGCCAGGATGGTCTCGACCGACTCCTCGCCGACCTTCTCCAGGATCTTGTTCAGGCCCTTGTGGTACAGGCTGGCCACGTAGGAGCTGTCCGGCGCCGCGCCCTTGCGCGCCTCCAGCACCTCGGCCAGGCGGGTCAGGGTGTCACTCATGCTTGTGTTCCTGGTAGATGGCGTGCGGGTCTTTCAGCACCGGGTCGACGGTGTGCCACGCACCGTGCTCGAAGACCCGGTAGAAGCAGCTTTCGCGGCCGGTGTGGCAGGCGATGCCACCGAGCTGCTCGACCAGCAGGATGATCACGTCGGCATCGCAGTCCAGGCGCAGCTCGTGCAGCTTCTGTACGTGACCGGACTCCTCGCCCTTGCGCCACAGCTTGCCACGGGAACGTGACCAATAGATGGCGCGCTGCTCGGCGGCGGTGAGCGCGAGGGCTTCGCGGTTCATCCAGGCCATCATCAGCACCCGCCCGGTCTTGTGGTCCTGGGCGATGGCGGGAACCAGGCCATCCTCGTTCCAGTTGATTTCGTCGAGCCAGTCGGTCATTTCTGCATTCCGCCCGTTTCGGGGCTCTTTCCAAGGCGCTTGCGTACGCCGGTTATGAAAGGCCAAGTGTGCCAGCCATGGACGGCACTGGCTATCGGCGCAGGATCAATGCCAGGCCGGCGCCGAGGCTGAGCCAGGCGGCCCAGGCCGCCGGGGCGAGCACCAGTCCCTGGCTGACGCCGCCGGCCACCAGCGCCGCGCCGAGCAGGCGCAGCGGCCACGGGTTGCGCTGCTCGCGCCATGGCGCCGGCGGGTCGCTGGCGTGGGGTTGGCTCATGCGTTCGAGCAGGTCGCGGGTCATGTTGGCGAGGTGCGGCACCTGCTCGACCTGGGTCTGCAGGTTGTGCAGCAGGTTGCGCGGGCTGACCCGCTCGCGCATCCAGCGCTCGAGGAACGGCTGCGCGGTGTTCCACAGGTCCAGGTCCGGGTACAGCTGGCGGCCCAGGCCCTCGATGTTGAGCAGGGTCTTCTGCAGCAGCACGAGTTGCGGCTGTACTTCCATGTTGAAGCGGCGCGCGGTCTGGAACAGGCGCAGCAGCAGTTGGCCGAAGGAGATGTCTTTCAGCGGCCTCTCGAAGATCGGTTCGCAGACGGTGCGGATGGCCGCCTCGAACTCGTTGACCTTGGTCTCCGCCGGCACCCAGCCGGAGTCGATGTGCAACTGCGCCACCTTGCGGTAGTCGCGCTTGAAGAAGGCCAGCAGGTTGCGCGCCAGGTAGTCCTGGTCCTCGTCGGTGAGGCTGCCGACGATGCCGCAGTCGATGGCGATGTACTGCGGGCTCCAGGGCGTGCGGGTGGCGACGAAGATGTTGCCGGGGTGCATGTCGGCGTGGAAGAAGCTGTCGCGAAACACCTGGGTGAAGAAGATTTCCACGCCGCGCTCGGCCAGCAGCTTCATGTTGGTGCGCTGGTCGGCCAGGGTCGCCAGGTCGGTCACCGGCACGCCGTAGATGCGCTCCATCACCAGCACCTTGGGCCGGCACCAGTCCCAGTGCACCTGGGGCACGTAGAGCAGCGGCGAACCCTCGAAGTTGCGCCGCAGCTGGCTGGCGTTGGCCGCCTCGCGCAGCAGGTCGAGTTCGTCGTAGATGGTCTTCTCGTAGTCGGCCACCACTTCCACCGGGCGCAGGCGACGGGCGTCGGCCGAGGCCTTCTCGGCGATGCGTGCGGCGAGGAATAGCCAGGCCAGGTCGGAGCGGATGATCGGTCGCAGGCCGGGGCGGATCACCTTGACCACCACCTCCTCGCCGCTCTTGAGCTGCGCCGCGTGAACCTGGGCCACCGATGCGGAGGCCAACGGGGCCACGTCGAAGCGGGCGAAGGCGGCGTCGATGCTCACGCCGAGCTGCTGTTCGATCAGCGCCACCGCGTGTGCCGGGTCGAAGGGCGGCACCTGATCCTGCAGGCGTGCCAGTTCGTCGGCCACATCCGGCGGCAGCAGGTCGCGGCGGGTGGACAGCAACTGACCGAACTTGATGAAGATCGGGCCGAGGTCTTCCAGCGCCAGGCGCAAGGCTTCACCGCGGCTGCGCTCGAGCGGCTGGCGAGGCAGCCAGCGCCAGGGCAGGGCGAAGCGCAGGGCGCGCATCCAGGTGGGCAGCGGCAGGGTCAGCAGCAGGTCGTCCAGGCGATAGCGGATGACCACGCGCAGGATGCGCAACAGGCGGCGGGCAGCGAGCAGGCTCATGGGTTCTTGTTCAGGTTGCGGGCGAGGCGGTCGATGCGCGCGTCGAGGCGGTCGAGGGCCAGCTTGAGGTCGTCCAGTTCGTCGAAGCGGGCCTGGGCCTCGCGTTCGCCGACCAGGCTGCGCGACTCCTCGGCCAGGTAGTCGGCCAGGGTCTGGCGCAGGCTGTCCAGGCTGTCGCCGACCCAGCCCGCACGGCTGGGCAAGTGGGCGGGGGGCGGGTGGGGGGCCGAGTCCGGCGCGTGGTCGGGCGGGCGGCCAGTTGGCTGCCGCCGGGGCCGAGCCAGCGCGAGAGTTCGTATTCCCAGTCCAGTTCCAGGTCCTGGAGGATGCCGGCCAGCTCCAGCAGCACGGCGCTGTCGCCGCTCAGGGCGACTTCCGGGCGGTGCAGGACGGCGGTCTTGTCCTTGGCCAGGGCCAGGCGCAGCAGGCTGCCGGCCGGGGCGCTGAGCACGCAGTCGGCCTCACCCCATTGGCCAGCCAGTTGCAGGCCGTCCGCACCAGGCAGGATGAACAGCTTGAGCGCCGGACTCTGGCAGTCGACCTCGATCACCTTGCCTTCCAGCCGGGCCAGGCGGGGCAGCGCGGTGCTGTCCATCTGCAGCACGCGGTTGAGGCCGTGCTCGACGCCGGCCAGCAGCCCGGTGATCAGCATCAGGGCTTGATACCGCGATGCAGGGCGACGATGCCGCCGGTCATGTTGTGGTAGGTGACGCGCTCGAAGCCGGCCTCGACCATCATCGCCTTGAGGGTTTCCTGGTCCGGGTGCATGCGGATCGATTCGGCCAGGTAGCGGTAGCTGTCAGAGTCGTTGGTGATCAGCTTGCCGGCCAGCGGCATGAAGCTGAACGAGTAGGTGTCGTAGGCCTTGGCCAGCAGCGGGTTGCCGGGTTTGGAGAACTCCAGCACCAGCAGGCGGCCGCCCGGCTTGAGCACGCGCAGCATGGAGCGCAGGGCGTTTTCCTTGCGTGTCACGTTGCGCAGGCCGAAGGCGATGGTGACCACGTCGAAGTGGTTGTCCGGGAAGGGCAGCGCCTCGGCGTCGGCCTGGACGAAGGCGACGTTGCCGGCCACGCCCTTGTCCAGCAGGCGATCACGGCCGACCTTGAGCATCGAGTCGTTGATGTCGGCCAGCACCACCTCGCCGGTCGGGCCGACCAGGCGGGAGAACTGGCGGGTGAGGTCGCCGGTGCCACCGGCGATGTCCAGAACGCGATTGCCCGGGCGCACGCCGGACAGCTCAATGGTGAAGCGCTTCCACAACCGGTGCAGGCCGCCGGAGAGCACGTCGTTCATCAGGTCGTACTTGGCCGCGACCGAGTGGAAGACTTCGGCGACCTTCTCCGCCTTCTGGCTTTCCGGAACGTCCTGGAAGCCGAAGTGGGTGGTCTTTTCCTGCTCTGGAGCCTTGCGCGGATCGTTCATGTCGCGGTCACCTGAATCGAAGTGGCGGCCATTCTAAACCCGTGGCCGGCCTTTGTCTTGGCGCGGGGCGGAGCTGATATAGTCGCGTGACACAAGGTCGCAGCAGGAGTCGCCCATGTCCCGCATCACCGTCGAACGCACCCATTCCCTGGGCCTCGCCGCCGCCCGCAAGAAGGCCGAGGCGCTGGCCCAGCGCCTGGCCAGCGAGTACGACGTGAAATACCGCTGGAACGGCGACAGCCTGCAGTTCAAGCGCAGTGGCGCCGATGGTCATATCGACGTGGCCGCCGACAGCGTGCGCGTGGAGTTGAAGCTCGGCCTGCTGCTGTCCGCGCTCGGCGGCACCATCCGCCGCGAGATCGAGGAGACCCTCGACAAGCACCTCCAGGCCTGAAGTGCCGTGCCCCTAGTATGTGATTTCTAATTTTTCCCACTACCTTGCGCTCACGTCCTGGAAAGGGACGACCAGTCCATCACTTTGAACGTGAGGTGCACCATGGCCACTAAAGTTGCCGCCAAGAAGAAAGCCGTAGTCGCGAAAGTCGAAGACAAAGCTACCGTTCTCACCGATGTCAAAGCCTATGCCCGCCGGGTATGGCTGGCGGGCCTGGGCGTCTATGCCAAGGCCGGTGCCGAGGGCGTCGACTACTTCAAGGAGCTGGTCAAGGCCGGCGAAGGTGTCGAGAAGCAGGGCAAGAAACTGGTGAACGAGCAGGTCGATGCCGCCAACAGCCAGATCGAAACTCAGATCAAGACCGTCAAAAACAGCGTTTCCGAAGTCAAAGGCAAGGTCGAAGTTCAATTCGACAAGATCGAGAAGGCCTTCGACAATCGTGTCGCCAGCGCGCTCAACCGCCTGGGTATTCCCTCCAAGCAGGATGTTGAGGCACTCTCTGCTAAGCTGGACGAGTTGAATGCTTTGCTTGAGCGAGTGGCGCGTACCCAATAAGGAGAGCAGGATGGCTGTTAAGAAAACTACCGCGGTAAAACCGGCGGCAAAACCGGCAGTGAAGAAGCCGGCTGCCAAGAAGGAAAGCAATTCCTGGATCGGCGAGATCGAGAACTACTCGCGGCAGATCTGGCTGGCCGGCCTCGGCGCCTATTCCAAGATCAGCAAGGACGGCAACAAGCTGTTCGACGGCCTGGTCAAGGATGGCGAGAAGGCCGAGAAGAAGGCCAAGACCGAAGTCGACAAGCAACTGGACGTGGTCAAGTCCAGCGTCGGCACCACCGTCGGTTCGGCCAAATCGAAGGTCGACGAGGTCAAGGGCAAGGCCCTGGGCAAGTGGAACGAGTTGGAAGAGGCTTTCGACAAGCGTCTGAACAGCGCCATCTCCCGTCTGGGCGTGCCCAGCCGCAATGAGGTGAAAGCGCTGCAGACCAAGGTCGACAGCCTGACCAAGCAGATCGAGAAGCTCACCGGTGTATCGGTGAAATCGGTCAAGCCCGCTGCCGCGAAGCCGGCCGTCAAGCCTGCGGCCAAACCCGCTGCCAAGCCTGCTGCGAAAGCGGCTGCCAAGCCGGCAGCGAAGCCTGCGGCCAAACCGGTGGCGAAAGCTGCCGCGAAGCCTGCAGCCAAACCCGCTGCGAAACCGGCCGCCAAGCCGGCTGCCGCGAAGAAGCCGGCGGTGAAGAAACCTGCCGCGCCGAAGCCGGCCGCCAAACCGGCGGCCAAGCCGCAAGCCCGCCC